>WNFY01005489.1_pt1 | contig 11458 bp, 12 predicted proteins | sample 5400091 | NCBI WGS metagenome assembly WNFY01 (sample SAMN13153364, study PRJNA577476) | soil metagenome | isolation source: 60 cm soil or saprolite under grassland replicate 1 | place: USA:California | collected 2016-06-15
GAATAGCGTTGTGGCCGGAGCCGCGGTGACAGCAGGCTCCGCAATTTTGGGGAATGTCCCATCTGTTCTGGCCCAGGAAACCCATGGCCACCTTACACGCGGCGATGCTGCAATCTTGCGCTGGCTGGCTGCGGCCGAAATCATCGAATCCGACCTCTGGCTTCAATACCAGGAACTCGCAGGGACCCAGGACGATGAGGTGTCCACCATAGCCAGTCGGCAGATCCCTGGATATCCCGCGAGCCCCACCGGAGGCAGCAGCCCATACACCGAAGCCCTTTCACAGCTCGACGAAGATATGGCGCAATACATTCACGACAACACCGAAGATGAATTGACCCATGAGACTTTCATCAATGCATTTCTGGTTTCAAAAGGTGTGGATCCTGTGAGTCTCGACCAATTCCGCACACTGCCAAGTAGCAAGGCAACAGGCGCGAACCAAATTCCGAGGCTCACTGACCTAAGGAAGCTCACGGTGGACACGACCTGGTGGACGCGCTATCGCAGCCGGACTGGGAATCCTGACCTGGGCGACACGTTCGCGCCAGCGGTGCCTAGTCTAATTGTTGGAACGCATCCGGGAATTCCGCGGACTGATGACGATCTGAACGATCCGAACTTCCTCCAGGCCATTGCCAACACTGCAGGCTTTCACTTCGCCAATATAGAGGTGGGCGGAGCCAGCATGTATCCCGGATTGGCGCAAAGGGTGACGAACGTCGAAGTCTTGCGCATTCTGCTCAGCATCGGCGGAACGGAAATCGCGCACTTCCAGACCTGGCACGACAAGGCGGCCAATGCGATTCCCCTCATGGATGTGAAGGACCCAGTGACCGGTTTCAGCGTGACCTTTCCCGACCTGACCCAGGATTCAGTTGGTGAAGACTTGAAGTCTAACCTCATCATGCCGGAGCCGACTGCATTCCTCAGCCGGAAACTACCAGTTTGTTCGATCATCCGTCCAACTGCCACAAATGGAGCAGCCACAGCCGCTCTGCAAGGTTTCGCGAATATGAATGTCTTCGCCGGGCAGTCAAAGGCATTCTTTGCGTTCGTGACTCGGCTTGCGCAAGAGGCGGATGACGCCAAGCGCGGAACCAGCTGAGGATTAGGGTTTTTCGTTGCCGTCAAAGGATTCCTAGGGACGGGTGCCACTTTCGATGCCGATGTCAACCTTGTCGTGCAGCTAGTGATGGGAGCGGCACTGGTCGCAGGGGTCATTCTTGCGAAACAGCGATGTTACAGAGCACATGGCGTTTGTCAGACGACGGTGCTGCTGCTGAATTTGTTAATGATCGGACTAGTGATGTGGCCCTCGTTCAGGCGACAAGGGAATCCAACATTTCCCAGGGTCCTTCATAGGTCGTATTACGCTGCGCCAATGGTTCATGCGGCTCTGGGAATGACGGCTGAGCTTCTGGGACTTTATATCGTTGTCGTGGCGAGCACCAATGTTCTTCCGGCGTGGCTGCGCTTCAGAAACTGGAAGCGGTGGATGCGAACGGAGTTTGTGCTTTGGTTAATTGTTGTGATCAGCGGCGTGGGCACTTACTACGCTTGGTATATTGCGCCCTTCCGCTAATACGTGAGGTTTGAAATGCTGGGATTGATGATGTCTCTCCCTGCGTCACTCGCAGGTGCTGTGGGTGGAAGTACAAGTCACTGCACCTGCATTTTTATGACTCGATGATCTTGCCATTGTGGTTCAAGGAGAACCTATGTTTGAAGGACTGTTCCAACCTATGCACTTGCTGGTTATCTTCGGAATTGCCCTGCTCGTCTTCGGCCCCAAAAAGCTGCCCGAACTCGGCAAAGGAATCGGAGAGGGTATCCGCGGCTTCAAGGCAGCGATGAAATCTGAGGAGGCAAAGCCAACCACCGCAGTATCGATCGCCGCTAACAATCAGGGCCTTATTAAGGAGTAAATCGTGGCTTTTGGAACGGAAATCGTGTTCATGCTTGTGCTCGGATTGCTGTTGTTGGGTCCAAAGCGGCTGCCGACAATCCTCAGACATGTAGCGCGGGCCAAAGCGCAGTTTGAGAAGGCAACCCATAGCTTCAAGTCTCAATTGGAAGCGGAACTCGAATCCCAACATCGGAATGAGAAATTGGATTCTTCGCAGGTGACGGGTAGCAATCAGTGAGCTATCCGCGGATCCTCGGAATTGGAACGGCGAATCCGCCGATTCGGCTTACACAAGAACAAAGCTTCCACGCTGCCGGGTACGAAAGCGAACGCATTCGGAAGATGTTTTTGAACAGCGACATTGAATACCGGCACTTTTATTTCGGAGGCACTCTAAATCGCAAGGAAACCTCCGATCAACTGAATCAGCGTTATCTGTCCGGTGCCTTGAAAACCGGCTGTCGCGCGATCCTGAATTGTCTTGAGTCCGCCGGCACTAGCGTGCAGGATGTGGATTTCCTGGCGGTCTGCACGTGCACGGGTTACACGTGCCCAGATATCGGAAGCCGTCTTATAGCGCACATGGGCTTCAGAAAGAACGTGCAAAGGGCTCCCATCATCGGTCTTGGCTGTGCAGGCGCGATTCCCACCTTGCAGCGTGCGACAGATTTTGTTCGAGCAAACCCGGGCCGTCGGGCACTGATGCTGGCTGTCGAGATCTGCTCCGCTTGCTACTACGTCGATAACACACTCGAGACGGTTGTCGGCAACGCAATTTGCGCTGATGGCGCCGCTGCCTTCCTGCTCGGCGCAGAAGAGCAAACTGAAAACGGTCATCCACAGATCGTCGACTTTGAGACTTTCCTCGATACTGAGCAGATCGGAGAGGTCGGACTCCAACATCGGAATGGCAAGTTGCGAATCATTCTTGGAGCGTCGATCCAGCACCTTGCCGGTCCCATGATCGAAACGGCGCTCCAGCAGTTACTGCAGAGACATGGACTTTCCCGATCGGACATTCGCTTCTGGGTTGTTCATCCTGGCGGGCGCAAAGTAATTAACAACGTTCAAAATCACTTCAGCATGACCGACGACCAACTGCGCTTCTCCCGGATTGTGTTGCGAAACTACGGAAACATGTCGTCGCCTACGGTAATGTTTGTTCTGGATGAAGTAGTACGTAACGGCGACGCACGGCCAGGCGACTGGGGAGTGATGATCGCGTTGGGCCCGGGAATGGCGGCAGAGGTCGCGCTGCTCAGATGGTAGCTAGAATGGCTTTCCTGCCGCTGCTCCGGGTTCTGCAAGGAGCAAGAAAGACCCGGTCCTGGGCGGAGTTGAAGCTGCTTCTCAGGGATCGATTCTTTCCCGCAAGAACCACCTGCGCGAATGGCGAGGATCCGCTTCCGCCCCTTCTATTCCAGATCGCGACTGCTTATTGGTTGTCGCAGGCGATCTATGTAGCCGCCAAACTCGGCATCGCTGACTTGCTGGAGGCTGGCCCGCTATCCTGTACCACACTGGCAGCCGCGACCCGATCAGACTCCCGCTCGCTGTACCGTCTGCTACGCGCTCTATCGAGCACTGGCCTCTTTTCGCAAGTCGATAAAGAGCGCTTTGCGCTTTCACGTCTTGCAGAGCCGCTACGGAGTGACATCCCTGGATCTCTCAGGGCCATAGTGGTCACGATCGGCGAAATCCACTACCAAGCGTGTGGAGAGCTTCTTCACAGTGTTCGAACGGGATCTACCGCTTTCAACCAAGTGTTTGGAACGAGCCTGTTCGAATACCTACAGCAAAACGCCGAGGCGTCCGACGCGTTCAATCGAGGCATGACAAACCTGTCATCCCTATTGGCTCAGGCCGTTCTGCTGGCTTACAATTTTTCGGGAATCAGTTCAATCGTAGACGTCGGAGGAGGTGAGGGAGAACTATTGCGCAGGATTCTGGAGTTGTATCCAGGGACGAAAGGCGTGGTTTTGGACTTGCCCAACTCCATTGGATCAGCAAATCACCTGAGTGACGGGGGGCGATGCTCGTATATCGCGGGGGATTTCTTTGAGTCGGTTCCAGAAGGAGCGGACGTCTACCTGCTGTGCGGTGTTGTCCACGATTGGGATGACCATCACGCCCTTAAGGTCCTTGCAAATTGTCGTAAAGCGATGATGAAGAATAGAAGAATGCTGATAATTGACATGATTGTCCCGGAGGCAAATTTCGCATCTTTTAGTAAGCTTCTTGATCTGAACATGCTGGTGATGACGGGAGGGCGGGAGCGGACGAAGGCTGAGTTTTATGCTCTGCTCGATGCCGCTAATTACAGGATTACGAGAATCATTCGAACTATGGCCCCACAGAGCGTCATTGAAGCCATGCCAAAATAGTGTTCATCTTGCATTCTTGAATAGCGGACAGCAACCCGAGAATTATCTACACATCGCAGCCTCAAGTCTGATTCGCTCTCGAGTACCGGACAAATAAATCTGCGGCTCAAGTATGTTGGACTCGACGACGAGAACTCGAATATGAGCGCTCTGCTCATGAGCGAGAACAGGGCCTGGAGATTGCGAGTCGTCAAAATCCACGCACAGAAATACCACGAAAACATGGCTTCCGCGTTATGACTCGCACAAAGGCTCGCGTCTATTCTCGGGTCGCAGTGAGGGGTTGCAGAACCGAAACCTAATCGGCGAAGAGCCTTTCGACCGGTTTATGTCTTAAGGGCAATTGTTGTATTGCACAAGGGTGAGGACGCGAGGTCGAGTCCAAGTTGCGAATTGTTGACAGAGCAACGACAGAATTTTTACGAGCGCAGGATACTCGCGGTCATCCAATCAGTAGGGATCGGGCAAGGTTCTCGCCAAAGATAGAGTCATTTCGTCATTCAACGAAATGACGAATTGTATGGACAAGACTGATCTAGTTTCTGTGTTCAAGGCTCTGGCCAGTGACACTCGCCTTACGTCCTTGATTTGCTCAAAGACCCGCAGCGTAATTTCCCACTGCAGGTTGATGGCAATCTGGTCGAGGACGGCGTCTGTGTGGACTACATGCGGGAAAAGCTCGGGGTCAGCGCCTCGACTGCATCCCAGCATTTGAAAATTCTGGCCGATGCCGGTTTGATTCGGCCTCAGCGGATCAAACGTGGATATTCTTCAAGCGCCATGAGCCTCGCATTCGTCAGCTCGGGAAAGAAATAGCACTGCAACTCTGAAATGGATGAAGCCCTCCGGAAATCCGGCCAATAAATGTACATGAGCCAACTCGAATACCATCACGTCGATGTATTTGCGCCCAAACCTTTTTCGGGAAACAGCCTAACGGTCTTCCTGGATGCTGGTTCTCTTCATCCCAGCCAGATGTTGAGGATTACGCAGGAAATGCGCCATTTCGAGAGCATATTTCTGTCGCCTGCAGAAGGGCCAAACCGTTATCACGCTCAAGTGTTCGACTCAATTGGAGAACTGGACTTCGCCGGACACCCGCTGCTCGGCGCGGCTTGCGTTTTGCATTCTCGCTCTGACATGGGGGAGCGAGCGGCCTGGACTTTCATCCTCCGAGCGAAGACTGTCAAGGTAATAACAGACCGGGTCGGAACTACTTTTCGGGCATTAGTAGATCAGGGACGGCCTGAATTCTTGGGCGAAGTTCCTTCGAGCCGGCGGAAAGAATTCGCTACCGCACTGAGTCTCGAGGCCGGCCAACTCAGCCGAAACCTCCCGTTAGAAGTGGTATCGACGGGCCTGCAATATTTGATAGTTCCGATAGAAAACGGTCTGGAGCAGGCTCGAATTGTGACGGCCGATTTCGATGCTCTACTGCGAACCGTCAGCGCGCAGTTCGCTTATGTCCTCGATGTTCGCGAACTGGAAGGCAGGCATTGGAACAATGACGGTGTGATGGAGGATGTGGCTACCGGAAGTGCCGCAGGAACGGTAGGCGCCTATCTGACCAGGCATGAGCGGATCCCAGCCGGCGACGAGTTCATCCTTCGCCAGGGCCGGTTCTTAGGCCGCCCGAGCGAGATGCGGGTGCGTAGCGAGGGCACACCGGGAAATGTAACGAGAGTGGAGGTTGGAGGCGATGTCGCCCTTGTAAGCCGAGGTGTTGTCGACGCGCTGCCGGAGATAGAAGCATGAGCCTCCCAATCGTTGACGCCTCCCGGATTCGGGCTCTGGTTGGGTTTGAAGATCTGATCGAACCAGTCTCGCGCGCCTTCCAAGACTTCAGCGCGGGTCTGGCACAGTCCGCGATGGTGACCATGTTTCCTGCTCCCGATCCCACTCTGGGTGACGTGTACGTCAAAACCGGTTGCATCCGGGGACACTCTCATTACCTCGTAAAGATATCCCCCTGGTTTGCGGTGAACCGGGATTTAGCACAGCCGCAAGGGGGCTTTCTTGCGCTCTTCGATTCAGCGACCGGCCACACAGTCGCTATTTTGAATGATGAACATTACCTCTCTGACATCCGCACCGCAGCCGCTGGAGCTCTCGCAGCCCGGATGTTCGCGCCCGAATCCGTGCGCGTGGCTGGCATTCTCGGCACAGGCGTACAGGCGTACTGGCAAGCGCGGGCCCTATTCTTGGTTCGCAAGTTCGAAAGACTTCTGATCTGGGGTCGCAATCATGAAAAAACGCAGCGCCTGAAGCAGCAACTAGCGACAAGGCTTCCAAGCGTCGAGATCATAATTGCTGGAACCGCTAGAGAGGTGGTTGAAGCTGTGGAGGTTCTCGTCACAGTGACGGCGGCCCGAGAACCGATCGTCTACGGAGAGTGGCTGCGCCCCGGCCAGCATATTACCGCCGTGGGAGCCGACGACGAGACAAAGTGCGAACTGGACGCGTGCTGCTTGACGCGTGCTAATCGATTGATTGTGGATAGCCGAGAATCCGCAAAAGATTATGGCGAAGTTCATCGTTGGCTACAACATGGTGCACTACGGATCGAGGACATCCATGGCGAACTTGGCGAAGTGCTGGCGGGCACGGTGCCGGGGCGACGCTCAGCAGAAGAGATCACGATAGCCAAGTTCGTCGGGATTGGCGTGCAAGATTTAGCGGCTGCCGAAGTATCTATCGACAAGTTGAAGCAGTCAGTTCTTGATTCAAAAATCACAAATGTCTAGCTACCCTGGAACGACGCGGTACTCATCTTTGTCGCTGAAAGACGTCGTCTGTCTCTGCGCCGGACCTGGTGATGACGAGGCTTGGGAGGAGTTAGTCTCCCGGGTGGGAAGACCCATCACTCTTACTATTATGCGCACGGCCTCGCTCTGGGGCGAGCCTTCTCGCTCGCTGGTGGAGGATCTGGTCCAGGTAACCTACCTCAAACTCTGGGAAGGCGGCTGCCGTCTGCTATGCGACTTTGCTATCCAGCGTCCCGAAGCGATTTTGGGATATCTGAAGAAGTCCGCCGCTAACGCCACTCACGACTATTTCAAGCATGGCCACAGCCAATCATCTGGCGGTGACGAACCGCATGTTTCCACGAACGATGCCGAGCCAGAGGCGGGGAAACAGGCTAATGGGAGCCAGGAAAAGATCGCTTTCGAAATCTTTTTGAATGAGATCGATGAACACCTGAAGCATTGCTTGAGCGGGCCCGACCAGGAGCGCGACCGCATGATTTTCTGGCTTTATTTCCGGCAAGGAATGAGCACCAAAGAAATTGCCTCTCTGCCCACCATCGGACTGGGCGCCAAAGGAGTCGGAAGTGTCATTGAACGCCTGAAGCATGGCATTCGGGAGCAGATCCTTGGCGCCTGTTCGCCTTCCGAGGCGGGCAAGCGGCTAGAGCAAATTTTCGTATCGAATCCCGGCGGGTAATCTCGCGGGGCGAGCTCCTGAATGAGGTGTGGGGATATAACCACTATCCTTGCACTCGCACGGTTGGCAAGGACCTCGCGCCCCCAATAACTTAGCCCTCGAAAAGCAAACTGTCCCGAGATCTCGTTAAGTCTGGTGAGGGCGATTGCGCTTTTCGCGGGCACTTCCCCGGACAATCTCAACAATTCGCAGGAGAATTTTATCGTGCACGCTCAAAGGCTTCGTGTAGTTTCCGCTCTTATGTCCTTCGTCGTGGCTTTATCAACCGCTTCTATGGCTCAAAGCCAAGGATTAACGAATCCCAACACACCCGCCGCAGCTCAAAGCAGGTTTCCGCATGGCAGAGTGATGGCCCCCGGCTCCAGCATTGCCCACGCGGGCGACCAAGGGGTTCGCGCACACACCCACTTGCAGGTTTTCGTACCCGAGCAGACGGTGGTGCCGTTCGCTGGACCTCCCTTTGCCGGTCTGGGTTTTGAGACCCCAGCGTCGCTCGCGTGTGTGTACTCGCTCGTGCCGAGGGCAAATTCATGCAATCCGAACCTGGTCTTCGCCAATCCCACCGGTGGATTTGGGGCGATCGCCTTGGTCGATGCGTTCCACTATCCGACGGCGTTGACGGATTTGCAGACTTTCTCCACTCAGTTCGGCTTGAAGGCTCCCAATCTGACTGTGGTTTTCGCAAGTGGTGTGAAACCGGTGCAGGATCCCAGCGGCGGCTGGGAACTGGAAGCAGCGCTCGATCTGGAGTGGGCCCACGCCATGGCCCCTGACGCCAGACTGTTTCTGGTAGAGGCCCGGTCTAACAGCTTCAGTGATCTTCTGGCCGCCGAGAGGGTTGCCGGAAATCTGGTCGCGAGTGCCGGAGGCGGTGAAGTTTCTAACAGTTGGGGCAGTAACGAATTCTCCGGCGAAACTTCATTCGACTCTAATTTCACCACTGCCGGTGTAGTCTACTTCGCGTCGTCTGGAGACCAGCCGGGCGTAGAGTACCCGGCAGCATCTCCCAACGTCGTAGCTGCAGGCGGAACGACTACGGCCCGCAACCCGTTCACCGCAAATTTTTTGTCTGAGCGGGCCTGGGACCTGGCCGGCAGCGGTCTTAGCGCGTTTGAAGCACGCCCTGTCTATCAGGATGTCATCCAGTCGATCGTGGGAAGCCGACGTGGAGTTCCAGACTTGTCGTTTGATTCCAATCCGGTTACCGGCGCCTGGGTGTTTGATAGCACGCCGGTGCAAGGCGCGGGCAGCGGGTGGTTCATCGTGGGAGGGACGAGTCTCGCTTCGCCCGCGCTGGCAGGAATTGTGAACGCAGCTGGAAACAGGCTCGGCTCCAGCCACGCGGAATTGAACCTCATCTACAACAATTTGGCGATTACCACGGACTTCAATGACATCAGCAGCGGCTTTTGCGGTCCTACCGCTGGATTCTCGGCCAAGTTAGGCTGGGACCTCTGCACAGGTATCGGCAGCGTCAAGAGCAAGATCGGGAAATAACCAAACGGCGCCAGTTTTCCCAGTGGTAGAGCTGTACACCTTGAAAGGTTCTTGGGCAGGAAAGCCATCGGTCTAGATCGGAAGCAAGAATTATGTGGATGAGATTATGTGCCATGTGTAAGAAGCTGATGCTGAAGCCCCATCTGCGCCACTCGGTGCGCTGCCAGTGTGGCTGGGAGTGGTAGACCGGGTTCGAACAATTTTGCGTCGTTGCTTTCGCGGTTCAGGTCGGCTGCACCGCAGCAGGTTGGGTCCCCGGCCTCAAAAAACAACCGCGGCTTCGTAAACTGACAAGTTCCCGGTTAGCTGTGAAACTACTTAGAGAACAAAGCAACATTGCAACAGGGAGGATACGAGTCATGCACTGCGAAATCACGAGCTCCGGAATTACGATTCCAACCAGGAGCACAGCGTCACAAGGTGACTACCGACGCAGAAAACCAGGACCAGGCCCGATCCTCTATGGCCTTCCCTGCGCGAATTGCAGGCTCTACTACACGGCCGAACTTGCGGTATGTCCGATCTGCAGTTGCGGCGATCGTATTTCACCAGTAACCGGAATCGTCCATCCCGCGGCGAAGCTATAGAGGTTTGCCCCCACACGTCCGAGGCCCTGGACCAACATTTCAATCACTTCTCTGGGCATAGTAGTGGTAGATTTCTTCGACTTCTAACGGTTGTCCTAGTGGAATACCAACAGAGCTGCACGGTTCCTCTAAAGACTTTGCCCGAGATCTTGGTTATGAGCGACGAAGAATCAATTCGGACAGTAATGTTGCCGGATTCTTGCCTGCCTTATACGCTTACAAGCTGATTCAGTTGCATAACGGAGTCCTGAAGTGGGTCAACGTCATTCGTCCACTTGGAATTTGTACGGTAAGCCAACAATTTCTCTGACGGGGAAACCACTAACTGCCGACCTCATCCACGCGACAACGTCCGCCACGTGGGCGGCTTCGTTCTGACGGGCCATCCTGAAGTCATCGGCCAGACGCATACATTCATGTTTACGTCGAATCGTCGAACAGGAACTGACGATGGCACAAGAAGCGCGGATCTCACCCGGGTAGGCCAATGCGGTGCACAAGATTTTGGAAACGGGGATCGGAGCGCAGAGGGTCGAAGGCCGGCCGCAGGAGGATAGAGGGGTTAAAGTGCTCCTCATAAGCTTTTCCCAGCCACTTCATTGCCTGATCCTTCTCGCCCAAACCGACATACATCAAGGCAATCTCGGCAGCATTGCGAGTGGATCGAGTCTTCACATCATTCAGTATTTTTACCGCTTCGTTTCTTTTGTTCGATACTGCGTAGGCGTAAGCCAGATTCGATGTGCAGGGGATGCTGCCTCCAGATAACTCGATGGCTTTTTGAAATTCGGCGATCGCTTCGTTGTAACTATGCTTTTCCACGAACGCCTGGCCTAGTTCATAGTGGGCAATGGCGAAGTTAGGATCCATGTCTACGGTCTTGCGGCTTTGTGCTATGGCTTCGTCATTTAAGTGCGCCACCAGAAGAATCTCAGCCACGTCTGCGCTGATGATCAAAGAGAGCGGATCCAAGTTTTCCGCTTTTCTCATCTCGGCGATGGCTTCACTATTCCGCCCCATCTCGCTCAAATGCCAAGCATACCAATGGTGAGCGGTTGCATAGCCGGGATTCAGTTCAATGGCTCGTCTGAATTCCTTCTCTGCAGACTCCCAATCCCAGTCGAAGACGTCCAAGGAAAATGCCAATGAGGTGTGAGCTTCGCCGAGGGCATTGTCCAGCTCCAGAGCTTTGATTGCCGCTGCCTTGGCTTTCGGGTACGCCTCGCTAGGTGCTAGGACCCCGTACTCCCAATCTCCTAATAAGGCATAAGAATCCGCCAGGCCAGCGTAAGCTTGGGCGTAGTTCGGGTCCTTTTCGATGGCCTGGTCGAAATAATCAACGGCCCTTTCCAAGCCATCCTCGGTTCGCTTGTTCCAAAAATATCGTCCCTTGAGATAGGCTTCGTAGGCTTCCGGATTTACCACCTTCGCGTTCTTCAGCACAGCCTGTTCCTTGGGAGTCAATTCGATCCGGATGTGCTCGGCAATGGCACGGGCCACTTTTTTCTGAAGTGCTAAGGTATCGTGCAGATCGCCTTCATAGCTCTCGGCCCACAAGTGCCTGTCAGCTGGCGTCTGGATCAGCTGAGCCGTGATTCGAACCTGCTCGCCGGACCGTAGCACCGTGCCCTCCACCA
>WNFY01006999.1_pt1 | contig 11457 bp, 9 predicted proteins | sample 5400091 | NCBI WGS metagenome assembly WNFY01 (sample SAMN13153364, study PRJNA577476) | soil metagenome | isolation source: 60 cm soil or saprolite under grassland replicate 1 | place: USA:California | collected 2016-06-15
ACGGGGTGCGCTGCGCCCTGGAGTACAACTGCGTCCGCTGGGGCAGCCATCAACTCCCGCCGCAGGCGGGGCTCGGCGTCTACGAACGCGGGCCAGACGGACTGCTCACCGCGGCCCGTGTCTACGACGACATCGAACCACCCTCCGGCCATCCCTGACGGTCCATACAGCAGGAAGGAAGGACCATGATGGAGCCGAACGGGCTGCGGACACTGCTCATCGGCCGGGGACTGCTCGCCTTGATCACGTCGAACAGCAGGTCTTCCTTGGACTGGATGTAGTAGTACAGGCTGCCCTTCAGCATCCCCAGCCGGTCCGCGATGTCCTGCAGCGAAGCCGCGTGCTGTCCTGGCAGCGCGGACTGCACGCAAATACCGGCGGAAGGGCCGGAGAGGGGAGCCGCGGTGTCGTATGTTCCCGTCGTCGACATCTCCGCCGACCCAGATGCCGTCGGCGCGGAGCTGGACGAGATCTGCCGCGCGGCGGGATTCTTCCAGGTAACCGGGCACGGCGTCCCCGGCGAGGTCGCCGAGCGCGCCTGGACGGCGGCGACGAGGTTCTTCGACCTGCCGCCGGAGGACAAGCTGAGCGTGGCCCGGCCCGATCCGGACTACCCGTACGGGTACATCCCGCTGGCGGGTGAGTCGCTGAGCCAGTCGATCGCCGGCGCGGCCCCGCCCGACCTGAAGGAGGTCTTCAACGCCGGCCCGCCGGTCCGGCCGGCCCGCTCGTTCGCCGATCCGGGCGAGGCCTGGGCCTACTCCCCCAGCCTGTGGCCTGCGGCGCTGCCGGAACTCCGGGTGGCGTGGACGGCCTACTACGACGCCATGCGCGATCTCGGCGGCCGCATGATGTCGCTGTTCGCGCGCGGCCTGGGCCTGTCGCCTGGGTTCTTCGCCGGCCAGACCGGCCAGGCCGCGAACGCGCTGCGCGCCGTCAACTACCCGGCCCGGGACACCGCCCCGCTGCCCGGGCAGCTGCGGGCGGGCGCCCACACCGACTACGGCACGCTGACGATCCTGCGGCAGGACGCCGTGGGCGGCCTCGAGGTACTCGGCCCCGGCGGCCGGTGGGCCGGCGTCGAGCCGGTTCCCGGCGCGTTCGTGATCAACATCGGCGACCTGATGGCGCGCTGGACCAGCGACCGGTGGCGGTCGACCCTGCACCGGGTGGTCGATCCGCCCGATCCCGCCGCGGCCGCCGCGCGCAGGCAGAGCATGCCGTACTTCCAGAACGCCAACTGGTCGGCGGAGATCTCCTGCCTGCCGACCTGCGCGGGGCCGGGCGAGCGACCGCGCTACGAGCCGGTGCTGGCCGGGCCGCACCTGATGGCCAAGTTCCGCAGGTCAGTCACCCTCCCCGCGGTTGACAACGCCGGCCATCCCAGTGAAACTCACCGGGACGAGTAGTCGCGAAAGTTATTTTCGCAGGTCGAGAGTTAGGGTGCGCCGGTGCCGGACGTGGAGACCCTGAGCTCCGTCTCGAGCAGGTCTTCCTGCACCCCGGATGGCTCGCCGAACACCATGACCGGCCTGCGGCCTGCTGCGTACGGCGGCCATCCGGGGGCACCGTCGGTGACGAAGCGGACCATCGCGCCGTGCATATCCGCGGCCAGCGCTCCGGGCGGAGCCGGGCCCCGGCTCGCCGAGTGCGTCGAAGAAGAACGGGACGTCGAGGCAGTGGAAGGCCAGGCCGGCCAGCGGCCCGGCCGGCGGCGCCCAGCGGAAGTCGTAGGTCCAGGCCGAGCCGCCCGCTTCGGCCTTGGCCATGGCCAGTCGCTGGGCCGGAACCCGGAACGCGCGGTCGGTGACGGCCTGCCCGACCGCGGCGCCCGGCCGCGGTCCGGCCTGGCCGAGGTAGGCGGCGGCCAGCGGTGCCGCGACACCCGCCCTGGCCAGCCCTTCGGCCGCCAGGTCCGCGGTGATCCAGTCCGCCGGTATCCAGGCCATGTTGAACTCGTGGGCGGTGGCGCCGGCCAGCAGGGCGACCTCGCGGTGCCGCGGCGAGGCCGCCGCCCGCAGGGGCTCCTCGGTGACGACGTCGCCGTCGGCCCACGGCGCCCACGGCAGCGTGATGCCGCGCCCGAGCAGGGCGGCGAGGGTCTCCACGTCGTGCGCTCCCAGGCCCGTCGCGGTGACCGCCTCCTGCGCGGCCAGGATCGTCTCGGCCGGCAGCTGCTCCAGGGCCGCCCGGTCCAGCGCCGGGACGCCCAGGCGCGCGGCCATCCGCGCGGCCACGGCGCGGACACCGTCCGCGGTCTGCATGAGCGCCGGCCCGCCGCTCATGCACGCCGCGCCGCGGAACAGGCCGCGGGCCGCCGGGACACCCAGCAGCGCGGCGCACGCGGCGCCGCCCGCCGACTGACCCGCGATCGTCACCTGGCCGGGGTTCCCGCCGAAGGCCGCGATGTTCTCCTGTACCCACTCCAGCGCGCGGACCCAGTCGCGCACGGCCCGGTTGGCCGGGGCGCCGGGCACCTCGAGGAAGCCCTCGGCGCCGAGCCGGTAGTTGATGCTGACCAGGACCACGCCGTCCCGCGCGAACGGCCCGCCGCGATACCAGGGTGAGGCGTTGCAGCCGCCGAAGAAGCCGCCGCCGTGGATCCAGACCAGGACCGGCAGCCGGGCCGGGCCCAGATCGGGCGTGAAGACGTTCAGGTTCAGCTCGTTGTCGCCGGCAATGATCGGTTCCGGGATCAGCGTGACACCACGGTCTGGCTGCGGTGAGGTCGCGCCGTAGCTGAGCGCGTCCCTGATCCCGTCCCAGCGGCCCGGCGGCGCCGGCGCCCCGAACCGGCCCGCGGTGGCCGGGGATTCCGCAAAGGGGATGCCGAGAAACCGCAGGGCCGGGCCGTCCCGCGCGCCGCGCACCCGACCCTGCACGGTCGGCGCGACGACGTCGGCTGTCATATCTTCCCCGGATGTCACCAGCCGGCCCGGGCCAGCGTGCTCGTGATCGTGCGCAGCACGAGGCCGGGCTCACGCAGGGGCGGCAGATGGTCCATTCCCGGGACCACGGTCAGCTCGCAGCCCCGGATCCGGGCCGCGGCCTCCCGGTTGGCCTGGATCAGCGGCGGATAGTCCGCGTCGCCGACCAGGAGCGACGTCGGCACCGAGATCTCGCCGAGCCGGCCGTAAACCGGCGGATCCTCCTGCTGCAGGTCGCCGGTGGAGATCTCAGCCTTGGCCCCCGAACGCAGCTGTTCCATGACCTCCGGGGTGGGGCCGGCGCCGGCCCAGATGCGCTGCAGGAGATCAGCCAGAGCGTCCACGTCCCCGGCATCCAGCGCGCGCTCATACTCGGCGTCCAGCTCATCTGGTTCCTCGGGCCACGGGTAGCCCGGGATACCCGGGCACAGCAGGACCAGCGCGGACACCCGGGCTGGCTGCTCCAGGGTCAGCCCGAGCGCGGAGCCGCCGCCCTGGCTGCATCCCACGAACGCGGCGCGGTCGAGGCCGTAGTGCCCGAGCACCGAGATCAGGTCGGCGAGCAGGGAGAACTCCGCGGTGGGCGCGGGAGACCGGCCGAAGCCGCGGGCGTCGTACCTGACGACCCGGTACGACGCGGCCAGCGCGGGCAGCACCGGTTCCCAGATGCGCGAGTCGCCGATGCCCGGATGCAGCAGAACGAGCGGCGGGCCGTCGCCCCCGCTGTCGTCGGTCCATACCTCGCCGCCGTCAACGGCGATCATCACCTCGGTCACAAAGTGGGACTATCGCATATCGCGCCGGTCATGTCTTCGCCTATCGGTGTATCAGAACCACCGCGGCTGTCTCCGACCAGGTATCCGCGGCGACCACCGTGCCGCCGTACCTGACGGTTAGCAAGATCATCCAAGGAGTGAGCATGGATGAGACGACGCAGGCAACGCACGCCAAAGACGAGTTCTTCTCCGCTGACATGCACGAGTTCCACGTCACGGGTTTCCCGCGGCCGCCCGATGTGCTGACGCGCAAGGCCGAAGCGCCGCAGGGTGCGCGGCTGGACGTATGGCGTACCGACCCGGCCAGCGACCGGCACATTCCCGGCCCGGGCGCCGAGGGCATCGCGTTCAGCACGGCGGACTTCTCCCTCGTCAACAGCGGCAACAGGACCCTGCGCACGCCGAAGAGATCCTGGAAGATCACCCTGGAGGACGCCTCCGGCGGCGCGGGCCGACTCGCCGGAATGACGTGCGTCAACCTCAAGTCGATGTATAACGATCCTTCGCAGATGAGGGAGGCACTGGCGTGGCGGCTGTTCCGGCAGGCGGGCGTTCCCGCGGCCCGGCACACCTATGCGAAGCTCGCATTCGACGCCACCTACTACGGGCTGTACTCCGTCATCGAGCAGGTCGACAAGAGGTTCCTGAAGGATCACTTCGGCGGCAATCACCGCGGCAATCTCTACAAGGCTTACTGCGGGGACGTCGGATGCGCCACCCTGGAACACCGCGCCGGTCCCGACGGCGATGACAGCGGGCGGCAGTATTACAAGGTCGCCGCCGACGACGACCGCACCTACCGGCTCAAGACCAACGAGGACGACCGGGACGCCAGTACCTACGACGACCTAGCGCTGTTCATCCAGACGATCAACGGCATGGCGCTCGGTGACGGGGACAGGCGCTTCGACACCGATGCGTTCCGCGAGTCGGTCGACGGCATCATGAACGCGCCTGCCTTCCTCAGGTGGGCGGCCGTCAACGTGCTGCTCGGCAGCTGGGACAACTACTACGCCACGCCGTCTAACTATTACCTCTACAATTCCGGACGCCTGGGCGCCGAAGACGACTTCATGCGCTCCCCCTATTTCACGTTCATCCCGTGGGACTATGACAACTGCCTGGGTCTGGACTACTTCGGCACGCAATGGCAGTACACCGACATTCTCGACTGGCCCAGCAACACCAGGCGCTATAACCGGGACCGCGGGACGTCACGGATCCCGCTGGTGCAGAACCTGCTGCGCAATCGTGACTACCGGCAGTATTATCTGGATTACCTGGAGACATTGCTCGACACCCAGTTCCACCCGGAGGCGTTCAGCCAGCAGATCGCGGCCGATTCCGACGACGGCCTGTGGGGTCGCATATGCCAGGCCGCCTACCTCGAGTCGACGACACCGTACGGCCAGCCGTTCACCGGTCGCCAGTTCACCAACGACGAGGTTTACCTGACCGGCTGCAAACAGAACGAGCTCAGGCACGGCCAGGAAAAGGCCGAGGGCATCGTCCACTATGTCCGCATGCGACGTGACAGCGCGCGCCAGCAACTAGAGCAACTGCGGAAGGAAACACCGCGTGCCAGCGACAGCGAGAGCTTCCCGGCCACGGTGGAACCACTGCCCTCGGCGGCGTTACCGGGACGACCCGGGAGGTAAAGACATGGTTGGCATGCACACCGCGATGCAGCAGCTTGAACTGGTCAGCGAAGCGAAGATCTTCGACATCCTCCCGGGCTCGCTTAATCCGAGGCTGGAAGCCAGCGGCGTGCTGGCCAAAGACGAGATGTTCTACGTCATCTTCGACAACCTGCCGCACATCGCCTGCATCAGCCCGGACCTGTCCGCGGCGGCGGGAGGCAATCGCATGATCGTCCAGGAACGTGGCCTCCGCAGCGGCTTCGAGGACATCGCGCACGATCCGCAGGCTGGCCGCTTCTACGTGCTGATCGAATCGCTGCCCCGCGGCCGCGGCATGTTCATGGCCGCGGTGCAGGAGCACGACGCGAACTTCCGCTATACCGGCCGCGCCTGGCTGGATTTTCCGCTCGACCGGCCGAACAAGGGCCTGGAGGGCCTGACATGCGTGCGCCGCGACGGGCAGGCTTACCTGCTCGGGCTGTGCGAGGGCAACCGGTGTAAGGGCGGCGCGGAGGGCCGCGTCCCCGGAGGCGGCCGGATCCAGGTGTTCCGGCGCGGCCACCGCCAGTGGGACCGCGTGGCCACGATCCGGCTGCCGGAAACGGTGCTGTTTCAGGACTACAGCGGCATCGCGGTGGCCGACGGCCGGATCGCGGTCGTGTCCCAGGAATCTTCGGCGCTGTGGGTCGGGACTCTCGCTCCAGATGGCTGGGAGGTCACCGACGCCGGTATGAGCTACGCGCTGCCCCGTCCGGCTGACGGCAGCATCGCCTACGGGACGGCCGAGGGCGTGTCATGGATGGCACCGGATCAGGTGGTCATGGTCTCGGACAAGGCCAAACCAGACCAGGACCCCCGATGCCGGGCCAAGGACCAGTCGATCCACATCTTCCGCATCCCGCATCTGAACCGTGAGCCTCAGCGGCCTATACGCTCGCGGCGAGGCACTCGGATAGCAGGATCGCGTTTTCACCCAGCACCGAGAGCCAGTAGTTCATCCGCTCGGCATTGGTGAGGTCCCGCCAATGGGTGAAGAGCCGCGACGCGTCAGCCAGCGGCAGCCGCCCTTCGACCTGGTGAATCTCCAAGGTGAAGGACGCTCCCCCGGGCCGGCACGCCTCGGTGGCCGCCCAGATCAGGGTCTCCAGGCCCCCGGGCCCGTACATCATGCTCAGGGACTGCCGTCCCTGATAGCTGAACGGAATGGGCAGCCGCCTCAGGAAAGTGAAGTGATCCGAGAGACCCGGGATGAGGGGATGGCCGTCGTGCAGGTGGAAATGAACGTGCTTGCCGAGCGAGCCGATCGAGCGGATGACATCGATCACGTCACGCCGGGCGCCATCCACCGCATCCTGGACGTCCGCGACCAGGTCGGGCAACCGCCAGTCCTCGGGCGAAAGGGCCCCGAGGCCCAGGCTCGGGTGGGAGCGGTTGAACCTGGCCGAAGCCTGCCTCATGCCGACGTGGCCGATGTCGATGCAGCACCTGATCTGCTCGGCGTCGAGGAGCCGCTCCGCCAGCTCGATGAACCACCCCGGTTCTGAGCCCGCCGCGTACTCGAGAAAGACCACAGGGCTCCCGGGCCGCTCGCGCAGGCCCGCCTCAAGCTCCCTCATCACCTCGACCAAGTGGTCTGTCTGGGCCACCATCTCGGATTTGTCATGGACGACAAGGCCGGCGACGCGGCCCGCGAAACGGTCGGCGAATTCCGCGACCCGGGAACGGTCCTGCTCGCGGAGCACGTTGATACCGCGGTTCAGGTGGACCGTCGGAAGGTACCGATGAGCAGGGACGAACCGGAGGGTCCGCTCCAGCTCGTCTGGGGTGTCGGCGTAGAGCTCGGCGGCCACGCCCATCTGGGCAAAGCGGAGTCCGGCCAGCTCGAGTAGCGCATCGTCCCCGGCGAAACGTCGCTGGAACAGGCCGTGAACCGGTCCGGATGCCTCCCGGTCCGGGCCGCCGTCCGAGGCGGCGGGTTCGCCGGAGTCCCCGTCACCCGGGCGGGAGACATTCATGATCCTCACCTCGCAGCGTGGCCGATGGTCTTATCCTCCACCCTGGTGGTCCCGGGTTCAGCGGGCCGTCGTGTACCGCCGACGCAATATCGAACACCAGATCGTTACGGTAGCCTCGCAATCGTGGCCGACAGCCCATGGATCATCCGCCGGGCGGCGGGCTCGGAGTCCCGGTCTTTGCCTTCCGTACCTTAGGAAATCGGCGCCACGTGGTTACGATCAGGCATTGTGACTGTCGCCGAGCGGGTGCCACTGCTGCTGGAGCGGGATGCGGAGCTGGCGCGGCTGAGCTCCCTGCTCGAGAAGGCATGTGCGGGAAGCGGGGCGGTAGTCACTATCAGCGGTCCGGCCGGAATCGGAAAGACGCAGCTGCTGGCGGCCGCGCACCGACTTGCTGCGGACCGAGGGTTCCGGTCGCTGCGTGCCCGTGGCCGCGAGCTCGAGGCGGACATGGCGTTCTCGGTCGTTCGTCAGCTGCTGGAACAGCCAGTGCTGTCGGCCTCCGCGGGCGAGCGACGGCGGCTGCTGGCCGGCCCGGCCCGAGCCGGAGCAGGCGCGCTGGGTCTGGCCGCTGGTGATTCGCCCGCCTCTGAGTTCGCGGCGGTGCACGGGTTGTACTGGCTCTGCGCGAACCTCGCAGAGCGCAGGCCGTTGCTGCTGACAGTGGACGATCTGCACTGGGTCGACGGTCCCTCGCTCTCGTGGCTGGCGTATCTCGGGCCACGCTGCGTCGAGTCTGCGATGCTGGTGGTCCTGACCGTACGGGAGGGTGATCCGCGCGAACGGGTGAACTCGGCCGCGGCAGCGGCGGACGATCCCTCGGTGCACCGCATGGGATTGTCGGCACTGAGCGTGGCGAGCGTCGCCGCGCTGGTGCGTGCGGAACTCGGGCCGACGGCGAGCGCGGGATTCTGTTCGGCCTGCTGGGAGCTGGCTGGCGGCAACCCGCTGTATGTCAGGGAGCTGCTGGCCGCGGCGCGCAACGAGGGACTGTCCGGAGCGGATGACACGGTCACGGCGCTGCGCGCACTAGCCTCGTCCGCAGTCGGAGCCTCGGTGCTCGGCCGGCTGGCCCGGCTGGGTCCTGACATGGTTTCGCTGGCGCAGGCCCTCGCGGTGCTCGGATCGCAGACCGAAGTGGCGGTGGCCGCTGAGCTGGCGGGACTGGAGCCAGCGGCCGCGGAGCTGACGGCCGACCGGCTCGCGGCGGCGCAGATCCTCGCGCCGATACGGCCGCTCGACTTCTTCCACCCGCTGATCGGCGAGGCCGTCTATGCGGATCAGGCGCTGGGCGCACGGCGGCTCGCGCATCGGCGGGCGGCTGCGATTCTTGACCGGGCCGGCGCAGCCGACCGGGTCGCTGCCCACCTGCTCGCCACCGGGCCGACCGGCGACCCATGGGTGGTGCAGCGGCTGAGCGCGGCAGCCGACACTGCCTGGGAGCGCGGCGCGGCCGAAGTCGCGGCGAGCTATCTCCGGCGCGCCCTGGCGGAGCCTGCGACCCCGGCGGAACGCCCGGGCGCTCCTGCGGCGCCTGGGCGTCGCCGAATGGGCGGCAGGCGACCCGGCCGCGATCGGCCACCTGGAAGAGGCGCTGAACGAAGCTCGTGACGCGACGGCGATAGCGGCAGCCGCAGGGCCGCTGGCAAACGCGTACATCATCTCCGACCAAGCGGACATCGCCGTGCCGGTGCTGCAGCGAGCGGTGGCCCGGGTCCGGCCCACGGACCCGCGGCGCGCCCTGCGGCTGGACGGCGCGGCGGCGCTCGCCGGCCTGATGGACGACCGGACTGCCGCCGCCGCGTTCCGGACAGTCGACCGGCTGCACGCCAGCCTGAGTGACTTCGCTGACCCGCCGGGCCGTGTGCTCATCGTCATCGCGCACGCTGCCATGAGGCGCGCCTGGCCTCCAGACGAGGCCGAGCAACTGGTGGAACGAGCGCTTGCGCGCGAGCCGTACCCACCGCGAGCCAACGCGTCCGCCTCGATCATCGTGACCCTGCTGGGGCTGGAGGCGTTCGGAACGCTGCAACGGCTGTGTGACGACATGCTGAGCGCGGCGCGGCGACGTTCGGCCGTGCAAGAACTGATCGGGGTCGCGAGCTTCTCGGCCTGGGCCTTGTACCGGCGCGGCGAACTCGCCGATGCCGAGGCCCAGGCGCGCTGGGCCCTCGAGCGCGCCAGCGGGATCTGGGCGATCGATGCGCTCGCGCACCTGGTCGAGACGCTGGTCGAGCGCGATGCGCTGGACGACGCAGCCGCCGAACTGCGGCGCATGACGCCGCCGCTGACATCACACACGGTCGTGGTCACGGGCTACCTGATGGCACGCGGCCAGCTGCTCATGGCTCAGGGGAAATGCCAGGAAGCGCTGCAGGATTACCTGGCCTGTGGTGAGCGATGCGAGCGGCTCGGGATCATCGATGGCCTTTATGCCTGGCGGTCTGAGGCAGCAATCGCGCATGCCTTGCTCGGTCATGAGGCTAAGGCCCGGGAGCTTGCCCGGGCGGCGCTCGAGGTGGCACGCGGATTCGGGCGGCCTCGGTCGCTGGGTGTCACGTTGCGCGCCGCGGGCCTGGTCGAGGGCGGCGACCGCGGCCTCGACCTGCTCGGCGAGGCGGTCACAGTACTCGGGCGATCGCAGGCGCCGGTCGAGCTAGCCCGGGCGCTCACCGACCACGGCGCGGCCCTGCGCCGGGCCGGCCAGCGGATTACGGCGCGGACTCAGCTGGAGCGAGGACTCGACCTGGCGCATCACTGGGGCGCACGCCGCATCGCGCGCCAGGCCAGGGCCGAACTCATCGCAGCAGGCGCCAAACCGCGGCGCGACGCGATCACCGGCCGCGACGCCCTGACCGCCAGCGAGCTGCGGGTCGCCAGGCTGGCCGCGGCGGGCAGGACCAACCGGGAGATAGCACAGGAGCTGTTCATCACGACGAAGACCGCTTCGGCGCACCTCAGCCGGGCGTACCGCAAACTCGATGTCACCCGGCGAAGCCAGCTGCCCGAGGCGCTGGTCAGCAAGACGCCGGCCCGCGATAGGTCAGGGGCCGAACGGACTTCCTAGCGCGCCGATTTCCTAAGGCACGGGCGGCAAAAGACGGGGATGGCCTGCCCGATGGCGCCCGGCGGGCTGGCTTTCAGACTCAGTCACGTCGGCGATCCGCTACCGGGGCGGAGACGAGCAAAGGCGAAAGCGGGAGACATGACCGCAGTGACGATCGAGCGTGACGGGGCGGGGCAGACTCTGCCCGCGCCCGCCATACCTGACCTGACGCTGCCGGAGTTCGTGCTCGGCGCCGCGTACCGGCGCGGGAGCAAACGGGCACTGGTCGACGCGGCGACCGGACAGGAGGTCAGCTACGCCGGCCTTGCCGACGCCGTGCGGGAGGTCGGCGCCGGGTTGTCCGCGCGCGGCATGCGCCGCGGCGACGTGCTCGCCTTGTGCGCGCAGAACTCCATCGAGTTCGCGGTGGCCTGGTTCGCGGCCGCATCGATCGGCGCGATCGTGACGACCGTGAACCCGCAGTGCACGGGGAATGAGATCGCCCGTCAGCTCCGGCAGACCGGCGCGAGGCGGCTGGTGACCACGGCCGGCCCGGCCGAGCAGAAGCTGCGCGGCGTCACGGCCGAGACCGCGATCGCGGAGACGATCGTGATCGGCGATCACGCCGCCGGGACGATCCCCTTCTGGTGGCTTCGCGCGACCGCGCCCGGGCAGGCCGAGTCCGTCTCCGCGTCGGATCTCGCGCTCCTGCCGACGTCCAGCGGCACCACCGGGCTGCCCAAGAGCGTCGAGCTCACCCACCGGAACCTGGTGGCCAGCTTGTGCCAGACGTGGCTAGTCCACCAGGTGGCCGAGGACGACGTGGTGATGGCGGCGCTGCCGCTGTTTCACATCTACGGGCTGCAGATCACGCTGAACCTGGCCCTGCTCGCGGGCGCGACCGTGATCATCTTGCCGCGGTTCGGGCTGGACCCGTTCCTGCGCGCCGTGCAGGATCACGGCATCACCAGGGCCGAAGTCGTACCGCCGATGGTCCTCGGCCTCGCGACCGCAGCCGCAGTCGACGACTTCGACCTGTCCAGCCTGCGCCTG
>WNFY01011804.1_pt1 | contig 11454 bp, 8 predicted proteins | sample 5400091 | NCBI WGS metagenome assembly WNFY01 (sample SAMN13153364, study PRJNA577476) | soil metagenome | isolation source: 60 cm soil or saprolite under grassland replicate 1 | place: USA:California | collected 2016-06-15
ACAATATCCAACTGTTCGTCTTCGACAACCGAACCCTGACCGAAAAGTTTGCCCTTCCATTGAGCAGAACAATCAATCAGACTCGGATTCAGGAGACTATGGCCAGCCTCGTGCCTTTCGCAAGGGTGACAGTCAAAGTTAACCCTGCAAACATAACAGATTATCCGGGGCTAGCCGGGATCGTAGCGAACGCAACTACAAAACTCATAGATCCGTCGATCCAGAGGCGGATAGTGGACGGGAATCTCGTCTACCGCTGGTTGACTACGAATGGTTTGGGTCACGTTACGAACTTCATCAATGTTACTCGAACAACATCAGAAATAGACGTCCCAGGATTTCTTTTCGCTTTCAAAGGAAACTACACGTTCGGAGTGCCTGTGAAAGAAGATATTGCGTCAGCCGATCCGGGGCGTAGCTTCGCAGGAGAAGCACTGGGTGATATGGTCCTCATCGGATTATCTCAATCAGACTTCATACTCGGCAACAGCACGACTCCCAGACAGCCCAGCAAGGGAGATGGATTCACCCATGCTACCATTCATGAGATGGGACACATGATGGGCTTGAACCATCCCTTCATCTACGATCAGACGGAAGACTTCACGGATACCGTAATGGGCTACTACGCCTACAGTCTCAACTATAGCCAGTTCGATAGGGACACTTTTCTACGAGGCGTCAACGACGAGCTACTCTCCTTTGCACAACAGACATTGTCAACAGTCCAGAATACAGTATTCAACTCCGGAGAAATATTACGAGCAGAACAGAACATCGCCCAAGCGGATAAGATGTACCAGGCCATGAACTATAGCGGAGCAGTCCCCTACTCGTTCGCCGCTGCCGAAGCTGCATATTCGGCGCAACAGCCTGCTGGAAGCGTAATCTCCCCTAGCCTGGTTTTCGGAATCATCGGCGTCGCAATTGGTGTTGGTATCGGCATTTTGTTGGGGTACCTGATCTTCCGGAGGCGGAATCATGTGGGAGTCCAGCATAACCGATGCCCCACATGTCAACAGCCATTGAGGTGGGATCCAGTCCAAATGCGCTGGTACTGCGACAGATGCCAGAAGCCGATCTGACCCAGTCGACTCTTCTTACCCTAACTGGACAGTGTCATTTCAGTGTGCGGCCTAGCATCAATTCAATTGTCTTGGCTTTGATGGCGACTGGGCGGCAGTATCTGGCTCATGTAGAGACATCTGTTCCATGCGAGCTTGGCTTCACGGACACCACTATCACTTTCCATGTTGACAGGAGCTTCACGGATTATCGCAAATGGCTTGTGCTCTGAAGATTCGCCCATGACGAGCTGAGCGGTCGCAGCCAATGCGTCCGCGATTGCCAGGAATGTGATTCTTACCTCTCTGCCATGCAGGTCCACATTACCTCTGATGTCTTCGACTGCCCTGAAGCCAGCTGCGCCTATGGCAAGACCCGTGGTCCCGAGCCTTAGCGGGGTTACTCGACTGTCAACGATGACTACCCCAACATGCTTTCCAAACTCTTTCCTGATCTGATCACGCAGCGTTCTAGCAGAAAGATCGGGGTCGTGAGGCCATAGAACTAGAGAGTCTGGAGGAGCGTTCTTTCTGTCAATGCCTGCGTTTGCAACAGCGTAGCCGTCCTTGATTGTGAGGATCGCTCCTTTGACTCCTCCAATCACCTTGTCAGACTCGTCTAGGACTGCTTGCGCAAACGGCGATGTTAGAGAGAATCTTCTGGCCAGCCCTATTGCTTCTCGAGTCGGTTTTATCCCGTGAATCTTTCTGATCCTTCTCTCGGATATCCCTACAATCTTGCTGGAGACAGCTACAATATCCTTGGACCTAAGTCGGACACGGTTTCTGAGTAGAGTCTTGGAAAACACTCGAAGAATCGAATCTCCTGGTTTGACGAGGCTCGACTCTAGAGGATAGACTATCACTTTCGCTCCGTTATCCCGATCTCCTCAAGAATCCTAGCGATCTCTCCAGAGCGGACCATCTTACACAAGAGTTCTATGTCTTGGTGCGAGGAGCGGTCCTCCTCCAGCGCTGGAACCTTACTTCTGATCATCTGGTACAGTTTCTTCGTTCCCATTCCCATGTTCTTCGCGCCTCTCAGGTGCATTCCCTGAGCCGCTACTAGAAGCTCGATTGCGATCACATACTGGGCGTTCTCGAGAATGGTCCTCGCCTTGTAAGCGGCACCCGGGCCCATGCTGACGAAATCTTCAAAGTTGCTCGATGTCGGGATCGAGTCGCTGCTGGCAGGATGGGTGAGCAACTTGCACTCGGCGACGAGCGAGGTTGCTGTGTATTGGACAGCCATCATTCCGCTGGCCAATCCAGGCTTCGATCCTCGCCCAACGAGGAAGGGTGGAAGACCGTTGTTGAGCGACGGGTCCAGGAGAGCCGAGGTTCTTCGCTCGGAGATGTTAGCCAAGTTAGACAAGGCCAGTGATATGAAGTCAAGAGCCATTGCCACAGGTTGACCATGAAAGTTGCCTCCGGAAATACAAAGACCATCTCGCGGAAAGACAAGCGGATTGTCGGTCGCAGAGTTCATCTCCACCTCTAGGACACCTTTGCCAAAATCCATCGCGTCCATTGCAGCACCCATCACCTGAGGGGCACACCGGAATGAATACGGATCTTGAGGATGCCCATGTGACGGGTCTCTGCTCGTCACCGAGCGAATCATTCGGCTCCCTTCCAGGAGGAGCCTCACATGCTGGGCTATCGCTTGCTGGCCGGGGTGGGGCCTGAGCCTGTGAATTCTCTTATCGAATGCGTCTATCCAGCCGCCCAATGCTTCGAGGGATAATGCAAGAGCCGCTTCCTCACTCGCCAACAGTTTGTAGGCATCATGGAGGCACAAGCCGCCAATCGCGACCATTTGTTGGGTCCCATTGTTCAGCGCGAGCCCCTCCTTTGCTTCCAGTTCTAGAGGAGCGCTACCTGATGCTTCTAAGGCATTTCTGCCGGAAATCCATCGTCCACGTGACTCTGCTTGCCCTTCTCCTATGAGCACGAGGGCTATGTGAGATAATGGTGAGAGGTCGCCGCTGGCACCAACAGAGCCCTTCTCGGGAACGTACGGATGTATTCTCTTGTTTAGAAGTCGAACAATGGTGGTCACTACTTCCGGACGAATACCGGAATTGCCTTTGAGAAGCGTGTTCGCGCGCAGCAGCATCATCGCCCTTACAACATCTGAAGAGAGCGGTCTTCCCACGCTGGCGGCATGGCTTCGGACAAGATTAGTCTGGAGCTGTTTGATTTCCTCAGGAGGGATTCGAAAATTGGCGAGGGCCCCGAATCCGGTATTGACTCCGTATATCGTCCCCTCCCTCTTAATCAGCCGTTCGAGGGCCCTGCGTCCATCCAGTGTACGCGAAAGTGCTTCCTTGGAGATAACGGTCTGCGCGCCGTTTCTAGCTACTTGTAGGAGCTGGTCGAGGATTAGATGAGATCCATCTATCGTGATTTGGGCCAATGTTTCACGGTTGGTCGCGGAGAACGGTTTGGGGCAAATAAGTATTGGTAGCTCAGCTGAGCATTGGCATGCGCAATCCCCGCTGCCTAACTATCCTTTTTGCCGTGCTGTATCCAGCATCGGCGTGACGGACTATTCCTATGCCAGGGTCGACGGTTAGAACGCGTTCGAGTCGTTCGGATGATTCAGGCGTTCCGTCGGCTACGAGGCACATTCCTGCATGGATGCTGTAGCCCATACCGACTCCTCCTCCTTGATGCACGCTGACCCATGTTGCCCCGGCCGCCGTGTTGAGAAGCGCGTTCAGGATAGGCCAGTCGGCTATCGCGTCACTACCGTCTAGCATTCCCTCGGTCTCTCTCCTAGGTGATGCTACGCTTCCACAGTCGAGGTGATCGCGTCCAATCCAAATCGGGCCCGAAAGCTTTCCATTTCTGACCATGGTATTGATGAGTCCTCCAAACTGAGCTCTCTCTCCGTAGCCGAGCCAGCAGACTCGCGCTGGCAGTCCTTGGAACTTGACATGTTCTCGCGCCTTCTCTATCCATCGAGCAAGGTCTCTGTTGTGTGGAAAGGTGTCAAGGACCAGCTCGTCTATCTTCCTAATATCTTCCGGATCTCCCACGAGGGATGTCCAACGGAATGGGCCTCTTCCCTCGCAGAACATCGGTCGGATGTACTTCTGGACAAATCCAGGAAATTCGAAGGCTTCCTTCAGCCCAGCGTCGAAGGCTTGTTGGCGAAGATTGTTGCCGTACTCGAAGACGACCGATCCTCTCCGGCCCATCTCGATCATTGCCTTGACTTGGATCGAAATGCTCTTAGTGGCTCTTTCAAGATACTGTTTCGGGTTGGACTTTCTAAGCTGGTCGGCCTCCTCTTTCGATGATCCCGCGGGATAGTATCCGTTCAGAGGATCATGGGCCGAGGTCTGGTCGGTGACAATATCTCATAGTAACAGCCAAAGGCTGGGCTCCGCCCATCTCCCCGAGACCGGCTGTTAGGACGATTCTTCCTTTGAGACTCCCGTCAAAGTGTTCTCTGGCGGCGGCTGCAAGAGTCTCGTAGGTTCCTTGGAGGATTCCCTGTGTTCCGATGAAGGCCCAGGAGCCAGCTGTCATTTGACCGTACATTATCAGACCCTTCTGCTCCAGCTCGTAGAAGTAGTCCCATGTCGCCCATTTGGGCACCAGCATGCTATTGACGATCAGAACCCTCGGAGCCATTCGATGTGTTTTGAAAATTGCGACCGGCTTCCCGCTCTGCACAAGAAGCGTGTCTTCTTCTCCTAGATTCTTGAGAGAATCCTCAATCGCCTCAAGTGCGTCCCATGAGCGTGCGGCCTTCCCGGTTCCTCCGTAAACTATCAGGTTCTGAGGATCCTTGGCCACCTCCGGGTCCAGCACGTTGTGGAGCATCCTCAACGCTCCCTCGATCTGCCAGTTCTTGCAATGAAGAGCGGTACCAGTAATGACGGATGGGCTCCTCTTGTACTTCAAAGTAGCAACGGACTGACGTCGCCGGCGCTCAGTCAATTGACTAGCTTGCCCTCTCTCACCGTTTCTTTTCCTGCGATAAGGACCTTGTCCACCATGCCTTCCCCATACGTATATCCGATCCACTTGTGACTTGGAGCCCGAAGCACAACGATGTTTGCGGACTTGCCGGGGCTGAGACTGCCAATTTGGCGATCCATGCCAACCGCTTTGGCGGCATTGATCGTGATCCCGCGAATAATCTCCTCAGCCTTCATTCTAAGTTCTCTGGCGGCTATCGCCGCAACAGTTAGCAGTCCAAGAACCCAGTTGGAGGGGCTGAAGTCGGATCCCAGTGCCACCGGCAGACCCATTGATAGTAATTCCCTGACAGGAGCATACTGACGAGTAAGGAGGCTCTGCGAAGACGCGGGCAGGACAACCGGAGTGACCTCTGTCTTATTCATTCTCTCCATTTCAGAGATGCTTGAATGAATTACGTGGTCTGCTGAGACTGCTCCTACATCGTTTGCCACCTTCGCTCCTCCGTTGTTCGTGAACTGGTCGGCGTGTATCTTTGCTGGGAGACTCATTCGACCGGCAGCCTTCAGTATCTTGCTCGATGCTTTTTGATCGAAGACTCCGTGTTCGCAGAATACATCGCAAAAGTCAGCCAGATTCCCTTGACGAACCATCGGGAGCATCTCATCAATGACGATCCTTGCATATTCGTCTTGATTCATGTACGGCGGTATTGCATGCGCCCCTAGGAACGTTGCGGCAATCCTGCACGGATTTTTCCTCTGCAATTCCCGGATAGTTCTCAGAATCTTGAGCTCGTCGTAAACCCGTAGCCCATATCCACTCTTGATTTCCAATGTTGTTGTCCCAGACTCCATAGCAATATTGAGCCTGCGCTGGGCCATCGAAAGCAGTTCCGCTTGACTACTTTCGCGAGTTCTGTAAACTGTTTCCATGATTCCACCGCCTTTCTTTAGGATGTCAAGGTAGGAAGCTCCTTCCCGTCGCAGCTGGAATTCTTCTTCTCGCGAGCCCTGAAACACGAGATGTGTGTGGGGATCTACAAAGCCCGGAAGAATGATCTCTCCGCCTGCACTAATTTGGTGTGATGCTGAATACTTGTGTTCTAGCAGCTGGGAAGAGGCCGCCTCGACGATCCTTCCATTGTCGATTGCAACTCCGCCCTCGTCAATTACTCCTAGGTCGTTCTGTTCTGACTCATTGACTGTTACCGTTTCCTTCGAGTTGAGAATAAGTAGGTCTATTCGTCGTTTCGTCCGCTGCTTCCCTCTACAGCTGTTGGCATTTGGGTCCGGGACGGGTCTCAGGAGTTAGAGGACCAGTCTCCCGTCTACCATGAGAGCCGTGCCATCAATGTCGATGGTCGGCTTGGTCAGTGTCCCCGAGAATTCAAAACTACTATCGTTTAGACCACCATTGCCCTTGTTGGCGCCAATTCCGATGGTGGCGGTTCCGAGAGCCAGCTCGTCACTTGGATACCCAATGAGTTCGATTTTGGGGTTCAGTCCTATTGCAAAGTGGCCGATCGAGTCCTTGTCTCCTTGAGTAGCCTCGAACACTTCTCGGAAGACATCCTCGTATTTCTTGGCGTGAAATTCTCTGACACGTCCCTTCTCGAAGACAAGCTGCAAGTCGGTTATCAAACGTCCTTTCAATGCTCTAGGCGTGTCGAACACGACGTTTCCCCGACCTGAGGTCTCAATCGGAGCGACTTCGACCTTTCCTGATGGGAGTTGGGTTGAGACAAGTCCCCGAGCCATATCTTCCTCGTCAACGATCCCGTCCTGAACATGCGCCGGTCTCTTGCTAACGTCGAACCTGATATCTGTGCCAAGCTTTGATGTGACGTGAACTCTTGAGCCGCGTTCGAGGCGACTCGCGATCCTCTTTCCCAGCTCGGTTATCTTCGGGTAATCGACTCGTATTGCGTCCTCAGTGCTCTTGAGCCATCGGCCGTAGTCGAAGCCGTAGGCTCTGGCTCGCTGTGGTGTGACGTCGCCGAGTAGAACCTGTAATGATCTGATTTTCCTCTCGACGGTCTTATCGAACACGGGCTTGTCGCCCTCGTATAGAGGCTCTAGGCGGGATGAAGGCACTTCTCTGAACCTCGTAGGGTCTTCTGGTCCTCCGAGACCTATCCAGACAGTTGTACTCTCGATCGCGTTCAGCATGTGTCGAGGGGTCTTTCGCATGTACTGCTCTGGTATCTCTTCCAAGGCCTTCCACCAGAGACGATCCGTCATCAAGGTGACTAACGGCTTTGCTCCAGTCCTGAGACATTCGAGGGCAATGTCGCTTGCTAGGTCTATTGTGTGTTGCCATGTCTCGATTAGGACCATATCATCTTCATGGATTCGCAGAGAGGTCTGAACTATTCGCCTGGCTATGGAATCATCCGGCAAGCAGAGACCAGTCGTAAATGAGTTTCATCGCGTAGATAAGCGTTGAAGGTGTCGAATGGACTCTCGACACGAGAAAAGGCAGCTGCCTAGAGATATTGTCTCATCTTTCTGTGGGTAGTCATCGAGTTATTCTCGGAGGAATGGTGTAGAAAAAGGGGTCAGGACCCTGAGTTCCCTCGGTGAGCCCAAAAATGGTCAGCTTAAGAGGGCCGGATGAAACAGACGTGGGCTAGTGTGCTTCGGCTCCCTTCTCGAAATTACCTTTGTCCTTAGATGGAGATCCGACTCCAACAGCGAATATCGCTGTTTCATTAACACCGTCGATTCCCAGCTCTCTCTCAATCGAGAGGTCGGAAATTACTCCTATGCAGAATGCACCAAGTCCGAGTGCTGTCGAGACTAGGAGAAAGGATTGGGAGATATGTCCAGCGTCAAGTAGGAAGGCTCGATAGACTCTCGGGATTCTATACTTCCAGGCTGTTCTCTCTACAACAGCGGTCATTAAGAATAAGACGCTAGCATTTCTGGTCCATTTCTGCCCTGCGGAGAAGGTTACGCATCTTTCTCTAAAGTCGCCGGCCTTAACAAGTTCAAGGGAGTGGTCTTTCACGGAGTAATGGTAGATCCCTCGCCGAACGCCTTCAACATTATTGACTACCGCGTAGGATTCTATTGGGTGGCGGGCTCCCGCTGATGGGCTGGCCTTGTGGAGGAGGTGGCCGAATTCTTGGGTCTTGTAGATCGACAGTCTTCCCCATGTGTAGTATATGATTCTAGAGAACTGTTTCAGGCTTATCGATCCTCCCGAAAAGTCTCTTGTCGTGTGGCGGAGGCGGAGGGTCTGGAAGAGCGGCGCTTCGGCCCCGGAGTCTGGAAGAAGTCTGATCTTCGGACGCTCAGAGTAAGTCTTGTAGATAGCAGGCTGTTTCGTGTCCTTCAGATATTTCTCGTAGTAGTTCCTAATCTCTTCGGGTGTAGAATATGGCTCATCGAGCTTCGTGGCAAAATGATAGTAGCGCGACGCATTCGGCCACAGCCACTTCTTGGCAAATCTTTTTTCTAGTCTGTCTTGCTCTGAATCCTCAGCGATCAGAAGGCCGTGATCGCGAAGGTTGCGAATGGAATCGACTATTGATTCTTCAGTGTATCCGGTGAGATCCCTCAACGCTTGAGCGGCTGTCCTCCATATGGTGAAGTAGTCTAGTAGGAGAACCGTGTCAGGCCCTCCTTGGAAACTCTGTCTTGTTATGTAGTTCTCAAGAACCAGTTGTCGGCCTTGGAAATATATCACTATGTGCGGTGAGGTTCGCATTCTTAGGCCGATCTCTTTCTCTCGCCTTTCTGCGATGGGTACCAACTGTTTTTGGCCGGTAGCGGGGATCAGAAACTGTTATATTTCATATCCGTCGCAGTTCAATGCGGATATTCGTATGAGCAAGACGGTAAAGCGCAAGAAGATCAAGGCCTCAGTCAAGCCACTGAGAGCTGTGCCGCGGCTACCAGCCGGAAAGTGGACTTCTACACTCGATTCGTAGTACGAATTATTGCCTCGTGTAGGATTGCAAGCTTTCCCAAGAGATCCTAGTCCGGACCCCGCCCGGGTCTATAGCTTAAGTTTGTCCCGGATAATGGGGTGATAACTCGTTCAGACCCGCTCCTCCGAATCCTATCACTATCAATGAATGGAATCTTCTGAGAAGGCGGCTGATCTGAGGTTTGTATATCGTTGTGGCGCGGCGTGTCTGCTCCTTGAACTCTTCAAAGGTCCCATCGAAAGACCCGGCAAGTAGGAGTAATGCGTACTCTTCGTAAGGGTCTCCGAGGACAGTGAAGGCGCCTGATCCCAGGTCCCTCCTTCTGAGGAGTACCAAGGGGAGCCTAACCCTGTTAGGCGCGATGTTGGGGAGGGAGACGGCCAATTCCTTCAGCTCCTCGGGTTTCATTCTTATCGTGTCGCCAGAGACCGAGGAAACATTCGGGGACTTATCAGCTAGAAGCTCTTGCAGGGTTTTTCTGATCTTTGGGAGGTGAGAGTTTAGCCGTCTCAGCTCGTCTCGAAGCACCACGTCAGTGAATCTGTCGCGTTCCAGCGACTAACGCCCCCTATCTGGCTCCGAGGATCATACAATGGTCATGTTCGAAGGGGTCGAGTCTAACCATGTCTGTTATGGTATGGCCCTTCGTTTCGAGAACTTGCTTCTCCAGGCGAAAGATCGTTGCGGGGTCTTTCGAAACGTCGACGCTCCGAGCCTTTACGGCCATCAAAAATTCTCCTTTGTCTACGAGATACATGCTGATGTTTTCCGAAAGGATTCTTGCCTGATCGGGCTGGGCAACATCGGAATAGATGGTATCAACTGCCTGGACAACGCTCCGATATCGTCCAGGAAATCTGGCATCTCCAAATATCGGAGTAATGTTGCGCCGATTTTTCGATGTGTTGTTAACTAGGTCTCGAAATGATCTCTGCGCGAATTCTACGCAATACACTCTCCCTCTTTCTCCTACGATATCGCTTACATGACTGGCTGTGGTGCCACTCGCAGCTCCGAGGTACAGAACCTTCTTACCTGGAGCAATTGGAACTTTTGATAGTCCTTTAAGAATCGCGGCGGCTAGCTTGCTTCGAAAAGGGTCCCAGACCCTAAACTCTTCATCGTCTATCCTTATGATGTCCTCGCCGTAGACGGTAGTCCCGGGAGTCAGGCTGCGCGTAGCCAGTCGTTCCTTTCCCTCTCTGGCCACCGTGTATATCCCTTCGAACTTCTTGTGAGGGTTGACTCCACGGTTTTGCATACTCCCTGCGGCGTGGCGGTCCTTGATAACGTCCCTTCAAGTCGACAATCTTCTTTTCGAGCGATGCCTTTAGACGCTCTCCTCTGTTTTCTCCTCCAAAGGCGTCCATTCGCGCGGCTATGGCGAGCTTCCCGGCGACGGCCCTGGCGATTTTTCCCCTAAGCCATTTCGGGGATTGATGGATTGGTCCATACTGAAAGATTATTCCATGTTTCGGGGGGCGCGCGCCAGTCTTGATGGTCCGGAAGAGGGCCTTTTCTGCGCCAAGCACTTGGAGCGTGCTTGCAGGCATCTTCGCGATATTTTCTAGGCCTCCAGCCATGGAGATGAGTTTGGCTGAGAGGACTGCGCCCAGGACGGATGTCATGTTGGGAGCTACTTGTTCCATGATCTTGTCCGTGTACTTTTCCGCAGCTTCTCGGGTTCCGTAGAGTTCCGAGACGGTTCTGCAGACCTCTTGCAGCCATTCCAAATCTGGGGATGAGATCTGGGCTCCTGAGGATTTCTTTGCGGACTCGGATATTTCCGTGGCTCTTTCCTGGGGTATTCCCAGTTTGGTGAGGGCGTCGTGGGTGAACGATTCCCGTGAACCGAGGCTCTCGACTAGGCGAATGTAGGTGTCGTGCTTTTCTACCAAGCGATCCAGTTCGGGAAAGTGAAGCCCGTACCATTCTCTCACCCTACCCGCGAGTAGGTTCAAGATTTTGTCCAGATCTTCTATGGCACGGACGGTCTGGATGGCGTAGAGATCACGCTTTGTGGCCACCTCCGCGATGGCAGTCTTGGCGAGTTCGAGTGAGACATCTCTCACGAATTGCTCGTACTCATCTTTGGATTCTATTATCCTGAGACGTACAAGAATCGATGGTAGCCGGTTGCGAAGCTTGGAAATTGTGGGGTCGTTCTCGCTCTGCACAATTTCTCCTCTGACAAATGACCTGGCAAGTGTCGCGAGAGGCTCTGTATCCACCGTTACAGTTTCGAGCTCTAGTTCCGAGAGTCTGCGACCAAATGCAGATGACGACTCGGGCAAATTGCCGTCTTGGACCTGTTTCAGTTGAATGGCGGCATCGCCTGGGTTGCGTGGAAAGAGTGATTTCTCTGTAAGCTTGCCAGTCTTGTCGACTAGAAACAGTCCTGCTGGCGAATCTATCAGATATGCCTTCAAAGGTCCTCTCCCGATCGTGACGGGGATAATGTACTAGGATAGGCTGGGGGCGCGAAGATAATTAGCGAAGCGATTCTGCTCTGTCTCT
>WNFY01018198.1_pt1 | contig 11454 bp, 10 predicted proteins | sample 5400091 | NCBI WGS metagenome assembly WNFY01 (sample SAMN13153364, study PRJNA577476) | soil metagenome | isolation source: 60 cm soil or saprolite under grassland replicate 1 | place: USA:California | collected 2016-06-15
AACAAAGCGAACTAGGCTGAAAAGACTAGACCCCAAGTAATAGACATTATGCACGATTTTATCAAACGTCAGCAGCTGTAATTTATTTATCGCCCCAGAGATATCGCACGAGCAGCAGGAGTATCAGAATTCGCCCTCCGAGTTAGATTTGACAATTGTATATTTAATCCCTTAACTAGCGTACTTTGATAGGAGTAGTTATATTCTAAGACTTCAACTACTAGACCACAACTATTGGCTATAATAGTATAGCTAGGACATCCGCTAATGTTAACGTAAGCAGAAAATTCGACCTAGATGCAACACTAGAATATTATTAACATTCTTTTATTTTTTTTAAGTCGTTCTGTAAGATTTCAATTGTTTTTGGGATCTCATTTTCTGCACAGAAAAGACAGATCTGCTGTAAAGATAATGGATATGTAAAGTACTTTTGATTTAGTTGGATATCCTTCTTACATGATACACATTTCTTCATTTTGTAAGGATCAGTATTCTTGATTATCAATTGTAATAAGAAAAATCGGGTAATTTATAAATATAATCCTTAAGGCTCAGTAATCCTCTTCGTCGGATGGGTCTATTTTGTCGTTGTTATAGTATTGGGTGCAATTGGTTTCTAAACAATAACTAACGCTAATCGAACGCAAAAATTGTGAATTCTAGGCGTCTATTGCTTGCAAGATTTGCTTAGATTTAATAATACATGATGTTAAAGATGGTAATAGGAATTCGATTTGGGTCTTATTAATCGCTTTATGATTTTATTAAAGCAAAAGGTGAATATTCTTCTTAATAGATTCGAAGATCCTAGAGAGGGGCTTGATTATTCTTATACTAAACAGGTAGAACTGTTAAATAAGTTAAGACGAGATATCGCAGGAGTAATCACTGCTAAGAAGCAGCTTGAAATGCAAAAAGCTAAACTTTGGGAAAACATTCGTACCCTTGAGGAACAATCACGTCGTTCAATTTCTCAAAATAGAGAAGATCTAGCTAAACTTGCATTGGAACGAAAGAACGCAAACATATTACAATTGCAACCCCTAGATAAACAGATAGTGGATATGAAGACAGAGCAGGATAAGCTTGAACAGACAGAGAAACGGCTAGCTACAAAAGTCGAAGAATTTAGATCAAAGAAGGAGGTCATAAAAGCACAATATTCTGCAGCTGAAGCACAAGTGCGCATCAAGGAGAGTGTGACAGGTGTCTCAGAGGAAATGGCCAATGTAGGTATGGCAATGAGCAGAGCAGAAGATAAAACAGAGAAAATGAAGGCAAAAGCACAAGCATTGGATGAGATGATTGACTCAGGAGTTCTTACGGATTATACAAATAAAGGCGGCGATATTATTGAAAGGGAACTAGAAAAAGTGGGTGTAGCAGCATCAGTTGATGAAGAATTAGAAAAGTTAAAAGCTGAGAATGCGAAAAAGAAGAAAAAATCTGCATTGGAGCAGCAACAAGAAGACCAGGAAAAGAAACAAGAGGTTGAGGTGTAGGAATCAAGAAAACGAATTGGTGGCTGTGCCAACTGAAAAACTGGAGAAAAAGATATGTTTTGCTCCCGAAAACAGCGCATCAATAACTCATGATTTTACGCTCAATTATCAGTCAATTGTAAAAACAAAACAACGCTCATTTTCAGGCTCTTGTTATTCGAAAGGTATGGTAGCAAATTTATGCAAAAGATCTGAACCGAAATAGACGGACATTACCGTCACGTTGGGCGGATGGGGTAGTAGCTCTCGTCGGACGTTCATATGTTTGCATCTTGCAATCACCTATTCACTAGAGAATGTGTATCAATTTATTTTGAAATTTGAATGCGAATATGAATTTACTACGTACTTTAAGTATAAAATTTGCATAATTGACGCAGGAAAAATATTGTCATTCACTCATCTGAGCAAGTGATAGCTATTGTTATTATCCCCGGAATGATTTAAGCCCTCACACTACAATCTGATCGATATTATACCAGCTTTGCCTTGATCAGAACATAATCGATAAATCCCTTCTGAGATGCTTCCTTCATTTTTAAGGCTGAGTTGTAGACAACTCTTTCAATTATATTGTATAGAAAACCATGAAGATATGATGATAATGAATATGTCCTCTATTTCAAAAGTATACTTTTTATTATTTCTCTGTTTTGCGCGTAGTAGTCTGCCAAAGGCTCTTATACATGCGATCCTATATGCCGGTTTTAATAATCTTAATCCTAGTCCTGCTAATTAGTGATTTGACAAATTCTAATTCGTAATGTTCTGATGCCCAATTTAAGGAAAGAATTCCAAGTTTCATGAATTCGCGTATTTTCGTGGATAAGAACGACAGACAGGTATTGCAACAACAAGTAAGCCATCATCGTGTCGTAGAATTCTTCTCGATTCCTGAATAAATCGCATTAATGGCTTGAAATGTTGCGCAGATTCTAAAGCGATTACTCTATCCACGCAATTATCTGTACGGGGTATATTTTTAGCTGTACCATTTACTAGCGATATGTCCCTAGCAGCGTTATGATTTATAAATGACAGTGCTTGGTGTGTCTTTCTAGAATTTACGATATTATTATTGTCGTCACTACTTTTAACTAAACCGACAGCATTTTTTAATTGTAGGAAATTAACATTAAGACACATTATATTCAAGGAGTTCTAAACTGATTTCCAGTATATTGCTGGTGCTGAGAATCCACTTCCAACGTCTAGGACATTTTTTGCAGTATGCAACTGAGCAAATTTTCCAACTAATTTACACAGTTCGTTTTGTGCCTGTATCGGATTAGTGGTCTTTTCATTCCAGTAGCCAAAGTTTAGCATGGTTCCACCAGTTGCTCGTAGGATATACGGTGTCATAAAGTTATAACAATTGATTATATCAGATTCATTTCGCCTTAAAATCCATAACGGAGTCTGATGACTTTTTTATTTCTACCAATTTTGATACTTCTAATTAGTCAAAAAATGATATAATGATTTCATGTAGCGCACTACATCAGGTTATAAAGTATGTTGTCCAAGGTGATAGATACGCTAAGGCTCTAAATTGTGAACCTCTTTACCTTTCCTGTTTCAATTATTTGTAACACCTGTCTCTTTATTTCGTCCAGGTCCATCCTGAAATACGAGCCCTTGGCATTTGATAACTTCTTCATCGCTCTGCTTAGTATGGCGATGCAAATGCTTGATTCATCTTTTTCGTCATGAACGAATGCAGCGGCGATCAAAATGATTCCATTTAGTAAATCTTTTTCCTCATGATGGGCGTCTTTCCATACAGACTCAAGAACTTCGTGAGCCCCCCAGTACTTTTCATCGTTGAATAAGTCTTTTGCTTTCATGATTGCTTCCTGCTTCTCCATTCGCTTTTCGACTATAGGTTCGTACTCCGATAATGGAGAAATCGTTGTAAATCTACGAAGAACTTCTTCTATACTGCTGTTATCAGGAACACTCGTATCAAACTCAACGTGTCTCGTTGCAACACGAGCATCGCGTACAATGACTCCAATATCTGAAGCTAAGCTTCTGGCTTTGTTCAGTAGCCAATTAGCCTGTTCAGAACTATAATTCTGATTCCTCAAATATATAATGTACCTCTGCATAATATACAAAAATCCTATTACTAGAGCACTCACTTAAACCCTCTAGCCAGTAGACTAACTACTGGTACGTTTAGAATCGTTAGTATATATAAGAGTACAATTGTTTCAATCGGCACTTCAGCTAAAAGCTATACAAGCTGCTCCAATTTATTAAGACGCTTATTTATTTACAAATCTGGGATGGCAGAAACCGTTCTCATAACGGGTGCCAGCGGTACCGAAGTCATAAAGCAGCTTTCAGCAACTAATGCGGGTCTAACTCTGAGTAGTTGTTCATTCAACTGTTGCTACTTAACGCCAAGGTCACCCCATATCCGCAAATAACTAACACCTTGGAAACAGATCTTCGCTTCTTCATGTTTACAAATCAAACATGTACTTGGTTGTGCTGTAGTATCGCTAATCATCTTCTTCTGTTGCTTTGATCTTGTATCAACATATAGCCATAGTGCAACTAGTGGTACGCCAATTATGAAAATAACAATAATAGTCGTATCGGAATTCTCAGTACTAATACCACCGATACCAAAGCACAAGGTACCGATACTAATTCATTGCAAAGTTGTATAACACGACAATATTTTTCTGTCGAAAGCGACATGTTGAAAAAATATATAAATCATAATGAGATATGGTAATATAATGTGATAAATATTGAGCATAGAAGAAATACCAGAGGAAATTAATGATCATCGTAGAATTTTTGGTAAAGATGTCTTTGAAGTAGATTATGATAGTATTGGCCCATGTCCTTTCTGTAACTCCCGTATAGATGAGTTCAATTTTTGTGCATGTGGCGGAAACCTTGGTGTCAGTTAACTTCCGACCGAGCGAGGGAGACTGAATAAACTAAATCGCCTGTTACGCTATCACGCAGAATCTCTGCACTCTGTATCATGCGTATATTTTTCTCAAGCTGTATGATGTATAAGTCACCGAAAAAATATATTGCACCATATAAAATATAGTTTTAAGATTTTTCTATTAACCATTACTTTTACTTTTACGAATTAGCGTAGAAAAGTCTGATGTGATGGTTGAATATAGAGAAAAATTGGAACTATGAAGATTCGTTTACATTTCGTCCTTGGTGGTGAATAAAGACCGTCCTATCCCATTATAAAATATTACCTAGCACCAAAGTTAATCCATAAATTCAGTGAGAGTAAACTGTTCTTTCTCCTGTTCCCTAAAGATCAATTTTAATTCCGTCATTAGAGATTCGACTCTGCCACGTAAATAATCATTAACTCTGAATTGAGTACACATATTTATGGCAATATCGGCATATTTTTCAACCGAACCTCTAGTGACTGTTTGCAAAAGTTCATGGTCACATTCCATACACTTGCCCATAAGTGGCATCCTGCGATATTTTTCTCCACAGTTACTACACCGAAAGGACTGTGACGAGTAGGATCGCATATTGCCCATAATGTCTGGCAAAATATGTGTCGTCAGCACCATTGATGCCATTGATTTCCGAGCCTGTTTTTAATAATTTCTATCATGTTAACAAAGTCTCCCGCCTTTGCATGTTTCAAAGTCACATCGTAAAATTCAAGAGGATAACCTGAGGTAACATCAATATTATGCGCTTGTCTTTGTACCTCATTTGGTAATACGATCGGCTGAATCAGTAGTGGGGCATCCATAAGCCCACCAATTTTATCCGGCAAAAAATCATATGAAAAGTTTAGGAACGCATCACCTAATAGCATTATGGAGTCTGCATCGCCATCACAATCCCTGCGTTTTGCAGAGTGCCATACAGGATGAGCCAGACAGACCTGTGAATTGGTAAAGCCTATAATTCTTCCTACTATCCCAACAGACGTATGTGGTGCCAATCCAACAATTAGGTGACCTATCAGGTCTTCTACAGAGAATGAGTTGTAAAAGGGCTCAAGTCCGTATAATTTTACAAGTTCTTCATCAATAAAGTTGGCCACGTTGAGCAAATGTTTAGAGCAATCTAATGGGAGTACTACGTCTTGCATCAGCAGTTCGACCAATTGGTCAGTCGATACTAGCTCTCTACCAAGATAATCTCTTGTATAACCCAATTCCTTTAATTTTTGTATGCTACTCATAGTCCAATCAGGTTTAAAGTGGGTCAGAGGTTCGTTCGTTGCATCAAACCTAACGGTTCCGTCCTTGAAACTATAGAGATCAAATTTTTGTCTCAGTATGCCTTTTTCTAATAGCTCAGCAGCTTTGTGCTTATTTATAAGACCCTTAACGCCTTTGAGTGGTTCTCCTGCTATAATGCCAAGTTTTCTTTGCGCCTCTTCGACAGCTGTTTTTAGTGAATAGTTGACAGGAGAGTAAGTCTTGCCGTCTTTACCGCACCTATAGCACCGGTTGTTATTAATGCCATCTGTAATTTCCTCCCTGCAAACCACGCATAGATTGCGTATGGGAGTAAGAGCATAACAGTTACGACAACGTGTTCCAATTGAAGGCAGTTTGCAATTATTACAAAATCTATTTGCAATTTCAGCATAAAAGGATTCATCCTTTGCTGCTCTTAAAATATCACGTGTTGCGCCCCCTTTATTACCAACAGGAAACAATACATGAACAGGAGGTTTCATTTTACGTTCAGCGGCCTTCTCGGGGCGTCCTACTCTGACTGCGATTGATGAAGCAAATTTTGCTCTGAGTTCAACTCCGGATGTCTTTGAGATAAATTCTAATGTATCGTTAGAATCAGGGAAGCAATCAGCATCATCACCAACCGGCAATAATGATGAAAACGCTGCGTTTCTAGCAGTCGAACTATGAATCAATAACTTGGCTAGCGAATACACGTGATCTAGATTATCGATTTCAATAATTTTCCCCTCATTTTTTACTGAATGGATTATACCAAGTTTTTCTAAGACATCTTTTAATTTTGGATTATCATTGGGGAATTGTAAGAGAGACGAGCAAGAACCAGAAGAATAAGAAGAAATATTGTTATCAGTTAGATTAGCGTTTCGTTGATACTGATAATATTTTTCTCTCAGTAATAAAACTTCATCTATGCTGACACAATCCCAGTAGAACGAATATTTTGGATGAAGTGGAATGGTAAACCTTCTGCTTATTTCAAATGCCTCTTCAACTGTAGGTGATGTTGAGAATGGCTCTTTTGATAATTGGATAAGTCTTTCGCTTATTTTTTCTCCAGTTTGGAAGGAGGCCGAGGCTTGCAATGCCAGCAATTTTGCCTGTAACTGTAGTGACCAAACTTCTTCCACATAACTTGCTGGGAGGAGCTGAGCATTATTTTCAAGAAAATCACCATAGCTTATTAGAATATCCCCTATGTAGAGTATTCTTTCAATGTTTGGTCGGATCTTTGCAGCCTGTTCCACTGTTGATACCTGTATGACATTACCATTGTCAAGCCTAACAAGTGGAGGCTCAATGGTGTCTACAAGGGCTATACTGGATGCCTTTCCTGGTACATCTATTTTGATTTGTGTACCTACAACAATGGCGTGGTTTAATAATATAGGCACAACAGGGTGAATTCCGATAGTTGCCAAACCAGTATTGAAGCATCGACCATATCTTAGCCGGAAGCCTCCGATTTTCTTACTCATTGAAAGCACTGGCCTTCCTGTAATAACTTCAGACATTCTGTGATTAGCCGCATCATCATTGCCTGTTTGAATAGCTCCTTGCAGTTCCTTGAGCCAATTCCAGCCATTTAGTTTTAATGTTTCAACCATTTTGAGTAATTTTCTGCTGCGACCGATCAGACCATCGTTCATTACCCTCAGCGCACCGCCTCGTACCCTGTCGGTATGGATTCTCTTCATACCTCTATGACCTAAAACCTCTACCGGATCTGTATCTATCCCATCGAGCTCGACCGGTAAGTTGGTTATACATTTAACTACATCTTCATCTAAGACCTTAAACTGGAAATTTCCAACTTCACGCTCATAAATTCTGAGTTCTTCGACAAATCTTCCTGTCTCGTCATCGTATGAATTTGCCGCATATTTTTCTAAACTAGTAATTTTTCTTATGTGATCTGCAATTAGCATTGTAAATGCGGCCTCAGTTCCTCCTGCGGACCTGATAGGACCGGCAAACGATATGGAAAGGTACTGGCTCCCGTCACTGTTATTCTTTAGTTGTACGTCCGAAATTCCTTGTAAAGGCGCAATTGTCATACCTTCTGTGACAATAGCTAGACTAACACGTACCGCATTGTCCAGTCTCGTACGTAAGTCACCGTTGCCATATTCTGCCAAAGCTATCTCTTCAGCAATTGTGAGTGCTGCCTTCTCTTTGGTTGACCACGAAAGTAAAACACGCAATCGATCTGCGATATCGATATTATGCATTTTTGCAACTCTATCGGCTAGATCGTACGCAATTTTTGGCTCTACTCCATCTGAAACATCTAGTCCCAGTTTGCGTGCTTTCGCAGCAAATTCAAATGTTTTTTGTACATGTTTCAAAATATTGTGTTGGTAATTTAAATAATAAGCTGGCATATGCACATCTTTTAGACGGAGCTCAGCCTCATCGATCATTGTCAAATGATGTTTTGTTGTCATCTTCTTATCTGCCTGATAATTGTAGAAAGTTTGTCTTCCCAGCTTCCATCCCGCTCAATCATTGTACTGATCACAATAACATCCGCACCAGCTTTAGCTATTTCCTTTGCTGCTTCAGGAGCACGAATTCCACCTCCAACTATAAGTATTCCTTCGTATTGTTTTCTCACAGCAGATACCATTTGGGGTGAGATACTTTGCGTAGCGCCTGAACCGGCCTCGAGGTATAAAAATCTCATTCCTAAATACTGAGCTGCCAGCGAATACATGACCGCAATTCTGTCTTTGCTGAAAGGAATTCCGCGTGCTCGGCCTATGAACCAGGCAGTAGTACCCTCGCCGATAATAAGGTAACCGGTTGGCAACGGTTCGATGTTATACTTTTTGACAGAAATGGCTCCCAACGCCTGAGCTCCTGTAATGAAATAAGGATCTTCTGAGTTAAGTAAAGTGCTAAATAGAATTGCATCAGCTCTGGGCGATACACCGGTAACATTGCCAGGAAACAATATCACCGGAATTTTAATTTGTCGTTTTATACTCGAAACTATTTCCGTCAGTTCAAGTTGATCAATTGCTGAAGATCCGCCTACTAGGACAGCTGAAGCTCCCATTGCTTCAACCTTTTTCGCAATTGAAGCTGCACCAGCAGAATTTTCGGAATCTATAAGTGGAAAGCATAGCGTGCCATACTTTTTGACCTCACTCTGAATGTAATACTCGATCTTATGCGTCACACCATTTGTGAATGCTTTGTAGTTGTATATCAATATGTATACGTTAGATTTCGTTATGAACAATACAGATCGATTAATTGTTGTTTATTTATTTGATTTTGATATATGTGGTGCATATCTTATCAAGGTTATTACAAATATTACAAGACGATTTGGACCAAAGGTAGTAGTACTTTAATGCTTCTCCGTTAGGAGGTTTGAAGTAGGTTTGAATTTACTCGATCTTTCGTCTTAGTTTGTCTCAGAATCATTTTAGGGAATACGAAAGATATATGTACAAGTGGAAATTCAGTCACGCTAATTCAGTATTTATCTTGCCATCTAAAAGTCCTTGTGCTATGGCAAGACGCTCGGCCTTACTGAGTATATAGATAGCCTGCATGTAACCAATTGGTTGAGGGGTGGTTGTTTGACCCATATCCACTACGCAATAAAATGGTTTTTTGGGTAAAACAAAAGAATGGTAATACTACCAGATTAGAAGAGATTTGGAGTAATTCAATTTATGTTACGGTGGATAACAACTCAGATCTGAAGTCAATCTTATCAGTAATAGTAGCAAAACAGAGTAAAAATAATAATAATGTTGATTGGTTATTAAAGATCACGAATTCGTATTCCGATATGAAAGAATTACAGATGATACTAAGTCTGAAGTTCTGAAATTAACATTGTCAGACTCTACAAAAGCATTAATTAGCAAGAGATATTGAAAGAAGACTTGATAGTACTGGGATTGGAAAGTTTAGACTATACAATGTTGATTTACCACCAGCGCAATATTACTTCTACGAACACGATATTTTTCCGCTTGCATTTTATAAACTAAATAATAATAACTGTTGTTATTGTTCTTTTAAGTTGGAACGGACTACAAAATGCCGGATTTTAAAACTGTTCATCTGAAATTAAATCTAAAGAAAGAAGGAAAGATACCTAAACACGCTGATAAAATTGAATCGATTTTAATTAAACGATAAGAACAAGACTCCCAAGCTACTATTAATGAAATTCAGAGTGAATCAGAAGCCGACATAATCGATGAAATTGTAAAGGAGATAACAAAAAAGATTGAACCAGATTTTATATTCACAGAAGATGGCGATTCATTCACTTTTCCTTACTTGATTCATAGAGCTGAGCAGAATGGTATAAACCTGATTATTGGCATGCAATAACCTAGATAGTAACAGGGTCGCGACTGTCTCCCTTTTGTATGCTACTATCATTGACCATGACGACCTGATATTGTTCTTTAATGAACAACAATTCACCCATAAACTCTATAATTCCATTTATCCCCAATCATATTATTTAATTGGTCGCATAGCGTCAAGAAGCGCATACCCTTTTCTGTTATTTTATAGATTGTTTGTTCTACTTTTATAAGCAAACCGTTATTTAATAGGAATGGCACATATTCTCTCATTTGTGTCGAAGACAGAAAAGCGCCATACATGATTCGCGTCTTGGTCGCCTCTCTTCCAGTAACTTCCCTTAAAATGGCCGCGATCACGTCGAGCCTGCTTCTGTTCCTTATATGTTCTTGTTCTTGAGTGGTAGGAGCTTCTTGGTTATTCATGCTAACCTTTGCTACCATCTTCAGTTTTAAAACCTTCACCACCCCAAACTAGATAACAAAAGACGTTAAGTTTGGATCTCATTAACAGTACTACCTATTTTTCTGATTAAGAGCTGAGAGTTTTGTTCAGTGTTGAAGAGCAGCTGATATCATTAACATAGACTACTGTTGTCTTCAATCTAGTTTTACTCTTCAATAAACCAGGAACCAATCTATCCCCTTTTAACAATATTTTATATTTTTCTACATTTAAGTCCGGAAGAATATGAGAAAGGCTTGCTAATTATAGAAAACAACAATACAAGAATTCAGTCCATATATAGATTATAAGTCCAAGTCTTAATCTCTAAATGTGATATGGGACATAACTCCATCCCCAGCGAATCATACACATCAAACACCTCTCTTAAATTGAAATAACCACAATATTACAGAATGTGCTACAACACCAGTCCATCTTAGGATGCGAAGCATGTAGTACATTATATGATTCACTGCGGGAACTTGGGTAGCACAAACCACAAGAGCATAAGAAATAATTCGACAAAGATGGAGGTATTAGAATTGCCGGGGTAGGCTTCTGCTTCTTCTTATGGCGATAAGTAACAATAGTAACCACAGACCTAATAGCCAATGGCATATATGAAAAAAAGGAGCAGCCCAGCCAGTGGAGTAATCGCATTCCTATCATTGTCTGTAAACGCAGACAACATCACTGTTTGTTGAGTTGTCTTCCCAGGTAAGGTTCGTTGATAAATCCATCTTACTAGTATTTACTTTTTAGTTGATCTATAATACTTCCTATCAGCAACATAGGTCTTACATTGACATTTATTAATAAAACATTTCATTTTGTCTCTAGGAGCAGACCTATCGTGGTCAATCTTTTGATGTTTACACTTTATACACCTGACAAGTAAATCAGATTCACTATTCATTGTTATTTACTTTGTA
>WNFY01007622.1_pt1 | contig 11445 bp, 13 predicted proteins | sample 5400091 | NCBI WGS metagenome assembly WNFY01 (sample SAMN13153364, study PRJNA577476) | soil metagenome | isolation source: 60 cm soil or saprolite under grassland replicate 1 | place: USA:California | collected 2016-06-15
GCCGAGCTCGCCAGGGCCGCCGGCTGGGAGCTCAAGCCGGAAGGGCTCTGTCGCGACGCCCTCTGCGTCCCCGTGCCGCCGGCGGCCGCGTGGATGCGCGGCCGGGACGCAGACCTCCGCGTGGATCTGGCCGGCTTGTCGCGACACATGGGCCAGCCCGTCGCGGCGAGCCCCGAGCACGCCGTCTGGTCGATCGGAGAAGCGGCCGAGGACGCGGCCGATCGGCTGCGCTCTCTCGAGGCGCCCGAGTTCACGCTCCCCGATCTCTCCGGGCGTCTGCACACGCTGTCCTCGTTCCGCGGCCGCAAGGTCTTTCTCCTTGCCTGGGCATCGTGGTGAGGGTGCCGCTTCGACCTGCCCGGGTGGCAGGCGCTTCACGCCGAACTCGAGCCGAGCGGCTTGACCGTGATCACTGTGGCGCTCGACAGCGCGGGTGCCGCCGCGGCCGGCGAGTTCATCCGCGCGGCCAATCCAACTCACCCCTCGCTGATTGACGCCCACTACGAGGTCGCGCGCGCCTACAACATGGTCAACGTGCCGACGGCCGTGTGGATTGATGAAGAGGGGTGCATCGTACGTCCCAACGAGATGGCCTTCGCCGACAACCGCTGGATCGAGTACACGAAGTTCGACATGACGCGCTACCTGGAGGCCGTGCGCGACTGGGCCAGGCGGGGCGCGCAGAGCCCGTACGCGCTCGACGCCCAGGCGCGACGCACGCGGCTGGCGTTGCCGACCGCCGAGCACGCGCTGGCGGCGGCGACCTTCCGGCTCGCCGAGCACCTGCACGAGACCGGCCAGCCCGAGGCGGCTGTGGCCTTCTTCAAGCGCGCGCAGGCCTTGCAGCCCGAGTCGTGGTGCTTCAAGCGCCAGGCCTGGGCGCTGACCGACGCCGAAAAATACTACGGCACGAATTTCCAGACGGAGGTCAAGGCTCTCGCCGGCCGTCCGTACTACACCCCGCTCGATCTCGGAGGATAAGCCGATGAAGTACGGCATCGCGATGTTCCCGACGGACTATGCCATCCGGGCCGACGCGCTCGCGCGCGAGCTCGAGGCGCGCGGCTTCGAATCGCTCTGGCTGCCCGAGCACACCCACATCCCCGCGAGCCGCAAGAGCCCGTGGCCCGGCGGCGGCGACCTGCCGCGCGAGTACTGGCACACGCTCGATCCCTTCGTCGCCCTCGGCGCGGCGGCCGCGGTGACCAAGACCCTCATGCTCGGCACCGGCATCTGCCTCGTCATCGAGCGCGATCCCATCCTCCTCGCCAAGGAAGTGGCGAGCCTCGACCACATCTCGCAGGGGCGGGTCCTCTTCGGGATAGGCGGCGGCTGGAACGCCGAGGAGATGGAGCACCACGGGACGCCGTTCGGCGAGCGCTGGAAGATCCTGCGCGAGCGGATCGCGGCCATGAAGGCGATCTGGACCCAAGAGGAGGCCGAGTACCACGGCAAGTACGTCAACTTCGACAAGCTCTGGTCCTACCCCAAGCCCGTGCAGAAGCCGTATCCGCCCATCCTGATGGGCGGCGCCGGGCCTCATGCCCGACAGCGAGCGGCGGATTTCGACGGCCACTGGATGCCCATCGGCGGGCGGGCCTACAGCGAGCCCGTCGCGGAGTCGATGGCGGACTTCCGGGCACGAGCCGAAAAGGCCGGGCGGGATCCGGCGGCGGTGACCGTGTCCATCTTCGGCGTGGCGCCCGACGAGGCCAAGCTTGCCGCCCTGCGGGACGCGGGCGTGACGCGCGTGGTCTTCTTCGTCCCGTCGGCGATCGCCGACACGGTGCTGCCGCTGCTGGACGGGTACGCCGCCGTCGCGAAAAAGGTCGGCTAGCGCCGGGCCAGCTAACTTCGCCAGATCAACTCAGCCCGCGCCTCGCGGCGCGGCCGCTCAGCTCGAAGAGCCACGTGCTCGGTACTCGTTGGAGCTGCACTAACCGCCCGGCCAGGCTCGGGGCCGCGTGGTGAGCAGGAAGACGGCGAGGGCGGTGAGGCCGACCGCGGCGAAGCCGAGTGTGACGAGGTAGAGTGCCAGATACGAATGCGTGCGGTCGAAGATCGCGCCCGAAAGCCACGGTCCCGCCGCTCCGCCCAGGCTGTTGCCGATGCCGATCAGGCCGAAGACCGGTCCGTAGTTGCGTGGCCCGACGATGCGGCTCAAGAGGACGGATACGATGGTCGCGCGGGAGCCGAGCGGCGTGAAAAGGAAGAGCACGTAGCCATAGGCGAGGAGCCTCGCCGGCCACGCTTCCATCGCGAGCAGGCAGAGCACGCCGATCATCGACGAGCTGAACGAGACGATGCCGGCCACGGGGGCCCCGAAGCGGTCCGCCGCCATTCCCGCCAGCACGCGCCCGAATGCCGCCAGCACCCCGCCGACCGCCAGCATCATCGACGATTCGTCGACCGACATCCCGCGCGCGGGAAAGTAGATGGCGTGCTGGGTGATGGCGAGAAAGCCGAAGAGCGGGGGGACGCTGAAGAGCACGAGGAGACTCCAGAAGGGCGCCGAAAGCACAATGGCGGCCACCGGTCGCTCCGGGGCGCTGTCCAGGGCCGGATCGCTCGCCTCGTCCAACGCCGAGGCGCGCTTGCCGAGTCGCGAGGGCAGCACGCGCCAGGCCACGGGCACGAGCGCCAGGAGCGCGGCGGCGTAGCAGCCGAAGGCCGCGCGCCAGCCGAAGCCGGCGATGATCCGCTGGGTCACGGGCCCCAGGACGAACGCCGCCATGGCGCCCGAGAAGGCAATGCCCATGGCGACGCCGCGGCGCCGGCTGTACGCGTCGGCGAGAAGCGCGGCCTGGGTCGATAGGCTCGTGAGCCCGAGGCCGACGCCGACGGCGATGCCCACGGAGGCGACGAATACCGGCAGCGAGTGTGCGACACCGCCAAGCGCGAGGCCGCAGGCGGCCGCGCCGAGACCCGTCATCACCACCAGCCGCGGGTTCCTCCGCGCCACCAGCCAGCCCGCCACGGGCCCAAGCACCGCGCCACCGAAGAAGACGAAGGACATCGGCAGAACCGTGGCGGCACGCGAGGCGTGGAACTCGCCGAGCAGCGAAGGCAGGAAGAGAATGTAGACGTTGGGGAAGCCCGAGACCAGGAGCGTGGTTGTGAAGGCGAGCCAGAGACGAGGATTCGCCAGGCTCTCCGGCGGGCGGGTCACCGATGCATTATATGTTACGTTCCCGATGCGCTCCCTCTCGCCCAGATCAAGGAGGACGACATGCCCGATTCCGGCCATGTGATGCTGACCGTGCTGCTCCACCACGACCAGTCGAAGACCCTCGACGAGATTATGGCGCACCTGAAGAAGACGGGTTTCTACCGCGATTTTCCTCCCGAAGGCTCGGAGCTGGTGTCCTGGGTCGTGGCAATGTCCTTCGGATTCGTCATCAACCTCAAGGTTGAGTCCGACAAGGTCCGGAGCGTCAACCGCTACATGGAGCAGAAGGCGTGGGGCGCCTTCCGCTACGAGGTCTTCCCGTCCTACGACTTTGCCCCGATCGCCGCGGATTTGAAGAAGCAACACGCCTGAGTGGTAGGATGGGGAGCGTGACCAACACCCCCGCGCGCATCGAGCTTGCCCTGGCGCCCACCCCCATCATGAAGCTCGAGCGTGTCTCCCGCCGGCTGGGGGTCGAGCTCTACCTGAAGCGCGACGACCTGACGGGCCTGCTGGAGTCCGGCAACAAGATCCGCAAGCTCGAGTTCCTCGTGGGCGACGCACTGGCGCAGGGCGCCGACACGCTGATCACGGCCGGCACGCTCCAGTCGAACTGCTGCCGCGCGGTCTCGGCGGTGGCCGCCCGGCTCGGGCTGAACGCCGTCCTCGCCGTCAAGGGCCCGCGCCCCCCCGCCTACGACGGCAATCTGCTTCTCAATCGTATGCTGGGCGCCGATGTCCGCTATCTCAGCGACGCCGAGTTCAAGCGGTACCCGGACGCCCTCGAAGCCCTCGCCGAAGAGGTGCGCCGTGGCGGCGGCACACCCTACGTCATCCCGGAGAGCGGCTCCAACGAGGTCGGGGCGCTCGGTTACCTCGAATGCGCCGTGGAGCTGGCCGAGCAGATCAGTCACGGCGCCCCGCGCTTCGACACGATCGCGGTGACGGCGTTCAGCGGCGGTAGCCAGGCGGGGCTCCTCATGGGCAAGCAGCTGGCGGGACTGCCGTCCGAGATCGTCAGCGTGCCGATCGCGTTCTCCGCGGACCACGTTCGCAGCTACGTGGCCGAGACCATCGGCAAGGCCGTGGCGCGCTTCGGCTTCGCCATCGACGTTCCCAAGACCATCCACCTCCTCGACGGCTACCAGGGCGCGGGACGGACGGGCGTCGACGATGCCGAGCTCTCGCTCGTGATCCGCCTCGCGCGGGAGGAGGGTGTGATGTTCGATCCCGTCTACACGGCCAAGGCTTTCGGCGGCCTGCTCGACACGCTCCAGCGCGACCCGAAAGCGCTCGGCCAGCGAGTCTGCTTCATCCACACCGGCGGCATCTTCAGCCTGTTCCCCCTCCGCGAGCCGTTGACCCGCCTGCTCGATTCCTGACGTGCCAGAAATCCGGCTGACAGGCGGCGACCTCGACGGACTCCAGCTCCACTACGTCGAGGAGGGGCAGGGGCCGGCCACGGTACTGATCCACGGCCTGGGCGGCTTCGCCGAGTCGTGGCGCCACAACGTGCCCGAGCTGGCGCGTCATGGGCGCGTGATCGCGCTCGATTTGCCGGGCTCCGGCCGCTCGGGCAAGCCCCGGCGAGCCTACACGCTCGAATTCTTGGCTCAGGCGCTCGACAGGCTGCTGCACACTCTCGGGGTGGACCGCGTCCATCTCGTCGGCCATTCCCTGGGCGGCGCCGTCGCCGCGCGCTACACCCTCGATCACCCCGGGCGCGTCGAGCGCCTGGCCCTGCTAGGAGCCGCGGTGCCGGGCTTCGACCTGCGCCCATCCTGGGTTTACCGGACGCTGTCGCTGCCGGGGCTGGGCGAGATCTTCTCGAGGCTGATCACGCGCGGCATCTGCACGACTGGACTCACGCGCTGCTTCGACCGACCCGACCCGGACGAGATTCGTTTCTTCGTCGACCACGAGTTCGCAGCGCGCTCCTGCAGCGAGGGACGCGCGGCCTACATCTCGCTGCTGCGCTCGGTCGCGGACGACTTCACCGTGCGCGCGGATGTGTACCGCGCCGCTCTCTCGCAGCTCGGCAGGGGTGTCCTCGTGGTCCACGGTCTCCAGGATCGCGTCATCCCGCTCGCCCACGCCCGGCAGGTGGCCGAAGGCCTCGGCGTCGCGCAGCCGCGCTGGCTCGACCGCTGCGGCCACTTCCCCCAAATCGAGCACGCTGAGGTCGTCAACACTTACCTCCGCGACTTCCTCTTCGCTCCCGCTTCTCGCTAGGGGTCAGGTCTTGCATTACGACATTTGACGACTTCGGACAGTGATTGTGCGGGCGCGATCGCTCAAATGTCGTAATGCAAGACCTGACCCCAAGGACTACAGCGTGTAGGTTTTGCCCTGCTCGAGGATGTGAATGCGGGTGGAGTCGATCTTGGCGAGTTCTTCCGCGGTTTCCTGGTACAGCTGCGGCTTGACGTGGTAGATCCAGACCGGCACGTCGGGCGGCGCCTTGTCGAGCTCGCGCTTCAGCATCTCCGGCGTCAAGTGCCCCGAGGCCTTCGCGAGCGAGTCCATGCGGCTCGGGAAGGACGTCTCGACGATGACCGCCTTGAGCCCGCGCATCTCCCGCGCCACCTGCCAGATCTTGCGTGTGGGTCCGGTGTCGCCGCTGAAGACGAAGCCCGTCTCGCCGTCGTGGACGATGAAGCCCGCGGTCGGGATGGTGTGCTCGACCTGGATCGGCGTCACCCACAGCTCCCCGACGCGCGCCTCGCCCTCTTCGGGCAGCGGGCGAAACGCCAGCACGGGGTTGGTGGGCGTGGGGATGTTGGAGAAGTTGGGCCAGACGATGTCGTTGAAAACGTGAGTGCGCAGGCTGTCGAGCACGGGGCCCAAGCTGCAGGCAGTCACCCGGCGCTCGGGGGCGAGCATGGCCAGCGTGTCGGTGAGGAAGCAGAGCCCGGCGATGTGGTCGAAATGGGCGTGGCTGATGAGGGCGTACTCGATGTCGATCTGCTCCGCGGCCGTCAGGGCTCCGCCGACGGTGCCCGCGTCTACCAGAACCCGGTCGTCGACAAGTAGCGCCGAGGGTCGCTGCCCCGGCCCCTCGCTCCCGTACGAGCCGAGAACCTTGATCTTCATGCGACGATCTTCATCTGAGCCCCTGGGGGCCTCCGATCGGGTCGAGTTTAAACTCCGCGATTCTAGTCTATCAGCCAAGTGGCGGTCAAGGTTAGTGACGTTGGCGGGCTTCCGGGCCCTTATCCGGGGCGACCTTGCGAAGCACGGAGCCCGTATGGGAAGATGCGGGTGATGATTTTTCAACAGATCGTCAACGAAGATGCCGGCTGCATCGCCTACCTGATCGGGTGCGGCCAGGCGGGAGAGGCCCTCGTCGTGGACCCCGGGCGGGACCGCGTGGACGACTATCTTGCCTGGGCGCGGCGGAAAGGCCTCAATCTCACCCACATCCTCGACACCCACATCCACGCCGACCACCTGTCGGGCAACCAGGCCTTGGCGGCGAAGACCGGCGCGCGCATCCACATCCACTCGGCGGCCGAGGCGGCCTTCCCCCACGCGCCTCTTGCCCACGGAGACGAGATAAGGATCGGCACGGTGCGCATCCAGGTCATCCACACGCCGGGGCACACGCCCGACAGCGTTTGCCTCCTGGTGACCGACCTTTCGCGCGGCGAGGAGCCGTGGTTCGCCTTGACGGGCGACACGCTCTTCGTGGGCGACGTGGGGCGGCCCGATTTCGGCGGCGAGCGCGCGGCCGCCCAGCTCTATGAGAGTCTGACCAGCCGCGTGCTGACGTTGCCCGACAGCGTCGAGGTCTACCCGGCCCACGGCGCCGGATCTTCATGTGGCCGCGCCATGTCCTCCAAGCCAGGCTCAACCATCGGTTTCGAGCGGCGGTTCAACCCGGCCCTCCAGGCCGCTACCGCCGATGCCTTCGTGAGGGAGCTCATGACCGGCCTGCCGCCCAAGCCCCCGAACTTCGACCGCATCATCGCCAGGAACCGCTCACAGGCGCTGCCCTCCGTGGGCGAGCCCGAGCCGCTGTCGGTCTCCCAGGCCCGGGAAGCCGTGGCCAAGGGCGCGATCGTGCTCGACGTGCGTAGCCCCGACGAGTACGGCGAGGGGCACATTCCCGGCGCCGTCAACGTGTGGATCGAGAGCAACCCGTTCGCGGCGCGCGTGGCGATGATGACGCCGCCCGACAGCCGCTTCGTGCTCCTGGCGACGGGCCCGTCGGATCTCACCCGGGCGGTGCAGGGGCTGGGGCGGGCGGGCATGGACGACATCGCCGGGTATCTCCAGCGCGGGATGACCGACTGGAAGAGCGAGGGGCTGCCCGAGGAGCGCGTGCCACAGATCACGGTGCACGATCTGGCGACCATGCTCGACGAGCGGGCGGAGCTCGTGGTGGTGGACGTGCGCGAGCCCTCCGAGTGGGACGAGGGGCACATCGCCGGCGCCATCAACCTGCCCATGGGCCAGGCCGTCGAGCGCATGCGGGAGCTCCCCGCCGACCGCCCCAAGGCCGTGCTCTGCGCGGGCGGGCTGCGCTCGAGCTCGGCGATCAGCGCGCTCCTGAGGGCGGGAATGAGTGGTTGGTACAATGTGGCCGGCGGCATGCGCGAGTGGACCAAGGCCGGGTACCCCGCGATCACCGGAGGACGCAAGCACGGAGCATGAACGAAGACTTCGACTATCCCATCATGTCGCGGGCGCTGATTCTGGGCGACAAGGACACCGTGGCCCGCAAGACCCAGGAGGGCCTCGCCCTCGCCATGGACCCGAAGGAATTGATCTTCCGGGGCCTGATCCCCGGCATGGACGTGGTGGGCGAGAAGTTCAGGCGCAACGAGTACTACGTGCCCCAGGTGCTGCTCTCGGCCCGCGCGATGTATGCCGGGCTCGACCTCCTCAAGCCCCTCATCACCAAGGCGGGCGGCGACGGGCAGTCGCTCGGCGTGGTCGTCATCGGCACGGCCCAGGGCGACCTCCACGACATCGGCAAGAACCTGGTCGCCATGATGCTGGAGGGCGCGGGCTTCAAGGTCCACAACCTCGGACGTGACGTGGCGCCTGAGAAGTTCGTCGCGGCCGTCGAGGAGCACGGGGCGCAGATCGTGGGGATCTCGGCGCTCATGACCACGACCATGCCCGCCATGAAGCGCACCATCGATGCGCTCGAAAAGGCCGGAGTCCGCGACCGCGTCAAGGTGATGATCGGCGGCGCGCCGGTGAGCCAGGCCTATGCCGACGAGATCGGCGCCGACGGCTATGCGAGGGATTCGACCATCGCGGTGGTACGCGCCAAGGAGCTGCTCGGCGTGGCGGCGGCGACCTGATGGCCCGCCCACGCGGCTGGGAAATCGTCGAGAGGGCGCAGGCGGGGGAACGGCTGGTCTTCGACGGCGGCTACGGCACCGCGCTCTTCGCGGCGGGGCTTTCCAACGGCGCCTGCCCCGAGCTCTGGAACGACACGCATCCGGAGGTCGTCCGCGGCATCCACAAAGGCTACTTCGACGCGGGCTCGGATTTCGTGGAGACCAATACCTTCGGTGGCGCCCGGCTCAAGCTCAACGAGTACAAGATCGGCGACCGGACTGGCGAGCTGAACCAGAAGGGCGCCCAGCTTGCGCGCTCGGTCTGCCCGCCCGGCGGCTACGTCGCGGGCTCCATCGGCCCGACGAGCTGCCTGCCGTTGGACTATGGAGTCGGGGACAACGTGGCGACCGATGAGCAGTACTTCGCCACATTCAAGGAGCAGGCCGAGGCTCTCGCCGAAGGCGGGGTGGACATCTTCGCCGTCGAGACCATGATGTTCCCCCAGGAGGCCACCGCGGCCATCCAGGCGTGCAAGGCGGTCGCCGACCTGCCCGTCATGGCGACCATGTTCTTCCAGTATGAGGAGGTGCACGATCGCGACCGGACCATGTGGGGCGAGAGCCCTGCGGAGGTCGCGAAGACCTTGCTCGGTGCCGGTGCCGACATCGTGGGTATGAACTGCGGCCGCGGCCCGGACCGGGCGATCGCCATCATCCGCGAGATGCGGGCGGTCACCGACGCGCCGCTCATCGCCTATCCCAACGCCGGGCTCCCCATACCCAACAGCGACCCGACGACTTACGAGCTCGGCCCCGAGGCCATGGCCAAGGACTACCCGGCGCTGCTGGCCGCCGGCTGCAACATCGTGGGCGGCTGCTGCGGGTCGGATTCGCGCCACATCCGCCTCATCGCCGAGGTCGTGCGCTCCCGCCGCAGCAAGTGAGCGCGGCGCTCGACGTCCGCTCGCCCCATCCCACCGTATTAAAGGATGTCCCCCTGCGCGTGGACCGCGACGAGGTCCTGCGCTTCCAGGGCTACAAGCTCGGCGGCCGTCGAGAGCCTGGCCGAGTACGCCAACGACCTCCTCTGCCAGGCCGCGATCGAGGGCGGTCTCAAGGTCACGAATCGCATCAGCCCCGGCTACGCGGGCTGGGACACCGCGGAGCAGGCCGCGCTCTTCAATCTCTGCCCCGGAGAGCCCATCGGCGTCGCGCTCAACGCGTCCTGCGTCATGACGCCGGGCAAGAGCATCTCCTTCCTGGTCGGCGTGGGACCCGACGCGCGCGTGGACCACTACTTCACGCAGTGCCGCCGCTGCTGGATGCCCGACTGCGCCTACCGCCGCGCCCCGGCCGCGGCCACGGTGCGCCGGTAGGGTCGGTGGTGCGCTGGTGATACGATGACCGGTGGCATGACGGACAATGTGATTCTCGTGGGCTTCATGGGGGCGGGCAAGTCCTCGGTCGGGCGCATCCTGGCCGCCCGGCTCGGGCGCTGCTTCGTCGAGACGGACGAGATGATCACGGCCAAAGAGGGCCGGCCCATTCCGGAGATCTTCGCCGAGCAGGGCGAGGCGCGCTTCCGCGCGCTCGAGGATGAGGCGGTGCGATTGCTCGCTCTCAAACGAGGCGACGTCATCGCCACGGGCGGCGGGCTGCCCTGTCGCGGCGGACGGCTGGAGGCCCTGCGCGCCATCGGCACCGTGGTATGGCTCTCCGGCGATTTCGCCACGCTCTACGAGCGGGCGCTCCGAGGCGGCGATCGCCCGATGCTCCACGGCAGGACGCGCGAGCAGGCCGAAGCGCTCTACGAGGCGCGGAAGTCTTTCTACTCCAGGGCCGACCTCGCCGTGGACACGACGACGCTCAATCCCGACCAGGTTGCGGCGGAAGTTCAGAAGGCGCTGCGCGGATGGGCTCGACCCCCTCAGCATTGGCCCCCTCACCCTACCCTCTCCCCCAGTGGAGGAGAGGGGACCTTGAGCTGAGATGCCCGCGCCCTTCCTCGAGCGCTTGAGCGAGCGGCCGCTCCTGGGCGACGGCGCCATGGGCACCATGCTCTACGCCCGCGGCGTGCCGCTCGACGCCTGCTTCGACGTCTTCAACGTCAACGAGCCCAAGATCGTCCAGGCCATTCACGCGGAGTACATCCAGGCGGGCGCCGACTGGATCGAGACCAACACGTTCGGCGCGAACCGCTTCAAGCTCGCGGTGCACGGCCTGTCCGCGCGGGTGCGCGAGATCAACCTCCGCGGGGCCAAGCTCGCGCGCGACGTGCGCGAGACCATGGGACGCGACGTCTTCGTGCTGGGATCCGTGGGGCCCTTGGGCAAGTACCTCGCCCCGCTCGGCTCCATCGCGCCGGAGGACGCGCGGGCGGCCTTCCTCGAACAGGCCGAGGGACTGCTCGAAGGCGGCGTGGACGCTTTTGTCGTCGAGACCTTTTCCGATCTCATCTCGTGACCTTCCTCGGCCAGACGCCCACGGAGGTGGTGCGCACCCTCCGTGGGCTGCCGGTGCAGGTGATCGGGGCGAACTGCTCGGTCGGCTCGAGCACGCTCTTCGACGTGCTCGAGCAGATGATGCCCGAGGCGAGTGGCCTGCCCGTCGCCATCCAGCCCAATGCGGGCCTGCCGAGCAGGGTCGGAGAGCGCCTCATCTATATCTCCTCGCCCCAGTACATGGCCGAGTACGCCGCGCGCATGATCGGGGCTGGCGCGCGCATGGTCGGCGGCTGTTGCGGGACGAACGCCGAGCACATCCGCGCCATGCGGGAGGTCGTGGACCGCCACGCGCCGCCTTCGAGCGCCGCGCGGGTGGCCGAGCCGCGGCGGGCCCGGCGCGAGACGAGCCCGGCCCCGACGCTGCCCACCACCGCGGCGCCGACTCTGCTCCGGCGCAAGCTCGACTCCGGCGAGCTCCTGGTCACGGTCGAGCTGGACCCGCCGCGGGGCCACAACATCGAGAAGCTCGTGCAGGGCG
>WNFY01011818.1_pt1 | contig 11445 bp, 8 predicted proteins | sample 5400091 | NCBI WGS metagenome assembly WNFY01 (sample SAMN13153364, study PRJNA577476) | soil metagenome | isolation source: 60 cm soil or saprolite under grassland replicate 1 | place: USA:California | collected 2016-06-15
TCCGCGGATACCTGCGGGCCAGTCACCGGCACCGGCCGATCATTCCGGTCTGGCTGCCAGGCAAGGCCGCACGCGCGGTCCGGGCCGGCGCGAACCTGGCCCCGGACCGGGCGGTCGGCCAGAGGACCTGGGAGGAGTTCCTGGCCGACCGAGTGAGTTCGTCAAGCGACAGCAGATCTCGCCTGTCTTAGCCTCACCCCCTGGCCCCCTCTCCATCTTAGATGGAGAGGGGGAAGACGCGGCCGCAGATTTTTCATGTTCCTTTCTCGGTCTTCATGAGGATATATGTTCAAAAACCCCATTCTTATTTGGAGATTCTTTCGGCACTTCATCTTTTTTGTTCATCGTTATTTTCCTTCATATGCTTTCTGTAATGGTGCAATATCAAATTTCTTCATCGGCAAGAACGTCTGCGTTAATCGATCAATCTGCTCACGAGTGCCATTTTTCATCATTTCGCCAATCGCAGTTGGCCAAACCTGCCAGGAGAGACCAAACTTGTCTTTTAACCATCCGCACTGTTCAGCCTCAGGAGCCGCAGAAAGTTTTTCCCAGTAGTAATCTATTTCTTCTTGCGTTTCGCAGGGTATGATGAGAGAGATGGCTTCATTGAAAGTAAAATTATGTTCGCGCGCGCTGTCCATAGCGGTAAGCCAAGTTCCTAGGATATAGAAGTCGGCGAACATAATCGTTCCTTCCTTATCCGGCTCCATACCCTTAGGGTAACGAGCCGTAATTCCTCGCTTGGAACCCTTGAATAGCGCACAATAAAAATCAATTGCTTCCTCGGTATGGCCAACGATTTTCCCTGTAAACATCAGCGACGGAATGATGAAGGGTCGCTCTTCGCCCGCGGGATTAGTGAGAATGAGTTGCCAAGAAAGTCCATATCTGTCTTGTATCCAGCCATATCGTTCGCTGAACGGGTAGGTATCAAGAGGCATAAGAGCTGTACCACCTTCCAACAATTTCTCCCATAGCCGATCTAAATTCACTCGCGCATTTTTGTCTTTTGATGGGTCAAAGTTTAGGATAAATGAAACCGAAGGATTGAATTTGAAAAGCGGTCCGGCGCTGATGGCCATGAACGGCTGTCCAGAAAGTTCGAAAGAAACAACATCACAATCTCCCGAAGGGGTATCATGGAGAGTTGTTATATTTGTCACTTTTGAATACGGCAGTAAAGATGTGTAAAACTCGGCAGCCTCTTTCGCTTCTTTGTCAAACCATAAATGCGGTGTGATTTTTTGCATTCTGTTGTTCCTTTCTTTGCCATCTGGGTTATTTTCTAAACGTTACCATTTTTATCATATGTTGTCCACTCACCAACTTGTTTGCCGTTACTCAAGTATCCAGGCCGCATTTTCGAGCTCATCCCCAAATTGATACTGGCGGTGAATTTGGCATCGAAGCGTCGATTGAAGCCGACCTGTAGTTTGACGCCAACACGTTCCACCACGTCCAACGTTCGGTCAATTGACGGAAGATCATTTGCGATGGGTTTCTCACAGAAGATGTGCTTGCCAGCCTGCGCCGCTTCCTCGATGAACCAGGCATGAGTGTCAGGGGTCGAACAGATCACCTGCCTGAATATCTGGGCGGTCCAACACTGCTCGGTAATCCTGTGTGGCGGAGGGAATGGCATAGCGCTCCGCACACTCTCTAGCCACCTCCTCCAATGCATCTGCCACCATGATCAACTTGGCTGACGGGATATGTGAGATGAGATGTTCGGCATGCAAGCGACCCATGCGCCCAGCACCGATCAGGCCGATATTCAACATATGTCCCTAAAAGTCCTTAGTTTTGAGAACTAGATTTCACCCCCGAACTGATGGGGAGCCAGAGCGGCACATATGTAAACGCATGTTGTATAATGATTGGGGACTCTATAGCCTTGTGCAGGCACTTGAGTATATGTGTCTGCGCTTTGGGGAAGAACTGCATATCAAAGGAAGGCAGAAATTCTATGCGTGACATTTTACCGGATGTAGAGCGGTGGCGTGAACGTGGGGAACGTGTGGCTGTTGCCACGGTGGTGACGATGTATGGTTCGGCGCCGCGAAGACCGGGTGCGAAGCTGGCCGTTAGCGAGAGCGGGGAATTGTCGGGTTCGGTCAGTGGGGGGTGTGTTGAGCCGGCGGTTGTGCATTCCGCAATGGAAGTAATCGAGACGGGTAAGCCGCAGATGCTGGAATTTGGCATCAGTGAAGAGGAAAACTTCGAGAAAATTGGGCTGTCTTGCGGTGGTACAATTCATGTGTTCGTTGAACGGTTGGATTGGTGAGAAGCTTATGAGCGGACTCTATGAAGAAGTAAGGGACCTGCTGAACGAGGAAAAGGGTGTAGCACTGGCAACGATTGTGCGTGGGGAGGAGCATGTCGGAGCAAAATTGCTGGTATTCCCGGATAAGAGTACGCATGGTACATTAGGCAATGCGGCGCTTGAAGCCCTGGTGGTTCAAGATGCTCAGCGAGCTATCTGGACCGGAGATGCAGGGACACGTACCTATGCTGTCGAGGAACCGGGCGGGGCACTGGCATTTGATGTCTTCATCGAGGGGTTTCCACCTCCGCCTACCCTGGTGATTGTTGGTGCGGGCCATATCGCTATTCCGCTCACTACCTTTGCAAAGACACTGAATTACAGGGTGGTGGTGGTTGATGCGCGCTCTGCCTTCGCCACGCGAGAGCGTTTTCCGCTTGCTGACGAGTTGATCGTTGAATGGCCAGATGAAGTGCTAGAGAAAATGGACCTGTATCCGTCTACATCAGTGGCAGTGCTGACGCATGATCCTAAATTCGATGAGCCGACTTTAAAAGTGGCACTGTCTCGTAATGTAGGATATATTGGCGCAGTCGGTAGCCGCAAGACAAAGGAAGAGCGCGATGAGCGGCTGAGAAAGCAGGGGCTGACGGAAGAGCAGATCAGGCACATACATGGACCAATCGGGCTGAATATAGGGGCAACTTCACCGGAAGAAATGGCACTGGCGATCATGGCTGAAATCGTGGCAACTCGACATGGGAAAGATGCAACCGCGGTGCTCGATTGGAATAAGAAATAGGGAATTGCAACTTGTAGAGCACTGTTTCGTTTTATAGGTAGAGGTGAGGGTGGATGGATAGGGTATAATGACGTTTAATACAAATAATTCCGTTAAGAATTTCAATGAAATCCGTATATATACTCTGAGAGAGGAATGATAAATGCGCTCTTGTGAATTTTGTGGTACGGAAATACCGGAGAATGCTAGCTTCTGTGGAATTTGTGGGCGAACGGCCAGGGATTCGCGGCAGACAGCAAGAGGGAATGGCAATTATGTTACGCCGGGCGAAAGTATTCCTGGTTCAGCAAGTAATGGTGGTGTACCAGGCTCACCAAGGCGCTCTACTCGTAAACCGTATCAGTTTTCACCCCAACCCTATCAGGGTCAACAGCAGGCAGATGTCCCTGCAGTCACATATTCACCTCGCAGACCTGCATCTTCTCCAGTTCAACAAGCACCATATGTTGCTCCTCCTGCGACAGTTTCCCCGGGTGCTCAAAGATACCCAAGCGCCCAACCTCAACCGCCCCTGTATATAGGTGGTGCTACGCCTGCAAAGGGAAATAGAGCGAAGTTGTCTCAGCCTAAACGTAGGGGAAAAGGCTGTTTGGTTAGCGTCATGGTTGTGCTATTACTCCTGGTCATTTTGGGTGCAATTACGATCCCAACGGCGCAAAAAGTGCTCGCTTTCGGATCTGCAATCTCCACGCAATCGCCACTTAGCACGCAAACAGGTTATATGGGGACGAGTGATCGTGTAAATATACTTGTAATGGGCTATGGTGGTGGTGGACACCAGGGAGCGTACCTGACGGATTCGATGGTTGTAATGAGCCTGATGCCGCAAAATCATCACACCACGCTGATCTCTGTTCCGCGTGACTTGTGGATACAATATCCTCCGAATTCGGGAAAATACTGGAAGATTAATGCAGTTTACCCTATTGCTTCAAACAATAATGCCGATCCGGTAGCTGGTGGTGATGCGGCTGCACAGAAAGTATCGCTGGTAACTGGCCTGGATGTCAAATACTGGATGACCATCAATTTCACGGGATTTCGCGATTTCATTAATGCTATTGGCGGTGTTGATGTAGCTGTTCCAGATGCTTTCACAGCTAATTACCCGGCGAATGATGATCCCACGATAAATGCAAGCTGGAAAAGGTGAACAACGCACACCGGGTGGGATTGAGTTATTCAAATGTTCTGATGGGCGCAAGGTCAGATGATGGTCAAAGTATTCTGTTGCCGAAGAACGGTGACTGGAATGCAATCAAGAGTTATGTAGGCCAGCAATTGTATAATTGAGGACGGGGTTGTTCGGAAAACGCGGAACTGAGGGACAAGTATATGGTAGAAGATGCACGGAAAAACCCTCGACTAATAGGTGGGGTCTATCAAGTGGGGCAGGTGATTACAACTGGCCCAATACTGACTGTCTATACTGCGTACAATCGCAATACGAATGACGTGGTCGGGCTGCTGGTCCTCGAATTGCCACCGCAGTTTGAAGCTGAGGCTGCGCTGCGACTACTCGAACCACTAAAGCGACGCCGCCTGGTACAATCTCCACATGTAATCCACGTTTATGACTGGGGCATTGATGGCTCACGCGCTTATATTGCTACTGCTCCTCCACGGGGTATCACATTGCGACATGTTCTGGACAATGAGACGATCGAAATGCATCGCGCTGTTGGGATGGCGCAACAGATAGCTCGAGGACTGGTGGCATTGCAAGTGCAAGGCGTGGAGGATACGGATATGCGTCCCCAATTGATCACTGTAGATTTAGTAGGGAATGCTGACCGGGTGCAGCTCGACGATGTGGGATTACGCCTGTTGCTCAAACGATTGGGCTATGTGGGTGACCAGCGTAGTGAAGATGTCGGCTTCTTTGATCCGCGTTATGTGGCGCCTGAGAGTATTCAAGGTAGGCAAATTGGTCCCTGGAGCGATATCTACCAGGTAGGGTTGCTGTTGTTTGAGATGATTACTGGACGGGTGCCTTTTGTTGGACGAAATTCTGCTGAGACGAGCGCGTTACAAACTAGCAGTCCTGTTCCTCGTATGTCAGAGTTCAGGCAGAATACACCCCAGGTACTGCAAGACCTGGTTGATCGGGCGCTGGCGAAGGACCCTGCCCAGCGAATTCTTAACGCCGAAGCGCTATTGAGAGCTTTGGAAGCAATATCAATTGAACCTGGATCTAGAAGTAGCGCTGTGTTCACTCCACTCGCAGGCGCATTACCGACCGTGAAAAGCAGTGTAAGAACTGGTGAAATGCCCTCAGTTCCTGTTAAGAAAGGTACTGCAACGGAGGATACACTGATCGAAGGTGGCCTGACCGTTAAACGTACTCCCCTTGCTGCAGATGAAGAGGGTGTGTATGCTTATTTGGATTTCGAAAAAGAGGGTGAGGAGGCGCGGAGGTTTGCGATTAAAGACACCTATGTAGTAGTGGGACGCGTTGACCCCAAACGTGGACTGAGACCAGAGATCGATCTTACCTCCATAGATCCTGGTATGACCGTTTCGCGCCAGCATGCGCGCATACGTTTTGAGAAGACATTCTTCACTATTGAGGACCTGAAGAGTCACAACAAAACGCGCCTGAGAGAATTGACACTTACGCCTTTCAAGACTGAGCTGTTGCGGAATGGAGATGTGTTGCGCTTTGGTTCAGTGCGTATGGTGTTTAAGGTGGCTGAGAAGAAACCTTTATAACTTGTCGATATGCCCTATTGAGCAGGTCTACAATTTCTGCTGACTCATAGCCAGGATAGACGGAGGCGTTCGAGAACACGCTTGACTGGTCCCTGTCTCCAGAAGTCTTCAATACCTAGCATGCGTGTGAAGCGGATGTAAATGAGGAGGCCTACGGACAATTCAATAGAGAGCTTGATGAGAGCAAGCAAGGTTCCACCGAATCCCAGACGTTGGTCGCTTGTAGTCACAAGGATGTGGTCAAGCATGAAACGGACAATCAGCAGGACAAGGCCCATGGCCAGGGAAGCTAGAAGAACGCGCACAGCAAAGACGCCTAGTTTACGAAGTTCAAAACCGCCAAGACGTTGTTGGAGCAGCCAGAGAAGAACAAATGCTTCGAGATTCGCTGCAATTGAGGTTGCCAGCGCTAATCCACCCAGACCCCATGCTAAACTCCATCTGGCAGCCTGAATCAGCAATACACTGAGAGCAATTTTGAAGATAAATTGGACGACACTTACTGTCACAGGTGTTTTGGTGTCTCGGAGGGCATAGAACGAACGAGTGAGTATTTCGACCGCGGAAAACCCAATCAGGCCGACAGCGAAGAATGCGAGGGGTATAGAAGTTTTTAATGCGCTGTCCAGACTGTAGGCGCCATGTTCGAGCAGCACCTGTATAATGGGTAATCCGAGAATGATTAATCCCACACTCGAGGGTAATGATAAAAACAGGATAGTGCGCAAGGTATCCTGGATAATACTACGGAAGCGATCAAAGCGTCCAAGGGTGACATTTTCAGCCAGCGTTGGGAAGGCGGCTGTGGAGATAGCCATACCGAAGATACCGATTGGTAGTAATACCAGTTGGAATGCCTGGTAATACTGGGTAATAGAGCCGTTGATGGCATCCTGCCCTGCTCCTACAGATAGAAGCAGGATGAAGGCACGGTCAACAAAGATAGAGAAGTAGAGCATGGCAGAGTTGAAGGCGCGCGGCACCATTTGACGAGCAACCTGGATGACGCTGGGATGGCGCCAATCGAAGGTAAATGTGTAGCGCATGCCGGCTTTAATAACACCGGGTACCTGAACGCCAACCTGCAAGATTGCTCCCAATACGACTCCAATAGTAGCCAGATAAGCAGCAGCGGTTAAAGTAGTGGGTGTACGGTGTATGGTGAGGAAAAGGCCGGGAATAAGTCCTGCGATTAGGCCTACGTTGTAAAGAACAGTGCCTATAGCTGGCAGGAGAAAGTTCTGTTTGGCGAAGAGCACGGAATTGATAATGACTCCTCCACCCAAAATGACGGATTGCAAAAGCATAATGCGGGAAAGTGAAATGATCAGATCCAGCTCCTGCTGGTTGTGCAGGCCAGGATTGAAGAGCGGCACAATCCACGGAGCAAAGATCATTGCGAGCAAGGCGAGGCCTGACATAATGGCAACGACAAGGTTGAGTAGCGAACTGGTAATGTGCCATGCTGTTTTTTCATCATGATCGCCTACTATGTATTGTGTGAAAACAGGTATGAAGGCTGAGCTGAGCGCTCCACCAGCGATGATAGTGAAGATCAGATCAGGGATCAGGAATGCTTGTAAAAATGCATCAGAGGTATTGGATGCACCAAATACGTAGGCGAATAACGAGGTGCGGAGCAGACCAAGGATGCGACTTGCAATAAAAGAGCCTGTAAGGATGAGTGTGGCTCGTCCAATGCGCGCTTTTTGCAGCATGCCGGTATCTTGAGCAATGTTAGCGGCAGATTGTCGTTGTTCACCTATAGGGGCAGGCAAGCCGGATGGGCTGTGCTGCAGAAGCGGTGGCAACCTTGATGGGAGTACGGGAGATGCATCAATCGGAGGCTTTGGCATCCCAGGCGACATTTGTGCTGGCGCCTGCTGTTGTGGTGCACCCTGGCTCCATGGAGAGGTCTGCGGTCTGATAGGTGGTGGTGGAACATTATCTGCAGGTTGCTTTGCGCTCTTGCGTAGAAAAAAACCTGGGCTATCTGGCTTGATGCGGCGTTGTTGACGACGCATGCGTTCCTCGCGCAGTTGTTGCAGACGTGCCTGCCGCAACTGTGGCAGGGGCTGAGAAGGTTGAGGCGTATTAACGTATTGATATTCCATCCCTTGCCCATAGCCAAGTGAGGTGCCCATATCCTGGACTGGTTGCTGGTATTGTACAGGTAATTGTGGCACCTGCCCCTGGATCGGTTGGGGATTGATTGGGGGTTGTTGCGGAGGATAGCCGTGCTGGGGTGGTACAACAGGAGATTGCTGCATTATTGGACCAGGATGAGCCTGGTCGTATTGCCAACCATAGTATTGTTGTGGTGGTTGTCCTGGTGGCCCCTGTTGTGGTAGGGGTGGTTGTTGCCCTTCGTTTGCCAATGTCTTGCTCAATGTGTTGAATGGTTCATGCATGTAAAATCTGTTTGCAAAGCATATCATACTCATAACGTTCTGGCAACGGAAAGTTTAACAAAGTTCTATATTCTTTAAGGAGACGGCGGGCGACCATAAAGGACTCTGTTGGCGAATGCGATTCCCACCTCGACTGCCAGTCGACCCCCTCACGCCGCCGGTTGTTCCTGCTCCCGATGCCGCTTTAAACGAGCCAGGTGCGAAACCCACGTGATGCCACGCGGCACCCCTTCGACATAGGCGTGCAGCCGCAGGCAGTTGAGGGCCGTGGCCGTCACCACTTGCTGTAAGTGCACCTTGGCCATCCCGCGATAGCGACTCTGGCGCAACGGCAAGCAACGAACCGCCTGCGAGATGGTCGCTTCCACCCCAGAGCGCAGGGCATAGCGCTGGCGAAACGCGCGTGTCTGTTGCTCCGCCCGCTGCCGCTGCAGAGCCTCCGTCTGCGCCTGCGGTTGCAGTTGCACCTCCCGCTGGCGCCCTTTCGTACAGTCGGTGCGCACCGGGCACCCCTGGCAGACCCGTGCGGCAAACGTCACGATGATCTGTCCCTCCCGATCCGGCCGTTGTCGCCAGGCGTGGCTTTCGTGGCCTTGCGGGCAGGTGGCAGTACGGTTGGCCCAGTCCACCTGAAAGTGGGCCACATCATAGCCTTTGCCCTCGTGTGCTTGCCACGAGGTATCCGGCGGCACCGGGCCAATGATGCGCAGCCCCGGCGGATGTTTGACCAGCACTTCGCTCTCCAGATAGCCACCATCGAGCAGGTGTTCCTCTGGCAACAGGTGGCGCTGCGCCAACTCCCGCTCCAGTTCCAGCGTCTCCTTGACATCGGGCCGGGGCGCCAGGGTCGTCTTGACCTGCACGATCACCTCGGGCAGATCCGGCTCACACGTCTCGGTCAGATGCACCTTGTACCCACACCAGGCCGTGTCGCGTTTCTGCGCCAGGCGCGCATCGGTGTCATAGGGCGAGACGATCGTCTCCTGCGCTCCCTGCGCCGGGCCATCTCGCCAAGAGACCTGCCCCTCGCGTTCCTCGTAATACTGGGGCCACACCTGCCGCAGCACCTGCACACTCGCGAGCTCCTGTGCGGAGGCTGGGGTGTCCGCTTGCGCCAAGGCCCCCAGCAGCCGCGCGCCATCGCGCCCAATCTGCTCGGCTAACTGCTGCCGCTCCGCCTCGCGCTTGGGCAAGCGCCGACTGTCCATGCGTCCCTCATAGCGCTTGAACCACTCCTGGGGCATCCAGCTCACCAGCCAGTCGGAGGCCACCTGGGCCAGGTCCTCCAACACCGCACGCACGGTCTCGCCTACCGTTTCCAGGTAGTGCAAACTGCGCACCGCCGCCAGCACGTGCGTCGCATCCGTGCGCATCTTGCCTCCTGCCTTGAGCCAGCCACGCTCGCGACACACCACCAGCAGCTTGTCCAGCAGGCGCGACTCCGCTCCCTGCTCCAGTAAGCGCTGCCGAAATTCGGAGAGCACCGAGAAATCAAAGCCGGGATCCGTGAGTTCCAGCCCCAGCAGATATTTCCAATCCAGCCGACTGCGCACCGCCTCGGCAGCTTGCCGGTCGGTCAAGTCTTCGACATATTGCACCAGCGTCACCAGTGCCAAACGCCACGGAGCTAGCGCCGGCTGGCCTCGCTCCGGGTACAGATCACTAAAATCCTCATCGGTATAGATCGTTCCTAACTCATCGCGCAGCCAGATCGCTAGCGTCCCTTTGGGGTTAGCTGCACGTGCAATGCGACGCGTTTCTTCGGGAATCGGGCCGATCGGTTGGGGAAACATCGTCATGGTCTTCCTCCTTGTCAGTCTCTGCTGGACGTCTTTCGTTTCCCCTATCTTACCACTTCTACTTTTACTTTCTTTCGCCAACAAAGTCTCAAGGCCCACCCCACGTCCACCCAGCCGCCCTCGCCCCTACGGATATTGATGAGCATATTTGGGCCGATGATGATTTTTAACAACCAAGATCGGTAATAGGTTGTCATCCTGAGCGCAGCGAAGGATCTGACGCGCCGGGGACCGAGATCCTTCGCTGCGCTCAGGATGACAGGCTTGAGCGCAGCGACAGATCTTCTTGCCGATCTTGAACGTTAAAAATCATCATCGGCGGTGGGCGCGATCAATCGGCCACTACTGGGCGGCAAACGATAACTGGATTTGGGAGTGTGTTGCGAAGTCTGTTAGAATAGAGGTAGGAAAAAAGCAGAACAGGTAGCGCAATCTAAAGAAATATATATTATAAAGGAGCAAGCCAGTGAGTGAGCAGATGTTTTCTCCTCAAGAGAATGAAGCACGGGGACCGGAGGAGAGGCAGGCGAATACTGATCCTCGTGAGCAGGGTACGGGGTACCAGCATCCACCGGAGTGGGATTCCTCTGCCTATTCGTCGTATGATCAAGGGTATAGGGGATACGATATGCATACGGAGGGCGAGAAGCTGCGTCCACCGCAGTCCATTTCCTCGAAGCAATGGATCTGGATCATTATTGCCGTGGTTGTACTGCTTGTTATCGGGGGGTCAGTACTTAATTCGATCCTCGGCTCTGTTTTCTTTCTGGCCGGCCTGGTTGTTGTGGGCTATGTGATCTGGCGTCTCGCGTTTAACCAGGCCATGCAGTTGCCTCCACAGAGCTTCAATGTGAGTGGCCGGTCAGACCTGGTCGTCGATAATCCATTTGGAGCTATACGTATTCACCGTGGCTCAGTTAACTCCGTTGAGGTGAGAGGCACACGTTACTACAGTTCATTATTCCCCGGTCGTCCCTCCTATCCGCTCAATGCGACTCAACAGGAGAATCAGGTGAGGGTAGAGGTCTGGAGTCCCCAGGCCAGGCGAAGCTTCTCTTTAGGTGATTTTGGGCGCATTGACCTGGACATTTTCACCCCTGAGTCCAGTGATGTGCATATTCGGAGCGATGCGAGCGCCATTGCAGTCGATGGTATTCAGGGACACGCATACATCCGCACGAATGCCGGTACAATCGATGTCAAGAATGCCTCGCTGGCCAGCCAGTCTTTTGTCCATACAAATGCGGGTACGATTAATGTGCAGAATGTGAAGCTGGAGGGGAATGCGCGCATGGAGACGAACGCGGGCACTATTTCCTTTTCGGGTTCTGTCAATCCAGGTAGTGACTACTCCTTCGAGACCAATGCGGGGACGATTGATATGGCTTTACCCGCTGGCACTGCTTTCATTCTGGATGCGAAAACTGATCTGGGTACGGTGAGCAACCAGTTCGG
>WNFY01005501.1_pt1 | contig 11444 bp, 9 predicted proteins | sample 5400091 | NCBI WGS metagenome assembly WNFY01 (sample SAMN13153364, study PRJNA577476) | soil metagenome | isolation source: 60 cm soil or saprolite under grassland replicate 1 | place: USA:California | collected 2016-06-15
CATCGCCAAACGGATCGCCGAGGGTAAGAGCCGTCGCGATGCCACCCGCCTGCTCAAGCGCTACCTCGCCCGCCACCTCTACCGGCTACTGCAACACGAGGAGGCGCTCCTGGCTTGACAGGTCATAGGAGCTTCATTCTCGAACACTCGCGCAGCCCACTGCCCTTTGTTTCGGAGCCGGTCGCTTGTGGTGGTTCGCGTGTAGGTCTAGCCTCGGCTGATGGCTACGTGCGCCGCGTGTGGGTATCGGGCCGAGCCGGGTTTCCGGTTCTGCCCCGAGTGTGGGGCTCCCGCGGAGGCTGCGGATGTGCGCGAGCAGCGGAAGGTGGTCACGGTGCTGTTCTGCGACATCACCGGTTCGACGCAACTCGGAGAAGACACGGACCCGGAGGCGCTGAGAGCCCTCCTCGCCCGCTACTTCGAGCGCATGAAGGCGATCGTCGAATCGCACGGGGGCACGGTGGAGAAGTTCATCGGCGATGCGGTCATGGCCGTCTTCGGCGTTCCCCAGGTGCACGAGGACGATGCCCTACGTGCTTGTCGCGCCGCGATCGAAATGCGGGACGCGCTGCCCGAGCTTCGCGTGCAGGCCCGCATCGGCCTGACGACCGGCGAGGTCGTCACCGGTACCGAGGAGCGCCTCGCCACCGGCGATGCGGTGAACACGGCTGCCCGCCTCGAGCAGGCGGCAGAACCCGGCGAGATCTTGATCGGTGAGCCCGCGCTGTTGTTGGTGCGCGGCGCCGTCGAGGCAGAGCAGGTCGAGGCGCTCGCGCTCAAAGGCAAAGCCGAGCCGGTGCCGGCCTACCTTCTCGTCTCCCTGCTGTCGACGCCCACCCGCTCGCACCTGGCGCGCTTCGTCGGCCGGGAGCGCGAGCTCGCTCTCGTCCACGCGGGCTGGGAGCGGGCGCGCTCCGAGACACGCTGCGAGCTCATCACAGTCGTCGGCGAGGCGGGCGTCGGCAAGTCGCGCCTGGTAGCGGAAGCGCTGCCGCTGATCGATTCTCGCGTCGTGGGCGGCCGCTGCCTTCCCTACGGCGAAGGGATCACCTACTGGCCTGTTGTCGAGGTGCTGAAACAGCTCGGGACCCTTCCCTCCGACCCCGCGGCGGCCGCGTCGATCCGCGCGCTGCTGGGTGAGAGGGACGAGTCGGCGGGCGCCGAGGAGATCGCCTGGGCCTTCCGCAAGCTGCTCGAGGAACAGGCTCCGCTGGTGGTGCTCTTCGACGACATTCAGTGGGGAGAGGAGAGCTTCCTCGACCTTGTGGAGGCGGCCGCCCTGCTTACTCGCGATGCGCCGCTTCTTCTTCTTTGCATGGCTCGGCCGGAGCTGATCGAACGGCGCCCCTCGTGGGCCGCTCCCATACGGCTCGACCCGCTCGCAGCGGAGGAGGCTGACGAGCTCTTGCCCGGCAGCTTCGACGACGACCTCCGCGTGCGGATCGCGCGCGCCGCCGGCGGCAACCCGCTGTTTCTCACCGAGATGGTGGCGATGGCCGGCGAGGCGGACGGCGAGGTCGCCGTTCCTCCGACGCTCCGGGCGCTGCTCGCTGCCCGCCTCGACCAGCTCGAGCCGGGAGAGCGCTCTGTCCTCGAGCGGGGAGCGGTCGAGGGCGAGATCTTCCACCGTGGAGCAGTTCAGGCGCTCTCACCCAACGGGCAGGTGACGCCGCGGCTGGCCGCGCTCGTGCGCAAGGGGCTGATCCGCTCCGAGAAGGCCCAGCTTCCTGGCGAGGACGCCTTTCGCTTCCACCACCTGCTGCTCAGAGACGCCGCCTACGACGCACTCCCTAAGGCGACGCGTGCCGAGCTGCACCGCCGCTTCGCCGACTGGGTCGAACAGCACGGGACGCAGCTCGTCGAGCTGGACGAGCTGGTCGGCTACCACCTGGAGCGGGCCGCACGCTGCCTCGACGAGCTCGGGCAGGACAACGGCGAGCTCGCCCTTGCCGCGGGCGAGCGGCTCGGCGCCGCAGGCCGCCGTGCCTTCTGGCGCGGCGACTGGCGCACGGCGGCGGCGCTGCTCGAGCGTTCGCTCTCGCTCACCCGTCCTTACCGGCTCGAGCTTGGTCTGGAGGTCAAGCTCGCGGACGCGCTCTACTGGACCGACCTCGCACGTGCGGTCGCGGTTGCCGACGCGGCGGCAGAGCGCGCGACGGCAACCGGTGACGCGGCCGACGCAGCGCTCGCGCGCACGGCCGCCGCGCTGGCCCGAATGCACTCCCTCCAATGCTCCACCGACGAGGTCGAACGGCTTGCCCGCGAGGCCATCCCACTGCTCGAGGCGGCGGAGGACGACGACGGCCTCGTCCATGCCTGGTATGCGCTCGCCTGGGTCGGGAACATGCGTCAGCATTTCGAGGAATGGGCCCAGGCGATGGAGACCGCGGTGCGGCACGCCCGCCGCGCCGGCCATCCCGTTCTCGGGGTCTTTGCGCTGGCGCTCTCGGTGCCGCTGGCATACGGACCGCGGCCGGCAGGGGAGGCGCTGGCGGCGCTTGACTTTGTCGTCGCCGATCAGCCGTATCCAGGGGCCCTCATGATGCGAGCGCTGCTGCTTGCGATGCTCGACCGGATGGACGAGGCCTGGGCGGTCGCCCTGCCGGCGGAGGAGCGTCTCCGTGAGCTCGCCTTCGCCACCGGGGGCGCTTGGCTCGGCGAGATTGCGCTCCTCGCCGGCGACTACGAGGCCGCAGCGTCGTACCTCCGCGACGCCTGCGACCGGGTCGAGGCGATCGGCAACGAGGGCGAGCTGTCGACCTATGCGCCGATGCTCGGACGTGTCCTCTCCAGGCTCGGCCGCCACGACGAGGCCGAGCTGCTCGCCCAGCGCGGGCGCGAGCTCGGCCATCAGGAGGACATCATGACGCAGCACGGCTGGCGGCAGACGCAGGCGCTCGTCTACTCCGCGCGCGGACGGCATGCCGAAGCGGAACGCCTGGCCCGCGAAGCAGTCGACCTCTCGCTGCGGGGCGACTCCCTCTTGAAACAGGGCGAGGCGCTCTCCGACCTCGCCGAGGTGCTCGAGGCGGCCGGTCGCCGTGACGAGTCCGCCGCCGCTCTACGCGAGGCCCTCGACCGCTACGAGCGCAAGCCGGTCATCCCGCTCGCCCGACGCACCCGCGAGCGACTGGCAGCGCTTCAACCGACACAGGTTTGATGGTCTGATGGACGCGTCCCTCAGTTCGCGCGAACGATGACCGCCCGCACCGTCGACGGCCACCATTGGCGCCCGCCATGCGCGGTCGGTGTTCCGTCGGCGTTCAACTCCGCTGCGATCCTGCTGAGGCTCTTGCCGGCGGCGTGATCGGCGCGAATGCGCTCGACCATCTCCGGCGGGACCCGCGGCGGGCGACCAGGCGCGGCCGAATCGATTGGTGATCGCGCTGCTCGTCGTCGCTCGGCGAGGAGGCGCTCGAGTTCGTCGACCGGGACCAGCCGCGCGCCCCATGGCGTCTCGATGGCACGCTCCTGGTTGGTCTCGGGCTCGTCGTCGACCGGAGCCGCGTCGAGGAATCGCAGAAGCGGGTCGTCGCGCCGTTCTTCGACGTCATCGAGTAGACGTTAGCGTCGAAAAACGTGTCGTTTCGGCCCGTTCGCGCGCTTACGGTGCAGACTCCGGTGCATACCTCGGCCTGAAACAAGGCTCATTTGCAGAGGTGTTCGAACCCCGTATGCGCCTCTCGCTCGTAACCCGACCTGCCGATGCAGGGCGTGTGTGGAGCGTCATCCCTCTCGGCGGTTTCGTCTTCGGGCTCGTCTTCGGGCGCTGGTGGACGCTGCTCGCGGTGCTCCCGCTCGCGAGCTGGATCCTCGCGACGAACGAGCTCGACGGGAACGTCGGCACGTGGGTCGCGATGGTCCTCTCAGCGCTGCTCGCGTGTGCGATCGGCGCAGGGGTCGCGCTCCGGCGCCTGCACGGCCGCCGCGCCGTCTAGGGCTGTCTCAGAAGCCGATCTCGATTGCCTCCCAGCCCGAGTTGCCATGGCCGCCGCCCCAGACGTTGTTGATCACGGTGCGGTCCCAGATGTCGATCCGGACGACGTAGCAGCAGGGCACGATCGCCGGATCGCTCCAGGGATCCCAGAGGAACGACGTCGGTGACGGATAGCCCGTGTCGACGAGATTGCCGTTGTAGGTCTTCGCGAGGGGCACGGCCGGCCCCACTCCCGGCGGGTCAGGAACCGCGATGACCGGCACCGACAGGCTCGAGTTGCCCTCCGCGTTGACGCTCAGGCGGCTGAAGTTCGTGTCGTATGCCTGAACCGTGACCTTGATCAGGCCGGAGCCCTTCTTCACCTTGCCGCACTTGAGCTCCTGGAGCTCGCCGTTCGGCTTCTGCAGCTCGAGCTTGATGATCGGCGTCGGCGGCGCCGTGTTGTCGGTCGTGACCGCCCGCGGGCTGGAGACCAGCCCCGACGAGCCGTCGCGCACGCGCAGGCGCAGGTAGTAGAGCCCGTCCGGAAGCGTCGGCCAGTAGAGCAGGGTCTTCTCGCCGAGGGGCGAGTTGCCGCCGTCCGAGAGCGGGATGTCGGCCACGTCGTACCAGCCCGGGTCGCCGCCGCCCGACGGGAACCGCGTCACCGGGATGTACACCGGCCAGACGCTCTGGTAGCCCAGGACCGGAACGGCGATCTCCGTGTACGGGCCTCCGGGCGACGACGCCACCTCGACCTTGTACTGAGTGGCCGTCGGCATGTTGAAGATGCCCATCAGCCACGACGAGCCTCCGACGGGGTGATCGCCGACCCCCGCAGGCGGGTTAGGGGGCGGCACCTGGAAAGGGGGGATGCTCGGCCCGTTGCCGAAGCCCTGGGGCCCGAACTGGGGGGTCGGGATCGAGCTGATCCGCGTGATCAGCGGCCGGTTGCAGATCTCTCGGCAGATGCGCTTGCACCGCACGCGGCAGACGAAGTGGCAGACCTGGTGGCAGTAGGGCAGCAGGCCGTGCTTGCGCAGCTCCGCCTGCCAGCCCCTGACGTCCTCCTTCTCCGCGAGCGAGACGAGGCGGACGAGGTTCTGCTTGCTGCGCGCGACCTTCGAGAAGGCCTCGACGAACTCCCGGATCTCGTCCGCGTCGACGCGGCGGTCGGACGGCTCGCGGCAGAGGCGCGCGCAGACGCCGATGCAGCGCTTGCGGCAGAAGAGGAAGCAGATCCGCCGGCAGTCGTCTCCGACCCCAGCCTCGTCGAGGATCGCCTGAAAGCGGCCGGCGTCGTGGGCGGTGAACGCCTCGAACGCCTCGTTGAAGGCCTCGGGCCGCCGGGCGAGCCGTTCGGCAGCGGCCGCCATCGCCTGTAGCTCCTCGAGTGGCTCGTCCTCGTAGAACGGCTCGCTCATGGTCACTCCTTTCCGACGGATCGCGCGTGCGCGACCGGTCTGGAGGGAGTGACGCAGACCCACGTCGGGCGGCGGGGCGGGCTAGTTCGTAGCGCCCCCTCGGATCGACGCGATGCTACGCCCGCACGCGGGCCGTTTCAAATGGGTACTTAACTAGGCGCCGAGCTCGGCGAGGAGCGGTGCCGTGTCGAGCGGCTCGAAGCCGATCCGGCCGGCGATTTCCTCGCTCGACGGCCTGGTGCCCTCGGTGAACAGCGCCCGCAGGCGCTCGCCGGTCTCCGGGCTCTCCCACCACTCGCCGTCGATCTCGCTCTCCAGGTACGAGCGAAGCTGCGCCGAGCGGATCCACGCCCGGAGGTAGTCGGCCGAGTAGAAGCCCGCGTCCATGTCCGCAAGGAAGCCGTCGGCGCGGTAGCGCACGCCCGTCGCGCCGGTCAGCCGATCGGCGTAGCCCTCGTCGGTGCCGCCGTCCTCCGCGAAGCGGCCCCAGAAGTCGAGCTCGAACTGGAGCTTCGCGACGTAGCGGCGGAAGAGGAGCGCCTCCATGAAGACCGTCGCCTCGGCGTTCGTCGCGGCCTCCTCGTCCGAGAGGCCGAAGTGGCGCGCGTGCCAGCCCGGCTGGCGGGAGATCGCCTCGACGATGTACGAGTAAATCTCGGTCAGCGCGTGGTCGCGCGAGATGTTGCGGAAGGTGTAGGGGAGCGCCGGGTCGCAGCCCGCGTAATGGAGCGCATGGCCGGCCTCGTGGAGGAATGCCTGGTAGTCGTGCAGCCCGCCTTGCGCGCGCGTGATCAGGTGGACGATCTTCGGTGGATCGGAGGGGATCACGCAGGCGCGCGGCGATTTCTGCGGCCGGTCGTCGAGATCGAGCTTGATGTTCGGCTCGGCCTCGAGATCGAAGCCGAGACGCGCAAGCGTGTCCATGCAAATCGGGACCGCGCGCTCCCTGGTGTAGATGCTCTCGAGCGGCGACAGCCTGCGGAGGTAGGCAACGTGGAAGGAGCTCGGGACCTCCTCGCGCTCGGCGCCGAGCAGCCGCTCGAACCAGCGCTCGCGCAACCGCGTGTAGACGCCCTCGGCGGCTTCGCTGGCCCCGGCCAGGGCGCGCTCGAGCTCCCGGAGCGAGATCCCTTTCTCCTCGTCCGCCCGTGCAACAGGCTCGTCGATCCCGCTGATCTCGGCCTCGAGCTCCTCGCCGGTCCGGATGACCTCCAGGCGTTCGTCGTTGAACGTCGCCGAGACGTCGGCCGCCAGGCCGCCGAGCTCATCCCGTTCGCCGTAACCCTGCAGGACGGCGAGCCGGGCCTGCGCGCTGCGCAACGGCAGCTGCTCGTCCTGAAACTCGACCCGGGCCGCGAGGACGGCGTTCTCCAGCGCGTCCTCGCGCTCGGCCAGCGCGGCCGCGATCAGGCCCGCCTCGCAGGTCTTCCGCAGCCGGTAGAGCCGCTCGCGATCCTCGCCCTCGGTCGCCTTGTCCTCGGCTTCGTGCAGCGCTCCGAGCTGGTCGCGCGTGAAGAGATCCGAGTACCGGCGCACGATCTCGGCGCGCTCCGAGACCTCCTTCTCGCCGACGCGCACGGCACGGCCTTCCTCCGAGCGCTCGAACAGATAGCGCTGGAGGCGAGACTCGTATTCCGGGGGGCTGAGGACCGCAGTGACGCTCACAGGCGGGCAAATCTACAGCACGCCGCGGCGCGTTCGTATCCCCTTTTCGGGGACGCCCGTATCCATTTCGGCCCTTCGTACGTTTTATGACTCAAAAGTAGTAAACCCCGCCGCCGATGCCATCCAACCTCACCGCAATGCCCTCGACAATCCCGACGGACGAGCTCCCGAAGCCCAGCGCGCACTTCAGGCGTCGCGCCTGGCTCGACTTTCAGCGCGCGCTCGATCCGCTCGCCTCGCCGCGCCCGCTGCCGCCGATGCGGGCGAGCGTCTCCTCCTTGCCGAGAAGCTCGAGGCTCTCGAACAAGCCCGGCGAGACGGTTGATCCCGTCACGGCGAGGCGGATCGGCTGAAACGCCTCACGGGGCTTGAGCCCCTGCTGCTCGGCGAATCTGCGTAGCGCAGCTTCGATTCCCTCGGCAGAGAACGGCTCGACCGCCTGGAGCGCCTCCGCGACGTCCGGCAGAGCCGCCGGCTGCCCGGGGCTTCGCGCGAAGAGGAAGCCGGCGAACTTCGGAAACTCGCCGAGGGTCGAGATCTTCTCCTGGACGAGCGGCGCCGCCTTGCGGACGAGCTGGTCGTCCCAGTCGTAGCCCTGCTCGCGGAGGTAGGCGACGAGCCGGTCCGCGTATTCCTCCGCCGGCAGCGCCCGCAGGTAGACGCCGTTCATCCACTCGAGCTTCTTGAAGTCGAAGATCGCCGGGCTCGCGCCGACGCGGTCGAGGGTGAACCGCTCGACGAGCTCGCCGCGCGACATGATCGTGGTCTTGTCGTCGTAGCTCCAGCCGAGCAGCGCGAGGAAGTTGACGAGAGCCTCGGGAAGGTAGCCCTGGGCCCGGAACTCCTCGGCGGAGGTCGCTCCGTGGCGCTTCGAGAGCTTCTTGCCGTCCTCTCCCAGGATATTCGCGAGGTGCCCGTACGCTGGAAGCGGCGCGCCGAGTGCCTCCAGGATTCGGATCTGCTTCGGGGTGTTCGAGATGTGGTCGTCGCCGCGGAGGACGTGGGTGATCTCGTCCAGCCGGTCCTCGACCGGCGAGGCGAAGTTGTAGGTAGGCCGGCCGTCCGCGCGGACGAGCACCAGGTCTTCGAGCTTCTCGTTCGGGTAGTCGATTCGCCCGCGGATCAAGTCGTCCCAGGCGGTGACGCCCTCGTCGGGCATCCGGATCCGGATCGCGCCCTCGTCCTCGTATGCCTTCCCCTCGGCGAGCAGGCGCTGCGCCTCCTCGCGGCAGCGCTCCATGCGGTCGAGCTGGAAGGTGACCTCGCCGTCCCAGTCGAGGCCGAGCCAGCGGAGCGAGTCCTGGATCTGCTCGGTTGCCTCGGCGACCTCGCGGCTCGTATCGGTGTTCTCGATTCGGAGCCGGAACTCGCCGCCCTCGTGGCGTGCGAAGAGCCAGTTGAAGAGCGCGGTGTGCACTCCGCCGATGTGGAGGAAGCCCGTCGGACTGGGCGCGAAACGGACGCGGACGCTCATTGGCGGCATCGTAGTGAGGCTCTAGGCGGCGGCGCCGCGCGCCCGCATCCAACTCGGGAAGGGCTGCGGCTCCATGAACTCACGCAGGCGGCGCCGCGGCGGGAAGGGGGAACGGCTCGTTCCGCTCTCGCTCCGAACGAGCTGGAACCGTTCTGTGCCGACGCGGTAGAAGTGCCTGAAGAAGCCGAAAGGGCGCCCGCTCGCGCCGCGCTCGAACCAGCCGCTCGCGACGACGAGCCCTGGATGGCCGCGGACGCAGTCCACCGCGTCCAGGTGCGTGACGCTGCCCTCGTACGCGAACGTGCCGTCGGGGGTTCCGCTCGGGATTCCGGTCAGTTGCGAGATCTTTCCGGCACGCGCGGCGAAGACGCTCGCGAAGGCGGTCGAGGCCCCCTCCCAGGTCGTCACGACGATCTGGAGTACGGGGCGCGAGGTGAGCGCCGCGAGGCCATTCAGGCTCGGGAAGCGCGGATCCGCGATCGTCGCGAAGGCGCGCGTGAGCGTCCGTCTGCCGGTTCGCACGACCAGGACGGCTCCACACCTCGCGTTCCCTCGGCGCAGGCGGACGAGGAAGACGCTGTCGGAGGCGCCGTCGCCGTTGACGTGGCGAGCACGAGGCGGTGGATGCGCCGAGCGTACTAGCCTTCGGCGCGTGCTGCTCGGCGCGCACGTCTCCGTCTCCGGTGGGATCCACACCGCGATCGACCGCATCGAGGAGATGGGCGGCGAGGCCGTGCAGGTCTTCACGCAGAGCCCGCGGATGTGGCGGCCGACCAACCACGACCCGGCGAACTTCGAGCGGTTCAAGGAGCGGCGGGCGGAAGCCAAGATCGGCGCGGTGGCTTGCCACGCGCTCTACCTGATCAACCTCGCGAGCCCGAAGGACGACTTCTATTCCAAGTCCGTCGAGGCGCTGAGGAACACCGTCGAGGTCGGCTGTGCCATCGAGGCGGACGCGGTCGTCTTCCATGTCGGCTCGCACCTCGGCAGCGGCTTCGAAGCCGGCCTCGAGCGGGTCGTGCCGGCCCTCGGGGAAGCGCTTGAGCGCTGTAACGAGAAAACCTGGCTCTGCATGGAGAACACCGCCGGGACGGGCGACACGATCGGCCGGTCGCTGGAGGAGCTGGCGGCGCTCTTCGACGCACTCGACCGGCACCCCCGGCTCGGGGTCTGCCTCGACTCCTGCCACCTGTTCGCGTCCGGCTACGACGTCACCGACCGCGGCGCGCTCGACCGACTGCTCGCAGAACTCGACGACGCGATCGGCCTCGACCGGCTGCGCTGCCTGCACGTGAACGACTCGAAGGCCCCGCTCGGCTCCAACCGCGACCGGCACGACAACATCGGGGACGGTGTGATGGGCGAGAAGCTCGGGGTCTTCCTTGCGCATCCGAAGCTGCAGAAGCTGCCCGCGCTCCTGGAAGTTCCCGGCACGGACGGGCACGGGCCCGATGCCGAGCAAGTGAAGAAGCTGAAAGCGCTCTACGCGCGCGCTACGAAGCGCGAATCTGCGCGAAGATCCGGAACGAAGGCTCGCCGACCGGCAACTCGTGGAACTCGGGGTTGACGCACCCGAGGTCGTTCGTCCGACTCTCGTAGCACGCCTCGACCTCGACCTGGCAGAGCGGCAGCGGCGGGCTCGTCACCCGCATGGCACCGAATCCTTCGCGCCGTGACTGCGCATCCAGCAGCAGCTCGAGGTCGATGTCGACCTCGAAGACCCGCTGCATGCAGCCGACGTAGGTGTGGCCGAACTCCTCGTAGGCGTAGAGGAACGGGCACCCTCGCTCGGCGCACGCGGCGGGGTAGACGACCTTGTCGCAGTGCACTTCGCAGCGGCGGCATTCGACCTCGTCCTGGGGCCGGAGTGGGAGCTCGCTCGGCCTGGCCGCCGCCTGCTCGCTCATGCGCATACCTGGATTGTGGGCGCAGCGAGGCGTGCTCCGCAAGACTTGACAAGCCCGGCGGATGCGGGTAGGGCACTCACGCCAAAACGAGTCGGCGTGCGATGTTCAGGACGTCGAGCTGGGTGAACGCCTGGTAGTCGGGCTCACCGCCGTCCGGGTGCTCGTCGGCGCGGAACCAGAGCGCCTGCACCGTCGTCATGCCGAGCTCGCCCGCGCCGCGCACGTCCTCGTAGAGGCGGTCGCCGACGAAGAGCGTCCGCTCCGGCGCGACCTCCAGCGCCGCCAGCGCGCGCCCGAAGATCTCGGGATGCGGCTTGCGGACACCGACCTCTGAGGAGAAGACGGCGACGTCGATCCGCTGCTCGATTCCCAGCTGCTCGAGGTCGCGGCGGAGCAGCCAGCCGGGGTCGAAGGCGTTCGAGACGAGGCCGAGCTTCAGGCCGTCGTCCCGGAGCGAGTCCAGGAGCGCGTGCGTGGTCGAGCCGAGCACCCGGGCAGGCTGCCAGGCGGCGTGCTCGGCCTCGAGAAACCGCGCGAGCTCGTCGTCCGAGAGCTCGGTGCCGAAGTGGGCCAGCGCGTCGCGGATCATCCCCGGGTACTCGATCTCCTCGACCGTCCCGGGTACCCAGAAGAGCGGCTCGAAGTGCTCCCGGAAGTGGGCGCGGATCTCGTCGGCCGCCGCGAGATCCTCCCGCTCGAGCGCCTCGAGCCCGGCGCGGAAGGCCCGGTCCATCAGCTCCTCGTCGAACTGGAAGTCCATCAGCGTGTCGCCCCAGTCGAAAAGGACCGCCTCCAGCACGGCCGCTAGGGTAGCGGCGTGGGCCGGAAGCTCCTGTGGGCGTCACTCGTCCTGAGCCCGGTCACGATTCTGCTGCGCTACGTGGTCCATGCCGGCGACGTGACGCTGTTCGCCGTCGCGGCGGCGGCTCTGGTGCCGCTCGCGTGGCTGATCGGCGAGGCGACCGAGCACGCCGGGGAGCACACAGGCCCGGGGATCGGCGGCTTCCTGAACGCCAGCTTCGGCAATGCGCCGGAGCTGATCATCGCGTTGTTCGCGG
>WNFY01005502.1_pt1 | contig 11443 bp, 14 predicted proteins | sample 5400091 | NCBI WGS metagenome assembly WNFY01 (sample SAMN13153364, study PRJNA577476) | soil metagenome | isolation source: 60 cm soil or saprolite under grassland replicate 1 | place: USA:California | collected 2016-06-15
AGAACGCGTCGGTGCCTGTACCAATCGGCTATTTTATCTGGCGGTACCATCGCAGACGTTTGGCTCCATCGCGCAGCTGCTCGGCCGGGCAGGTTTGACCGAAGGCTGCGCCCACCATGTTGGGGAGAGCCGCCTGTTGATTGAGAAGCCGTTTGGCTTTGATCTCAGCTCGGCACGCGAGCTGATCGGGATACTTGCTGGCCAGTTTAGCGAGCAGCAAATATACCGCGTGGATCATTACATGGCCAAGGAGACCGCGCAGAACATCCTAACGTTTCGCTTCAACAATCCGCTGTTTCGCACGGTCTGGAACAATCAAAGCATCGACAATGTAATGATAACCGCGGCTGAAGATATCGGCATAGAAGGACGGGTGGCGTTTTACGAGCAGACCGGCGCCTTGCGTGATATGCTGCAAAGCCATTTGCTGCAACTGCTCACCCTGGTCGCCATGGAAGAGCCCGAACATATGGCGGCCGAGACAATTCATGCCAAGAAGCTGGAGCTGCTGCGTGCCATTATGCCCATCACGCCCGATCATGTTGCCGGCCAAGCCGTTCGCGGCCAGTACGAGGGCTACCTCGACGAAGTGCACATGCAGTCCTCGATTATCGAAACCTATGCGGCAGTGCGGCTCGAAATTAATACGCCACGCTGGCAGGGCGTGCCATTTCTGCTGCGCACCGGCAAGGCTATGGCCGAAAAGGTGAGCGAGATTACACTGGTGTTCAAGGACAAAACCGGCGGTCATCCTCAACAAAATACCTTGACGCTTCGTATTCAGCCAAATGAGGGCATCTCGATCGAATTACAGGCCAAAAAGCCAGGCTTTGACAATGACATGCAGACCGTGCAAATGGACTTTTGCTACGAACAGCACGCCGGCGGTGTGCACCCCGATGCTTACGAGCGTGTGCTGGTTGATGCGCTGCGTGGTGACAAGACGCTCTTTGCGACCAGCGATGAGGTGCTGGCAGCCTGGAATGTGGTCGAACCTGTTCTGCATGCCTGGCAGATGAGTAGCAACGGGCTCGAGCACTACCCGCAGGGCTCGTGGGGACCGGCCGGCGCTCGGCAGCTGGCTGCCGCAGCAGGAACAACGTGGGTCTCGCAGCATCTGCACATTTGCCAAGTGCATAGTTTTCATGATAACGACGAAGAGGAGTAGACAATATGGTTAAAGCAACTTGGCACGGCAAAACACTCGCCGAAAGCAACGACACAATTCGTATCGAGGGCAACTATTATTTTCCGCCCAAGGATGTTCGCAAGGAATTTCTTACCCCAAGCGACGCGCACACGACCTGCCCCTGGAAAGGCGAGGCAAGTTACTACAACGTGGTAGCCGACGGCGAGACGAACGAGGACGCTGCGTGGTACTATCCTGTGCCCAAGGATGGGTCGGTCAAGCGCGTCGGTAAGGATTTTGCTAACTATATCGCCTTTTGGCACGGTGTGGAGGTCGCGTAGGCGGCATGTTTGGCGGATCGGCTTCACTGCGGCGGATATACGCTTTTTCGGCGGCTACGACGGTCATTGTATTCTTGGTGACTGGCATAGTGGGCGGCGCCGAGGCGCTGCTGAGCGTGCTGGTACTGAGTGCGCTTGAAGTGACTTTCAGCTTTGATAATGCCGTGGTCAATGCCAAGGTGCTGCAGCGTATGTCGGTATTTTGGCAGAAAGCGTTTATGACCGTGGGCATCTTGATCGCGGTGTTTGGTATGCGTTTGTTGCTGCCCGTGGTGTTGGTGGCGCTGACAGCCCGACTGCCGATGAACGAAGTGGTGCAACTGGCGCTTGAACGGCCGGCTGACTACGCACATTACTTGACGCTCGCACATCCCATCATTGCCTCATTTGGCGGGATGTTTTTGCTGATGATTTTTCTGGAGTTTGTGTTGGATTATGGCCGGCGCGTGCACTGGATCCGTATTGTCGAGCGGCCGTTTATGCGGATTGGCCGCCTGAAGCAAGTCCCGCCGCTGCTGGCGCTGATTGTGCTGGTGGCGGTGACTCAGTGGCTGGCTGGAGCGCACAAGTTTTCTGTCCTGCTGGCTGGTGTACTGGGCCTGGTTGCGTACCTGAGTATTCGAGCCATGGGCGAGTTTTTCGAAATGAGGCAGAAGCAACAGCTGGAACGCGCGGCCGGACGGCATACGTTGCTAAAGGCGAGCTTGGCGAACTTCTTGTACCTTGAATTGCTTGATGCCAGCTTTAGCTTTGACGGGGTGATTGGCGCCTTTGCCATTACGAACATGGTGCTGTTGATCGCCGCTGGGCTGGGTGTTGGTGCGGTGTGGGTACGCTCCATGACCATTCACATCGTCCGGCATAATACGCTGCTGAAATACCGTTACCTGGACCACGGGGCGCACTATGCCATTGGGGCGCTGGCGGCTATGTTGCTTCTGGGCATCCGCTACGACATTAACCAAGCGGTGACAGGCACTATTGGTATTCTTATCATCGGCTTTGCCTTCTATAGTTCCTGGCGCTACAACCACCTCAACGAGCCCGTGCCGGCGCATATGAGCGGACGAGCCTAGCCTAGTCAAAACAAGTTGACTGTAGTTGGCCGGCTGGTTCTGTATGCTAGTTCCGTGATGGAAGACGTACAGGCAGTGATACTGGTGGGCGGATTGGCGTCGCGCCTGCGCCGTGCCGGGGTGGAGGTGGCGCTCAGCAAGGCGTTTATGGAAGTTCAGGGCCAACCACTCTTGTACTGGTGCCTGCAATCACTGCAGCAGGCGGGCATAGGCCGCTTGGTTATTGTGGGCCAAGAGCCGCAGCTGCTGCAGGCGGCAGGGCGGGTACTGCGGCGATTTGCTGGCATATTTGCCGAGGTGCAGTACTTTCACGACCTTGGGCTTGGTGCACATGGGGTACCATACGAGCTGAACTATTTGCTTCGTGGCCCGTTTGTGTTCGAGTGCGGGCACAGCCTGCAACGGCCAGCGCATTATCGGGCGCTGCTGGAAGCGTATCGGCCCGGCAACGTGGTGTTTTCGGCCTTTCGGCCGCATGCCAGCAACAGGCGCCAGCCGGTAGCGCTTGAGGGGGCTGCTGCACATGTATCGCCAGCTGGTTCCTGGGCGCTTGCACATCCGATTGTGGCTGATAGGCAGTATGCTCACTTGCTTTTGCGGTTGCGCTTCTCGATTCGGGACATCTTGGCATTCTATACGGCTGAGTCGCGGTTACGCTACGTGATAAGCGATATGCCGCCAGAATACGATACCCCAGCGGAATTGGAGGCAGCGCTTAAAATATATAACCATTATCTTGCGTCTCCTGCTATTATGCAGCAATGATGTATCGCACGGTTGAACATTTTTTGGAGCGGGCTATCTTGCGTTCGCTATCTCGTAATGTTGCGTTGCGATTTCGCGATTTACAGCCTCGGGGCATCGAGAACGGTGTGTTTGCCTATCACCTGAAACAGTTAGTGGAAGATGGCTTGGTGATGCGGCAGGCTGACGGGCTGTACCGCCTGACACCGTCTGGCAATCGCTACGTTGGCTGGGTGAGCCGGACGAATCTTGACATACATCCGCAGCCGAAGCTGTTTAGTCTGCTCATTATCAAAAACGACGCCGATGAATATGTGCTGCATCGCCGCAGCGCGCAACCCTTTATCGGGCGCTATACATTTCCGGGCGGTGCGTTGTTTTTTGATGAAGAATTGAGCGAACATACAGCTCGGCAATTGCACGAAAAGATTGGTTTTGTACTGCCTCTTACGCATCGGGGGATGGCCAGCCTGCGTATCGAGGAGAACGGTCAAGTGCTGTCGCATACCTACGCGCAGTTGTTCTATGCCGAAGTGAACGGCCGGCCGCAGCTGCATGCCAAGGATGATCGGTTCCGCCCGCAGTGGCATCCGCTTGATACACTTGTGCCCCATGAGCTCATGCCAGACGTCATGGCGATGACTGAGAAGCTGGCTTTGGGCGTGGACTTTTTCTTCCTTGAGCTCAAGCGATCGGTCTAATCAGTGTAGTGCGGCTCGCTTTTTTCAACGGCTGGTTTGCCAGGCGGGAGGACTTGGCGTTTGAGTTCACACAGCTTTACAAAGCCATCGCTGACAACCGTTACGCCCACCGCTTGGCCGCGGCCACGGTAAGGTTCGCCGGCCTTGATGCCCGAGACGGTTCGCAGCACATGGGCGCGTTCGAGTGACTCGATAATGAAATCGCGTTCGAAGTTGGCGTCGGGGTGAATCTTGTGCGTAATCTGCCCGTTACGCCACCGGATAGCAACCGGACCGGAGTCGTAGATCGCGGCGCCAACCCACAGGATATGTTTCTGCCGCATAAAGCGTTGTAGCAACGCCTGCCAAAATCCTTGGTGCTCGGTGGCCGTTGAAGAGGCTGGGAGATCACGAATATCGACTCGCCAAAAGCGCACATGATGCCGATGCCTGGGGCTATTGCCAACTGGTATCTGAAAGCCAATATCTTGTTTGCGGCCGAAAAGGTAGAGCCTGCTGAATGGCGCCGTGGAGTATGATCTATCCAGCAGCAGCGCGTACGCTTCGTGGAGGACATTGCGCAGCGTATTTTTGTCGGCTACATGCCACCCCGCTTTTTGCATGGCCCACACAAAGTCCCGCTCGGTCCTGGCCAGCACAGCGATATTGACCGGGTCTGACGCCCATCCATCCGAGGTACTGGTGAATGTTGGCACGTGGTTTGGCTTGTAAATATAACGGAGCAGCCGGACGGCCGTGGGAATACCAATATAAGCCATGAGGCTGTAGGTAATCAAAGCCGCCCATAGCGCGGGAAACCGTTTGTCGAGCAAGGGGAATAGCCCAAATGCTGTGAAGCAAGCCAGAGCGACGACAGCCACCAAAATACCCAACCGCCGAAGCACAAGCACAAAAAATGGCACCATATCCTAGCTATTATACCGTACGTAGCGCGTAGGCCATTAGTTGTATTGCTCAAGTTATATGCTTAGGCAATTATATACTTGATGTTACCAAATCATAACAGAGGTAACAATTTCAAAATATAAAAGCTACTTATCGTTCTCTAAACTATCAGTTTCTTCGCGCTGTTCTTTGACCCATTTTGCTACGTCTTTGTTAGTCATGGGCGGAGCTTCAGACATCTCTTTAACAGCGTCTTTGAAGTTAGTGCCGACTCTTACGCGTCGTTCGTTTTCACGCACAGGCTTCTCTTGATCGTGTTTAATTTGAGCTTCTAGCTCTTTGATTTCTTCTTTAGTCGGCTTTTTATCTGTTGCCATAGCTTGATTATAGCAAAAAGTGTCATTATCGATTTTTATGCGACTTGCGATCAATAAAAACATCAAAGCATGTGGCTGCTTTTAAAACTGTAGTGACCCTCCCTACTGACAATAACGTGGTCGCGTATCGGTATGCCTAGCAAAATTCCTCCTGCAATGAGCTGTTGCGTCGCCTCAATATCCTTCCAGCTAGGGTTTGGATCACCCGACGGATGGTTATGCGCTACAATTACCGAAGCTGCACGGTCTTTCAACGGACCGGCAAATACTTCGCGCGGATGTACCAGCGATGATGTAAGTGTCCCTATAGTTACCACTCTGCGAGCTATGAGCCTGTTTCCGCTATCCAGCGACAAACAAACTATGTATTCCTGCTTCTTGGTTCGGATAAACTTGAGGTGTAGTAGAATATCCTCGATCTTTGTGAGTGGCTTACTCTTATCCATAAATCACTACCACGCCGTTTCTTGGCATCCAGCTTGTTAGCATGTGGAGCTTTTCGCGTTCGAAGTTGTAGGTTATATAGACTATCCGACAGTCGGGCGGAGTACGCACAAAATCGTCAGCTGTGGCAAATGTTATGTCTTTTTCAAGCAAGTCCTCTGGTGCTTTTGCCGTAAAGCTTAGCTGACGCATCCACTCCAGTTGCATTCCAAGCTGCTCTTTCCGAGCAGCATTGAGCGTGCTTGATCTTTCGCACTCGGTTAATCGAATAAGATGAAGCCATTGTTTGCGGGTGGATGCAAGTAATGTAACTGGCCTGTCTGTAACGACCGCTATTGTTCCCTGCGACCCATGCGCAGCAATATGCCCAGCTAGCTGCTGAGATAAAGGTTTGTGATTTAATGGATACTTTTCGATAAATAAGCCGTGCATACAAAAATCTACAGTGATTTAGACACTAACCGTTAGTTAGAGTCATATCTGTTCTAAAACTAGCACACTGCATGAACTCAAACAAGTGGTTAGTGTTACTAACGGTAAGGATTTACTACCGTAGAGATATGAGTAGACAATCTGAAACAAAACAACTCAAAGCACTCGGTAATAGAATTGCCACTGTTCGACGCGAACGCGGCGTTACGCAAGAGCAGCTTGCTGAGCGAACCGGTTTTACGTCCATTACAATCGGTTATATCGAACAAGGCAGGCGCTCGCCACGCATTGCAACGGTATTTAAGATTGCCGAATGTTTGAAGGTTCCGGTAGCAGAGCTATTCAAAGGACTGTAGTTGTGGGTATCGTATCCAATACGGGCGATACGGACGAGTTTAATCTGGCTAAAGCAGCATTTATCGAAGCCCATGACAGATTTCAGGCTGCCCATATCCAAAATGATGTTGGCGTATGGTATGCATCTTTAAGTGAGACTCTGTGGTGGGTTTTTGCACTAGACGATTACTACCGCAGCCATTACTCTGCTAAGTACATGGAGTTTCGCGACCGCAGCGCGTACGGCTCTGTAATTGCTGGACTCAAACACGCACGAAATAGTGTAGGACACTCACTTGCACTTCTCGTCGACTATAGCTATGCGATAGATAAGAAGCCCGGCACCGTAAGCCTTAAGCAACTGCATTGGCGAACACTTAATGATACAAATCCGCCTTACCAAGGGAATAAGCAGGCATATCAGTCGCAGCTCGCAGGTAAGGCTGTGCGGTACAGTCTGAGACGAGCAAATCAGTTTTTCATCCGTCAGAAAGATGAACTTAATAAGAGAATGACCGAATAAGTTATTACTCGGCATCACCAGAGGTGCTATTATGGATAACAGATAGACAATGGGTATGGTAGGTGTGGTGCTAGGCCTGGTCTTCGGAAGGTTTACTACACGTGCAAGAATTCATCGACACCCTCATCAACGGCCCCGCCCGCTACACTCAGGAGCATAATCTTAGCTCCGGTTGGGCACTTGTATTCGTCCTGGGTGCACTCCTCATTGAGTTTGGCGTCGCCTATCTCCTTATCCTATTGACCATTAAACTGTTCCAATATAGCCGAACGTTCTTTTCACTCTTCTTGCAGCGTATCGGCGTTGGTAAACACGAGATCGAATATACCTTCTTGCAGCTCACATTCCCATCCGACACCGCTAAGTCCGCCTATGCCACCGAACAGCTCCACATTCTTATGCGCAGTATGGTCAAGTACCGTGGCTTCTGGGATCGTCTTGCCGCTCGTAAACAGCCATATTCATTGGAATTAGTTGCCACTAGAGATGACGGTATTCGCTACATTATTCGCATTCCAAAGTATGAGACTGAAACCGTCAAGCGCACCCTTATGTCGTTCTTGCCCGGCCTCAAAGTCACCGAAGTCGATGACTATATGGACAAAGTAGCAGAGCTGCCAACAAGCGTAGCTGAATTAAAGCTCATGGCCGATTTCGTGTTGCCGCTTGAAGATCACAAAGCATTAGAAGAGCACGATCCAATCGCATATCTCACCGGACACATGCGCAACCTATTGCCAGATGAAGTTGTATCTTTTCAGATTGTTGCTGTGCCAGTCTTTAAGAATACGCATCCAAATGAGCTGCGGCATATCCGTGATACTCAGCACAGGATTGCACTCAGTAAAGAGCTGTCGTCGAAGCTGACAGCCTATAAAATCAATGTACCACGCATACTACTACGAGCAGCGCTTGCACCATTCTGGCTGATTGCTATGGGCGGAAAGTTAATCGCTACTGTCATTGATGCATTCTCCGGTGATATACCAAAGAGTAGCGGCAACAAACGATTAACAGGCGACCCGTACGAACAAGAACTCGGTAAGACAATTAAGACGAAAGCTTGACCAACACTTGTTTGAGGTTTCTATGCGTGTGCTTGTCGCCTCACCGGATGCAGATAGCATCCAGGCCCGTCTTAGTGCTGTAATCTCCGCCTTTGATACGTTTACGGCTACTCGTCAGGCTATTCACACTCGCCGGGCGCTGCCACTTATATCCTCGACAGACAAATGGCTGCATCGGTTCCGCAACCGGACTTTGTTACGGCATATTACCAGCCAGCAAACCATTCTTTCGAGTACGGAGCTGTCTGACCTATACCACTTCCCAAACACGAATCTTACGAAAACAGAAGGACTAGTTAAGAGTCGTAGCCGTGATCTGGCCGCGCCATTATCTCTAAAGCGCAGCGACGCAAAGCTCGACGTTATTGTTGGCGCAAATACCTTCGGTGGTGAAGTGCAGGAAATTGGAATGACGTTAGAGCAGCGTCAGAAGCACACGTACATTATTGGTAAAACGGGAACCGGCAAGACAACGCTGCTCAAAGGCTCAATCTACCAAGATATGCTCAATAGCAAAGGGCTCGCCGTACTTGACCCACACGGCGACATGTTCCGTGAGCTATTAAGTATTGTGCCAGAGAACCGCCGCAAGGATGTGGTCATATTTGATCCGTCTGATCGAGACTTTCCAATTGGCTTGAATATCTTAGATCCAGGCATAGACTTTGAGAGTGAAGATGACAAGCACGAATGGATTACGAGCGCCGTTCTGTCTATCTTCGCTAAGCTAGCCGACGAAAAACAATGGGGACCGCGTATGGAGCACATCTTGCGTAATACGACGCTCACCGCCTTGCAAATGCCGAAACCGAGTCTGTATACTTTGCAGCGCTTACTCACTGACAAGAAGTACCAGAAAGAAGTCGCCAAAACATTGAAAGACCCTGTCCTCAAGCAATTCTGGGATAAAGAGTTCAAAATGATGGGCTCAATGCAAATGTCTGCTGCGACTGCGCCGCTAACACACCGTTTGGGGCATTTCATTACAAGCAAAATGTCACGGCACATTCTGCTGCAAGAAAAATCCACAGTTCGTATTTCGGACATCATGAACGAGGGTAAGATATTATTGGTAAACCTCTCCAAGGGTGACATCGGCGAAGACCAGAGCGAATTCTTCGGCACAATTCTGACTGCGCTCATTTGGATGGCAGCTTACCAGCGCACCAAAATACCGGAAAAGAAACGCCGAGATTTCTTAGTCTATGTTGACGAGTTTCAAAACTTTGCAACGCCGCAGTTTGGGGCGATTACCAGTGAAGGACGCAAGTTCCACGTCAGCCTGATCGTGTCCCGCCAGAACATTGCACAGATGGAAGATAAGGATTTGGTGAAAGTGATTGCCGGGAATGCCGCCACGATTATCTGTCTGAAAGCCAACCCAGAAGACGAAGCGTTCATTTTGCCATACATGAAACCAGAAGTTGAGAAAGGCGACATCGTGAACCTGGCACCGTACCACTTTTATATGAAGGTAGCAACAGAGGATAGCGAAGAAGCTTTTTCGGGGCAGACGGTGCCGCTGGATGTGGAGGAGAGTGAGAAGGTGCGAGAAGCGGTTATGGCGAATAGTCGGAAGAAATATGCCACAACAAAGGCGGAGGTTGAGGAATATATGGAAACGCTGTTTAGCGATGAAATAAAAACAACTCAGAAAAAAACTGTAACAATCAAGAAAGAAACGGGGGCTAAAGCATCACCTGAGATGCATGATTTATAGCTGCCGTGTACTGCCGTTAGAAACCCTTCTGCCGCGTTAGTTCGCACAACGTTTAAACTGCAGCGACGAAGGTGTACGCTATTTACTCAATTCAATAAACCAGACGGCTTTATTCACCGCCATAGTTGCATGTGGGTCACTTTTCGCATGCTCAAGCTCTTCCGGTGTCTGATAGTTTCTTTGCTCACTAAGATTCTGGAGAGCCGTATCGTCGATCTTGAATCCAGCTTCTTTGCACATTTCCAGAAATTCTACAAACACACTTAAATAGCCCCAGCATTCTTCTGGCCCACGCAAGCCCGCCTCGGTGAATCGCGTTCCACTTTCATCTTTTTGGAATACATCGCCAACTAATACCTTGCCGTCCGGTTTCAGGGTGCTAAATAGTGCTTTCAGGACTTCGAGCTTACTTTCATAGGCGACGTGACAGAGTACAAGGTTAGTCACAACGAAATCGAATGCATCTTCGGCAAATGGCCACTCTGCCGCATTGAAGTCGTATTCTACATTTTCGATAGAGGCAAAGTTTTCAAGCAAGCTTCTATCTTGGAGCTTATCCGTACCTCTTACCAGATTGGCTTCTCCACCGATAGACCAGGGACCAGATATATCGCTATTGACCATGTTCAAGCTTCGAGTCAGGGAAGAAGGTATTGTTCTGGCTATATCTAAAGTACCCGCGCCCAGATCCAAAATCGCAGTTTCACCATCCTTATCTTTAATATAATCCTGGAGAGCGGCAATTACCTTATGGCGGCTGTACGTTTCGGGCGTACTGTTCTCTAGAGATCCATCGATAGGACTAACGAAGTCGAACTCACCCCTGTAAAAACCTTCTTCAAAGTCATAGTTCTTATTTATAAAGGGACTATGCGGCGTCCTTGTATTCTCGATATGGGTATATTTAACGCCATCAATAGTTTCACTCGGAAACTCTCTCCTAAACACCTCGCTCATCCTAATTTTTCTTTTTACACACAGTAACAATACGGGTGCTATCTAGCTTTTTATAGTCTTTAAAGTATTTTCCATACTGCTCTATGTCGTGATATCCCTGCAAAGATAATAAATATCTTACCTCTTGAGGAAAGAACATACGGAATTTCGTTATATTAGAGTTTGATTTTCCATCCTTGGTTTGTACTCTTTTTGTTTCGGTTAAAATTTGTGTTGCTTCATCGATCTCGTGCTTCACAGTTAGCTTCAGACCGGCTTCCGTATAACCTTCTTTGTTTTCCCCAAAGTAATTACCCTCAAAAGGGAGTTTTTCTAGGTAGGCTATAGGATTGAACACGTCGAAGATGAACTTGCCACCAGGCTTCAACAACTTACGCACATCGATCATAAATTTGTCCAGCGACTCGTTGTCAGTCAGATAGCAAAGTGTAGTGCAAATACAAACAATGAGATCGTACTGTTCATGCAACTTGTCGATCTCAGTCATATTCATCTGAAGAAATTTGCAATCAGGATAATGCTCTTTGGCATATCGAATCATATGCTCATTAAGATCAATACCCGTCACTTCATGTCCCGGACCCCCTAAACTAAACACATCGTCTATTCTAGAAAGGACGACCACACCAGTTTAAACAAGGAGAATAACATGGCCAAAGGCAAACCAACCGACCCCAAACTGCGGGCAGAAATCGTAGCCAAAATCCGTGA
>WNFY01007894.1_pt1 | contig 11443 bp, 6 predicted proteins | sample 5400091 | NCBI WGS metagenome assembly WNFY01 (sample SAMN13153364, study PRJNA577476) | soil metagenome | isolation source: 60 cm soil or saprolite under grassland replicate 1 | place: USA:California | collected 2016-06-15
ATATAGTAACATTATAATCTCCTGCGCCAAGATGCACAGCCGTTCGGGTAGTTTGAACTGGATCACTATCCCAATTGTAGCTAATAGATGAACTATCCCCTATAAAATTAACTGTAAGAGACCCGGTAGTATCACCGTGACAACGTATGGGATTCACAATCGAGGCGACAATATTTTCTATGATCTCTAGCCTGGTAAGCGTAAAAGTTGAAGAAGTATTTCCTGGCCCGGATACGGTCAAACTTACGTTGTAAATTCCCCCCAAAGTATAAGCGTGTGTTGGGTTTGGATCTGCTGATGTATTATTTACTCCCGAAGACGGGTCGCCAAAATTCCAAAGAAATGACGTGGGACAGTTAGTCGATGTACTTACAAAATTCACCCGGAGATTGCTGGAACAATTATACGTAAATGAAGCTGTACTGGGCGGCCCCTCTTCGACGGTAAAATCGTCAATACCAAAACCGTCAAAATTATTGCAGGAATTATCGCTTGCAAATACAAAACGAAACATCACATGTGGGTTGCCGGCAAGACTTTGTACACTATGTTTTGCGGTTACCCAGCCCGCACTTCCGCCACTTACAAAGCACGGCGGCCTGGAAGATTGTATATTGCCGGACCATGCATCACGGCTAGCCAAGCTCGCTATTGATCCGGCATTGTACCATTTTTCAGTAAGGCAGCCATTTGTTTCATTCTTAGTGCCGAGTAATTGCCAGGTAGCGCCCCCATCAGTTGAAAACTCCAGGTTAGCGCCATCATTTATTCCCTCGGTTTCCCAAAATACTTTGAATTTTATGTAAGGGCCTTTCAGGCTGGTGAAGTTAAAACAAGGACTTCTTAACCAGGCGTTTTCTCCATTGTTGTAACCGGCGTTATTGAGTCCGCCCGTTATCCAGCATTTTGATCCTGAGCCTGCACTATTGATAACCGGCTTCGATGGTGTTCCCCATGTCCAGTCAGAAAACGTACCGCCTGTAACCCAGTTACCGTTTGACGTCTCAAAGTTCTCATTGTATGGAAAGTTGCTTATCGTTGTATTGCATTGCGAAAAAGAGAAATAGGGCGTAAAAAAAACGACTATTGAAAAGACGGTTTTCATTAAAGGCGAAAAAAGAATATGATTTATCTTTTCTTTCATTATTATGGAAAACCTGAATAGCCCTTATTCAAGTTAACCATAAAAAGCGATCCTAATTCGCTTTCTGCGATTAATTAATTTGTCAGTGTAAAAGAAATTCTTTAGGAGCCTCTTCAATTATTTTATTACCAAAAGAATCAATCGCTTCTACCAGAACTCTATAATACCCAAATTTCTGTTCGGGAATTTTTTTACAGAATACTTTATCTTCTTCCACACGATCCTCTGCAAGGCCATCATCTTTCAATTCAACTTCAAATGACTTTGCCGGATCATCCTTCGGAATAAATTTAGCCTTGACAGACTGAATTTTTGAGCCATCGTAAACCTTGACACGTATAATATTATCACCCGGAATATCCATCCAACTTATTTGTGGAGGAGTAGCGTCCCTGCCCTTTACTTTTATTTTTATTACGCCTTGTTTTATGATATGAAGCGGATAGTCAGGGAGCCAGTATTCTGCAAAAAATTCAATGCTGTGATTCTCCGGGCAATTTGAAGCGATCAATGGAACATCATATTTCGCGGAGGCACCGACGTGATCAAAATCATCCCAGTTGTCAGACTGCCTGATATGGATCCCAAACGGATTAACAAACTGATCTGAACAATATAGGTCGGTACGCCAGTATTTATTCTGGTCCTTTACCAGCAACACTACTGATTCACCGGGATTTGCTATCCCATCACCATTCCCTTTGCCCAATAAAACAGTTTCATTATCAACGCCGCCTTTTGCGACCGTAAATATTTTTCCATCCGCTATTTCAAAATCTTTTATTTCAGGCAAATTCTTCTTTACTGGTATTTCAAAAAAATCGACCCATTCATTGTTGTTCTCATCCTGAATGGTCAATTTGAATTTTTCAATTTCGATGCTGTCGGCCTGCACATGAAATGAAAATGGATTGTGGGAAGTTTTTATTTCATTCATTCCAATGCTGCCAAATTCAGATCGGCTTTGAATAACATTGGCACTTTTTCTTGTTGCCGATAATTTTGCCCTTATGTTTTTTCCTGTGGACATTCCTTTGTTCAATATTTTTATCGATAGAGAAACATCTTTTCCATTTGTTGCCCAACTCATATTCCCAATGTCAACAGCGGCGATACAAATATTGGCTTTGTCGTCTTTTTTATTGATCCCAATTTCGTGGCTATTACCATTCATCGAAATCTCCAACCTCCCTGAGTTATCGCTCCGGATCGTCTTGCTGAAAACTTTTAAACGATTATTTTCAACATCATTAATGACATAAGTTTGATTTTTTTCATACAGGGCAGGAGTCGTGATGGTTAAGTTTACAAACGGAAGGAACATGTCTATGTGGCGATATTCGACTGGAAAATTTTTGGGACCAACTATGAACTCGGCCGAACCACAAAAATTTCCTGCCCCCGAAAATAAATGGGGATATTTTCCTCCGATCCAAAAGGCCATGAAACCACCCATGGAAAGACCCGAGATAGCCCTGTGTTCCCTATCCGCTACAGTATGGTAATGTGTATCGATATAGTCAATAAGCTCCGGATAATATATTGGAAATTGTCGAAAAGTTTCTACGGGGTCAATATTATACGGTCGCAAATTATATTTTTCATCAGGTCCGCGGTTGTAGCCATCAGACTTGACAACTATTACCTCATGAGTAGAAACAAAATTTGCAATATTATCTCCCTTGTTGTCGTCACCTTTATCAAATTCATCAAACTTCTGGCCTCCGTCTCCAAAATAACGTTGGGACCAGCCATGAAGAAAATAAATGACCGGGTATTTTTTTTGAGGATTGTCAAAATAACCTGAGGGTAAAAAAATACGATAATTTCTTATCTCCCCAAACACGTTGCTATAATGCCTGGAATCAATAATGGTTACACTCTCTGCATGTTGAGCATCAGAGGGGGAGCAGAATAATAGCAAAAAGAAAAAGCAAGGGAATAGGGCCTCCTTCTTCATTTGTTTTGGAAATTTGTTCTTCATTAGCCTTTAAAAATGGAATTTTATCAGCAGATATTTGTCAGATTTATTGTAAGGAAAATTTAACCCAATATTATAGCTGATCCGCATCGTATGAGACTATTAATAACTGCCTAAGTAAATATCCGAAAAATCCAACAATAGTTGCGAGCTTGCTGAGGTAATAAAAAAAATTGGGTTAGCATTGCATCGTCATTCCAGGCACCAATCAAACAGGCTAATCATTTTACTGATGATGCCAAAAAATAAAATGAATCTTTCTGTATGAAAAAATCATTTAGCATAACAAGCATCTTTTTAATTATTTGCATTTTATCTACTGCACAACAGAAAGCAACTATTAAGGAGTACGAAAAAAATTTTAAAACCTATCCGTTCTCGGATCCCAACCCCATACCGGAACCGGGAAGGATTTATCCTTACTATAGGTTTGATGGTTACACCAATTCCCCGGTACAAAAAGAATGGAAAGTGATTGAGTTGGAAAACGATTATATAAAAGTGATGATATTGCCTGAAATTGGCGGCAAAATATGGGCGGCCATCGAAAAAAAAACAGGCAAGCCTTTTATCTACTATAACCATGTTGTAAAATTCAGAGATGTAGCCATGAGAGGGCCCTGGACAAGCGGCGGCATCGAACCTAATTATGGCATTATTGGCCATACTCCAAACTGTGCCACACCGGTCGATTACATAACAATTCGGAAACCGGATGGAAGTGCTAGTTGTGTAATTGGAGTGTTAGACCTGCTTACACGTACATCATGGCGTATAGATATTAACCTACCTGCAGACAAAGCATATTTTACTACGAGTTCATTTTGGTACAATGCCTCTTCAATTGAGCAACCTTATTATACATGGATGAACACCGGCATTAAAGCCGATGGCAACCTTCAATTTATTTATCCGGGAACAAAATACCTGGGACATGATGGTGAATATAGCGACTGGCCAATAAACCGGGAAAATGGAAAAGACATTTCATTTTATAAAAACAATGATTTTGGTGGATATAAATCCTATCATGTATTTGGAAAGTACACAGACTTTTTTGGAGGATACTGGCACGATGAAGATTTTGGTATGGGCCGATATTCTACTCATGATGACAAGGCAGGTAAAAAAATATGGATATGGGGATTATCACAGCAGGGAATGATATGGGAAAAGCTGCTCACCGATACAGATGGACAATATGTGGAAGTGCAGAGTGGAAGACTGTTTAATCAATCAGCCGATAATAGCACGTTTACTCCTTTCAAGCACAAAGGATTTTTACCGCACACAACTGATGTGTGGACGGAATACTGGTTTCCGGTAAGAAAAACAAAAGGATTTGTAGTCGCTAATAATTTTGGTGCATTGAACATCAAACGGGAAAACGAGTTTTTAAAAATTTATTTTTCTCCCTTGCAAACAATCAATGACGAATTAAAAATAACATCCGGCAATAAAATTATTTACTCAAAAGTGCTCAGGTTAACTCCACTTCAGTCTTTTGCCGATTCAATAAAGATTAGTGCAAACGATAAAGGGTTGATTGCAACGCTTGCAAACAAGATAAAATATGAAGAAGACTCTTCAGCTAATGTATTAAGCCGCCCGGTTCAAGCACCTCAGGATTTTAACTGGAACTCTACTTATGGCCTTTATTTGCAGGGCAAAGAAAATATCCGTGAACGGGAATATGCAAGGGCAAAACAAAAGTTAATGGCTTGCCTCCAAACGGATCCTTACTACGCTCCCGCATTGACCGATCTTTCCATGCTTCTATACCGAAGCGCCAACTACGGAGAAGCATTGCGAATGGCGAAAACTGCTTTGTCGGTTGATACATATGACCCGGCAGCAAATTATTATTATGGGTTGATTAATCTCAGTCTTGGAAACACAACCGATGCTAAAGATGGGTTCGATATTGCCTCGCTAGATGTGTCATTTCGCAGCGCTGCTTATACTAATCTTGCGAGCATTTATTTGCGAGAAAATAATCTGGAAAAGGCAACGGAGTATGCACGCAAAGGCACTGATTGCAATAAATATGCAGTGGATGCCCCTCAAATGCTTTCCTTGATTTACCGTCTTCAAAACAATAAGCAATTAGCAGAGAAAATATTGGATACGCTTCAGAAATATGATCCTCTCAATCATTTTGCACGATTTGAAAAATATTTATGGCAACCAACAACAGAAAACGAGACACGGTTTACAGGTTTAATAAAAAATGAAATGCCTCAGGAAACGTATCTGGAACTGGCTATATGGTATTTTAACATCGGCAGGAAAGAAGATGCTGCCAAAATATTACAATTATCGCCGCTCGATGCAGAAGTGTTGTATTGGCGGTCGTTTCTTGAAAATAAGCCATTGAATACTGATAAACTACATCCCGATCTGGTATTTCCTTTCCGCTCAGAAACGGCGGAAGTGTTGAAAACCCTCATTCAAAAAAACGATTACTGGTTGCTGAAATATCATCTTGCTTTAATTCAATGGAGCTATGATAACATATCGTTGGCAAAGCAGCTTTTTGAGGCATGTGGTAACATGCCTGATTATGCACCCTTTTATGCCGCAAGGGCTAAGTTTAACATGAGGAATGACGGCGGTGAAGTTCTCAGCGATCTTCAGCGGGCTGCAAACCTGGATAAAGGCCAGTGGCGATACGGAAATGGTTTAGTCAACTATTATTTATCGCAGAGACAATATGAGCAGGCGCTGAAGGTGGCAAAGGAATATCAAAATCAATTTCCTGCCAGTTACCTTATAGGTATGCTCTATGCAAAAACATTGGTGCTTAATAAGCAATACGAGACCGCCAACGCCGTGCTTAAAACAATTCGAATATTACCCAACGAAGGCGCTACAGAAGGACGGCAGTTATACAGAGAAAATCAGCTGATGCTGGCATTGGGTGAAATGAAAAAAAAGAACTACAAAGAAGCTTTGCAATACGTAATGGAGTCAAAGCAATGGCCTGAAAACCTGGGCGTAGGAAAACCCTATCCTGAAGATATAGATGAAAGGGTAGAGGATTGGTTGGGTTACGAAAACTATGTGAGGCTGGGGGATAAACAAGCTGCAAAACAAATGCTTGATAAAATACTTGCATTCAAGCCATATAAAGATGAAAGTGGCAATATTATCCCATCAGTAAAAAACCTGGTTACTGCATGGGCACTGCAAAAAACCGGCAAGCCCGATGAAGCAGAAAAATTATTAAAGAGTTGGATTGAAAAAGAACCTGGAAACAAGTTAGCAAAATGGACAATAGATGCCTACAACGGTAATTATTCCAAACTGCCCGATGAAATGCAAACCGATGAAAACTATCGGGTGTTACAGGAGTGGATAACAATTTCAATGAAGCCATAATTCCTCAATCCTAAAGATGGACTAATCAAGATAAGCGAGGGAAATATAAGTCTAAGGAGGTTGATATGTTTGTAGCTATGGCGTGATAGTAATAATAATTGAAACTCAACAGTTGCTATATAGAGCCTTTCGGTTAAGTCTTGGTGCCGTCATAGGATCATTCACATCAAACTCTCTGTTCAATAATAATTCCAGGCGTACTGAATCAATTGTGATTCGCATGTACACAAGCATGTATCAAGTATAAAAAATAAAAAAACCTGCAAATAAGTCGATTTCCAGGTTTTGAATTCATTTGGCCTTCTTAAAAGGCGGTGAGGGAGGGATTCGATCCGCCTGGGGCGGAACAGCTTTAAGCATTAAATTTTGAAACAAAAAAATCGCAACTGTTGTTACGATTCTAATTTTTGCGGTGAGGGAGGGATTCGAACCCTCGGTACAGCTTTAAGGCCGTACGACGGTTTAGCAAACCGTTGATTTCAGCCACTCATCCACCTCACCGGCTGAATTAATAAGGGCAGCAAAAATAGAATGAATGAAGGAAACTCCCAAGAAAAGCTGAATTGTGTTTAGAGAGTACAAGAGTGCGACGCAACGAAAGCTCAATAGAATTTCTGCAGCTGGCTACATAATCATCTCAACTTTTTCTCATTGCAACGGACAAATAATTCATGTAAACGATATTTCCAAGAGATTGAAAAAAAGTGAGGAAGATAATTTGAAGGTCCAGCCAGAAACCTGCATTGCGTATATATTCCGCATCCCAATGGTAACGGGTAAGAATGCTTTCATAATTTATCGTGGGGCCATGATGGCCTTTTACCTGGGCAAGCCCGGTAATACCTGGGCGCACTAATGTTCTGAATTTATATGCTGGTATTACAAAAGAAAACCGGGTGCAATCAGAAAGCATATGTGGCCTTGGGCCAATGATACTCATGTCACCAATGCATACATTAAAAAATTGGGGAAACTCGTCAATATTTGTTCTCCGTAAAAATTTACCAAATGGGGTAATGCGGTAATCATTCTCCTCCGCCTGTTTTTCATCAGCTTCATTATTCACAATCATCGTACGGAATTTTAGACATCGGAAGGGCCGGCCGTTTCTGCCCATGCGCTGCTGCACAAATAAAACCGGCCCCTTTGAGTCAATGATAACAAGCAAACTAATAATAGGCAACAACCAGCTCAGCACAAAAGCTATAAAAAGAACAGAAAAGAAAATATCGAAGGCCCTTTTTAAAAAGAGATAGGTTTTTCGCCTGGCAACGTAGTTGTCAAGAAGCACTGTGTCCTTTTCAAAATGAACTTTCTTTGAAATGGAAGGGGCCAGGTTAGTATGATAATTCATTCTGTTTAGTAATATGAACGATAAGTGCCGGGGAATTTTTCAGATTGTTGGCTGAAATACAATCGATTTAAATTTTAGAATGGTTGCTCGTCAATTTTTAGTTTTTCGCCAGAAGAAGGTTTATTTTTAACTTCATGATTCAGGCAATCGACTTAAGAAATATAACAACGCAAAAAGCCGGGCTAACTATTTTAAAAACGCTTGCCTATTTTGATATTTTTGACTACCCCCTTTACGAAAAAGAAATCAAAAACTTTCTTGGCTGTTCTGTAAATGATCCGGTTTTTACTTTAGTTATTCAACGATTAGTTTCTGATGAGATCATTTTTAAGCTGGGAGAACTTTATTCACTGCAGGATGATTGGCAAAAAGCTGACAAAAGATTGCAGGGAAATTATCGGGCACAGAAGCTTTTTCCCCAAGCCATCAGAATAGGGGCCTTTCTTTACAAATTTCCCTATGTCCGTGCAGTTGGCATTTCAGGTTCTCTTTCAAAAAACTATGCAGATGAAAAAGCGGATTTTGATTTCTTCATCATTACAAAGTCCAATCGTCTTTGGATTGCAAGAACTATTCTTCATCTTTTTAAAAAGTTCACATTCCTGGTGGGCAAGCAAAATCTTTACTGCATGAACTATTTTGTAGATGAGGAGGCTCTAAAAATAAAAGAAAAAAATATTTACTCGGCTACTGAGATATTAACATTATTTCCAGTTGCGGGATATGCAACAATCAATGAATTCCTGCGGATCAATAAATGGGTGACAGAATGGCTTCCTGCCTACGTACCAGATCAACGCTTAAAAATTTCAGAAAAAGGTTCACAACTTAAAAAGGTCACGGAGTGGATTTTTGAAAATAAAACCGGTAACAGAATGGACGATCTTTTTTTTAAATGGACGACTCGCCGTTGGAAGAAAAAAGAAAAAATGGGACGCAAGAACTCGAAGGGTTGGGTTATGAACCTGCTTACAAACAAACATTTTTCAAAGTCAAATCCCGAAGCTTTCCAGGAGAAAATTGTTGAATCGTATGAAACGAAGGTTGAGGAATTAAGAACCCGGTGGTTAAAAATGTAAGAGTCAGAAATGCAATTCAGGCTTTTCCTTTCTCAGTATTTTTCTTTCTTGCAGCAGCATTCCTGTTTGAGCTAATGCTGATCTTATTTTCAACACAAGCAGGCGGAATAGATTTGATACCGGCTTCTTTAAAGCCTTGTGTAAATAAATTTCATTATTGATCATTTTTATGGCGTAATCATAATATTTGCGATTGTAAGTTCTTTCAAAATCGATATCGCGGTCAGTGCTTTTTTCCCACGGCAGGTCAGCAATGAACCTGTCTTCGACTTCCTCATACAATGGCGTTCCTTTTATAGGATAGGCAACCGTGATGGTAAATAAATCCGGATCTGCTTTTTTTAAGTGCTCTACGGTAGCATAAATATCCTCCCTAGTTTCACCCGGGTAACCCACCATAATAAAAGTCCCTGCCTGCAAACCATATCTTTTCGCCATTTGAATCATTTCCTGTACCTGTCTCACATTGACACGGCGATCCATAAGGTCAATCACTTTTTGCGATCCGCTTTCTGCTCCAATCCAAACTCTAAAGCAACCACTGGCCTGAAGTTGACCAATAACTTGCTCATTCATTCTATCGGCACGGGTTATACACTCATAAGGGAAAATAAGATTGCGGGTCTTCAGTTCGTTTGTAAACTCTTCAAGCCAGTTATGGCTAATAGTAAATACATCGTCCACAAACCAAATACTGTCAACTGAATAATTTTGCCTGATCCATTCCATTTCATCCACAACATTTTTAGGACTCCTTCTTCTGTAGCTTTGTCCATACACTGCGCGACTGCACCATTTACAAGTATAGGGACAGCCTCGCATCGTATTTATCGAAATGGCGCTTACACCGTGCCGATTTTTCCAGGCGTCAAAATATAGTTGCAGGTTCACCTTTGGCCGGTTTGGTAATGGTAGCTCATCCAGATTTTTGAGCTTGGCTCTTTCGCGGTTTTGGTGAAATTCTCCCTTTTTATCTTGATAAGCAATGCCCTGAATTTCCTGAATATCCATGACCAGCTTGTCATCGAGCCATTTCATTAATTCGAGCATGGTTTGCTCGCCTTCTCCGAACACAATAAAATCAGCTCCGTGATTCAGAAAGTTTGCTGCATGATTTCTTACTTCAGGACCACCGAGTACAATCTGAATGTTGCGAAGACTTTCATTTTCTTTGATAAGGTCAATCAACCGCAGCACATTAAGCTTGGTCATCAGGTTTGTATAGATTCCAACTACATCTGGCCGCTCTTTAATTAGCGTTTTGCAAAGTTGATCAAATGAAGAAAATGTACTGTCAAAAATTATATTATTATAACCGTGTTGCTCCAGGTAAGAGGAGATATAAAGTATTCCTAAAGGAACATAGGGTCGCATGATTGCCTGTTCCTTTATGTCTTCCTCCAAAAAATATCCATGTGTAAGAAGAATTTTCATGCTTGTTCTTTTTTGAAAAGCAGGTATACATGATCGGCGAAAGAACTGCTTGCCGGAAGCCCATTCATATTTTTTTCCAATTTGGTTAATGATTGAAAAAGGTTGGGCCTTTTTTTCATTGCGGCTTCAAGATATGTGGGAGGAATAAATAAGCCAACCGGTCTTTTTTCAACTAGTCGTAAAGAAGACAGTATTTTTTTCAAATGCCGAATTGAATAATAATATACAGGTTGGTAAACATTTTCAGCAAGCATTGCCGCTATATCTCTATTCCTCCATCTTCTGAAAGCTTTACCCGGCTGGGCCTTCAACAAAAAGAAAAAAGTTTCCCACCAGCTATATTTTCCAAAAACAACTACAGCAAGGTGGCCATTTTTTTTCAGCAAAGAAAATAGCTCCTTACTTAAAGCGGTCATGTCATTTGGTGAAACGCAGTTGAGACCTGAAAAATTGGAAAAAATCAGATCAAATTGCTGTCTGCCGAATTGATTGCCCAGGTTTTCGAAGCTGCAGGAAATAAACCGGACATTTCTTTGATCAGTGAGTGAGAGTTTTTTTTCAGCCTTCTCAATCATAGCTGTTGACTGATCTGTAGCAATTACCGTATGACCTAATGAACCCAGCCATAAAGCATCATCGCCCGTGCCACAATTAATTTCAAGAATCTCAAGCTTCTTTTCGCTGGTTAAAATTTTTTTTAACCAATGCCTGCTCAGTTGTCTTTGTTCCCATCCAATCAGGCTATCGCTAAAGCTTTCGTCATATTCAGCGGCAATTGCATCAAAAGCAGGCATCTCATTCATGGGCATAGTATTTCAATTGCATTCTTTCAATCACCAGCTGCGGAAAATGCAACATTGCAGAAATTACTTTCCTGTATTCTCTTGCTTTTACTGAAAACGGATTTTTTACTGCCTGGCAAAAAGCAAACCATCCTTGCTGTCTCCGAAATTCATGGTGAACATACCTATGTAATTTTTTATAGAATGCCGGTTTATACGTGTTCCTAAACATTAGGACAAGTTCATCGGAATCCGTCCAGTTAGATTTTTCTTTCAAATCCGTTTTTA
>WNFY01005505.1_pt1 | contig 11439 bp, 10 predicted proteins | sample 5400091 | NCBI WGS metagenome assembly WNFY01 (sample SAMN13153364, study PRJNA577476) | soil metagenome | isolation source: 60 cm soil or saprolite under grassland replicate 1 | place: USA:California | collected 2016-06-15
TGTCGAAGCCCCGAGCCATCGCGTCAGATGATCGGGCTCGCCGCCCGGCCACACGTGTCCGGGACCGGTCAGCTTCCACAACACCACCTCGACGCCGTCGCGGCAGCCGGAGAATACGAAGCGCTCCGCCGCATGCAACGCCTGGGCCGAGCGCCATTCCCGCCGATCGGCCCGTACCGGCGCTTTGTTGCATCCGGAAAATTCGACCCACTTGCTGATCGTCGCTTCGACCGAGGGGTGTTGCACTCTTGCATTGGTGAACGGAAACGGCGGGCCGAGCCCGCCCCGGTAAAGCGCGCGCGGATCGTCGACGCTGTGAATGTGCATGATCGGGACGGGCCGCCGCGCCACAAAGGACCGCACGACCATCGCCCCGGCGACCGGCGCAACCGCCGCGATGCGATCCGGCAATTCAGCCGCCAGCCGATGGGCCATCATTGCGCCGTTGGAATGCCCCGTCGCGTACACGCGCGTGCGATCGTAAGGCGTCCGCTCGGCGAGATCGTCGAGAAGCGCGGCGACGAAGCCGACGTCGTCGACGTCATGCCGGGCCGCCAATCCGCAGCAGGTGCCGGCGTTCCAGGTCAGGAGCTTATCCTTCAGCCGCCCGGTCCCGAAGGGATAGACGGTAATGAAGCCCTCGCGATCGGCGAGCGCATCCGTGCGCACGTACTTCTGGTGGATTTTCGCGTTGCCGCCGCCGCCGTGGAAACTGAGGATCACCGCGGGGGCGGCGCGCGCCCCGGGCGGAATGTGAACGATGTAGCTGCGCTCGGTCCCGCCGACCGGGATGGAAAACCGATGGTCGCCCTGCGCGAGCATCGCCGCCTGAGCTCCGCTCGCAAAAACCAGAGGCAGCAAAAGCGCGCGGGATTTCATGTAGGCTGCGCCGCCGGGCGCACGCGGAGCGCGAGCGCGATGCAGGCGAACGTCCCCGCCGCCGAGAGGATGCCGATCATCCAGTAACGGGTCAGCTCGCCCTCGACCGAGCGGCCCACGACGAGGCTCGCAACGAAGGAGGCCGCGCCGGCGGCGAGCTGCTGGATCGAGGCATTGAAGCTCATCACGCTGCCGCGCGAGGCGCGGCTCGGCACCCGAGGTGATCAGCGCCATCGCCGGCACCATGCGCGCCGTGGACGCCGCGAACATCAGCATCGAAACGAGCACCGCGACGAGGAGGGGCGAGCGCGGCAGGCTGGTCATCGCGATCGCCGCGATGGCCGTGGCCGCGGCGGCCGCGGCAAATACCGCTCGCCTGCCGACGCTGTCGCTCCACTTGCCGGCCAGGCGCGCGGTGAGCAGCGCCGCGATCCCGGCGACCAGATACACCAGGGGCAGTTGCGCCTCGCTCACCCCGACGTTCGTCACCAGGTACGGCGCCATGAACGGAAACACCAGGAACCCCGAGAACACCAGCAGCGCCGAGAACGCGAAAATCCTCAGATGGTTGGCCTCGCCGAACACGACCCTGAGCTGAGCGAGCGCGTTGCGCTCCCCGCCTGTCACCAGGTGCGCGCGCACCGGCGGGATCACGAACCAGGCCGCGAGCAGGATTGCCGAACAAAGCGCGGCGAGGAACACGTAGGGCGCGCGCCAGGTGAAGTGCAGCGCGAGGTACAGGCTGATCGGAACGCCCAGGATCGAGGCGAGCGAGAACGCCGACATGACCGCGCCGAAGGCCCGGCCGCGCCGGCCTTCCGGGACCACGTCCGCGACGATAGTAAAAATATTCGCCGCGACCACGCCGCCGAAAGCGCCGGCCGCCGTGCGCGCGGCGAGCAGCGTCGCGTAGCTCGGCGCGAGAGCGCATGCCGCCATCGTCGCCGCAAAAAAGGCGTACAGGGCGAGCATCGCGGCCCTGCGGTCGAAGCGGTCGATGACGAGCGCGGAGAAAAAGCCCGACAAACTCGCGGCCACGGCGTAGATCGAGACGAAGAATCCGAGCTGGGTCGGCGTGATGCCGAACGCTCGCATGAGCTGCGTGCCGAGCGGCATCAGCACCATGAAATCGACCATCTGGCTGAACTGGATGCCCGAGAGCACCAGCAGCAGCAGCCACTCGCGACGCATTTCCTGCGGCGCGTCCATCGCCTTAGGCCGCTCCCTTCGCGGCGCGCGAACGGATGAACCCGGCCATCGCGATCGCTCCGGCGCCGAGGCTAGCGAATGCCAGGCCCCAGGCGAGCCGGCTCGAGTTGCCGCCGGCCAGATCGAGCACCGCGCCGAAGACGAGCGGCGCGAAGAACCCCGCGCCGAAACCGAGCATCGAGTGCACCGCCATGGCCGCGCCGCGGACGCGCTCATCGATGCGCGTGACTAGGCCCGCGGTCAACGCGGAGGAATCGCCCATGACGAGGCACATGTGCAGAATCACCAGTCCCACGAGCGCGTACACGGGGAGCGCGGTGGCGAAACCGAGCGTGCAGGTGAGCGCGCCCGAGGCGAGCATCGCCATCCAGATCAGCCGCTCGCGTCCGTGGCGCATCGCGAGCTCGTTGCCGCCGATGCTCGCCGCCGGAGCGATGAGATTGGCGATCGCCGCGATCGTCACCGCCGACCAGGCCGCGGGCGTGGCACCTCCTGCGATCTGCAATTGTTGCGCGAAAACGATAAACGCGACCAGCCAGGAGCGCGAGCCGAACAGCTCCCAGCAGTGCACGGCGTAGCCGAAGATGTAGGGCCGCACCTCGCGGCTTTTCAGCACTTGCCGGAAGTCCAGTACGTGCGTGCCGTGCAAATGCACGGGTTTTCTGGGGGGCAGGCCCGCCGCGACCATGAGCCCGGCGACGAGCGGCCCGATCGCGCCCAGGCCGAACGCCCAGCGAAAACCCATCGCGTCGGCGATCCAGCCCGAGAGCAGGATCGACAGGCTCGTGCCCAGGCCGAACACCGCGGTATAGAAAGAGACCGCACGACTCTGCGCGCCCGTCCCCGAAACGTTGTCGGTGAGCGCGCGCAGGCCCGGCATGTAGGTGCCGGCGATTCCCGCCCCGGCGCCGAGCTGCAGGAGCGAGGCCGAGAAGAGTCCCTCCGCGAACAGCGCCATCCCCGCGAGCGCCACCGCCGCAACGACGCTCGAGGCGAGATAAACGCGCCGCGCATCGACGCGGTCGGTGAGGCTGGTGAGCAGCGGCACCGCGGCCATGTAGCCGGCGAAGAACATCCCGCTGATGAAGCCGGCCTGCGAGTTGTTCAGGCCCCACTCGTCCTGCAGCCCCGGCAGCAGCGTCGCGTAAGTGGAGAAGCCCGCCATGCTCGCGACGTGCGCGGCGCACATCCACGCAATCACGCGCCAGGCGGGCGGATACATCACCTGAATGTTCCCTCTCCCGCTTGCGGGAGAGGGTTAGGGTGAGGGTCGCCTAGAAATTCCAGAATTCTTGCAAGCACTTCGTCGGTGCGCAGTAGCGCGTCGTTATCCCAAAATCTCAGGACGCGGTAGCCGCGATCGTTCAAAAACCTGGTGCGGGCTCCGTCCGCTTCGCTCATCGCCGCATGCTGCCCGCCGTCAATCTCGACGATGAGCCGTTTCGCCACACAAATAAAATCCACGATATAAGGCGCGATAGGATACTGTCGCCGGAACTTGAATCCACAGAATTCACGGGCCCGCAGACGCCGCCAGAGTCTCCGCTCGGCGTCGGTTTGATTTTTCCGCAATGATCGTGCGAACCGTTTCAAGTCACCCCCTCACCCTGCCCTCTCCCCCGATAATCCGGGGGAGAGGGTATAGCAGCAGAACGCACGAGAGAGTGCTCGAGATTACTTGTGCTTGAAGTTGGGCTTGCGTTTCTCCACGAACGCCGCCATGCCTTCCTTCTGGTCCTCGGTCGAGAAGAGCGCGTGGAACAGCCGCCGCTCGAAGAGCATCCCTTCGGCGAGCGGCGACTCGAAGGCGCGGTTGACCGATTCCTTCGCCATCATCACCGATGGCAGCGAAAACTCGGCGATCTGCGCCGCGGCGGCAAACGCCTCCTCGATCAGCTTGTCGGCAGGCACCACGCGCGAAACCAGCCCCGCGCGCTCGGCCTCGGCGGCATCCATCATTCGCCCGGTGAGCACGAGGTCCATCGCCTTGGCCTTGCCCACCGCGCGCGGCAGGCGCTGCGTGCCGCCCGCCCCGGGGATGATGCCGAGCTTGATCTCGGGCTGGCCGAATCTTGCGCCCTCGGCGGCGATGACGATGTCGCACATCATCGCGAGCTCGCAGCCGCCGCCGAGCGCGTAGCCCGCGACCGCGGCGATCACGGGCTTCCTCACCGACTTCATCCGCTCCCAGTTGCGCGTGACGAACTCGCCCATATAGACGTCCCGGTAGCCCCGGTCCTTCATCGCGCCGATGTCGGCGCCCGCGGCGAAGGCCTTGTCGCCGCCGGCGATGACGATCGCGCCGATCCCTTCATCCGCATCGAACTTCGCGAGCGCCTCGCCCAGCTCGTTCATCAGCGCGTCGTTGAGCGCGTTCAGCGCCTTCGGCCGGTTGAGGGTGATCATGCCGACCCGGCCGCGGGTCCCGACTATGATGTTTTCATATGCCATTGGAGTAGACTTTCGCGAAGAACCTCAGGGAGAAGCACCTGATTTTATCAGGCCGCCCTCACCCTGCCCTCTCCCGCAAGCGGGAGAGGGGATGATGTTTCTCGCGAAAGGAGGCCGTCATGATCGATCCGCGTACCGCATCCTTGGGGGCGCTGCTGCTGCGCCTGTCGCTCGGGGCGATGTTCATCGCCCACGCCTCGTTCAAGTATTTCGTGTTCACCCTGCCCGGCACGGCGCGGTTCTTCGCCTCGGTCGGGTTCCCGGGCCCGCTCGCCTACGTCGTGTTCGCCGCGGAGCTGATCGGGGGCGCGATGCTCGTGCTGGGCGTGTACGCGCGCTGGGTCGCGCTCGCGTTCGTGCCGCTCCTGCTCGGCGCGACCACGGTGCACTGGGGCAACGGCTGGGCGTTCGACAGCAAGGGCGGCGGCTGGGAGTATCCCGTGTTCTGGGCCGTGGTCCTGGTGGTGCAATCCATGATCGGCGACGGCGCCCTCGCGCTCAAGGGCTCCGGCTCCGCGACGGAGCCGGAGCCGGAGCCGGAACCAGAAGCATCGGCCTGAACGGCGACCGCCCCGCGACAGCGCTTACTCGAGGGTGATCTTCTGCTCGCGGATCACCTTGCCCCAGCGCTCGAGCTCCGCGCGTATCCACTGGTCGAGCTGCGCGGGCGTGCCGCCCGCCGTCTCCAGGCCCTGCTCGGCGAAGCGCGCCTTCACGTCCGGCAGGTCGAGTATCTTTATGACTTCCGCGTTCAGGCGCGCGACGATCCCGGGCGGCGTTTTCGCCGGCGCGAGCAGGCCGACCCAGGCTTCCGACACGAAGCCCGGGTAGGTTTCGCTCATCGCGGGCACGCCCGGCGCGACGGGACTGCGCCGCGCGGAGGTGATCGCGAGGGCGCGCAGGCGCCCCGCTTTCATGTGGGAGCTGACGCTCGACACGGTCGCGAACATCGCATCGACCTCTCCTCCCACCAGATCGCCGAGAGCGAGCCCCGCCCCCTTGTACGACACCATCGTGACCTCGATTCCCGCCTCGATCTTGAGCAGCTCCATCAGGAGGCGCGCGGGGGAGCCGGGCCCCACGACCGCGAAATTGATCGCGCCCGGCCTCGACTTGGCGAGCTTGACGAAATCCCCCGCGCTCGCGACGCCCAGGCCCGGACGCACGACGAGCACCAGCGGCCCGCGCACGAGGAGCGATATGGGGGCGAGATCGGCGAGCGTGTCGTAGGGGAGATTCCCGAACAGGTGCGGATTGGCGGCATGGCTGTCGAACACCGCGAGCAGCGTGTATCCGTCCGGCGCCGCCCTGACCGCGGCCGCCGTGCCCAGGGTTCCCCCAGCGCCCGGGCGGTTCTCGACGAGAAACTGCCGGCCGAGCGCCTCGCCCAGCTTCGCCGCGACCAGGCGCGCGCAGATGTCAGCGAGGCCGCTCGCCGCGTTCGGCACGATGATCCGGACCGGTTTATTCGGGTAACCCTGCCCTGAAGCCTGGGGCGCCGCTGCTAGAATTGCGAGAGCAAGTCCGGCAAGAGCCTGGCGCGCGCGGGTCATGCGCTCGATGATAATGCGTGCCGGCAGCGAAGGGGGATCGCACATGAAACGCGACGTCGTCGAGATCGGAAGGCCCGAGCGCCCGCTCCGCAGGCGCGTAAGCGCGGAGGAATGGCGGCTGCGCTGCGAGCTCGCGGCGGCGCACCGCCTGGTCGCGCACTTCGTGTTCGTCGACATGACCTACAACCACATCTCGGTGCGCGTTCCCGGCGAACCCGATCATTTTCTCGTCAAGGCCGACAACGTGCTCATGGAGCAGGTCACCGCGTCCAACCTCGTCAAGTACGACCTGGACGGCAACCTGGCGATGGAGTCCGGGCACAAGGCGAGCCCCGCCGCCTACAACCTGCATGCGGCGGTGCTGAAGGCGCGGCCCGACATCGTCGCCGCCGTGCACACGCATTCCCCGGCGAACCTCGCCGTATCGGCGCAGAAAGGGGGGCTTCGCCCCATCACGCAGCAGGCGATGCGCTTCTACAAGCGCATCGCCTACTACCCGAACGAGGTCGACGACACGACGCGCGAAGGCGCCGACAAGCTGGCCGCGGCTCTGGGCGGCAAGTGGGCGATGATCCTCGAGAACCACGGCGCGCTGGTGTGCGGCACCTCGCTCGCCGAGGCTTACATCTACCACCACTTCCTCGAGCTCGCCTGCCGCGCCCAGGTGGGCGCGCTCGCGGGCGGCGCCGAGCTCATCACGCCCGCGCCCGAGGTGTGCGAGGAGCGCGCGAAGAAATTCGGCCGCATCGGGCAGTACGACGGCAACAGCCGCGACTGGGTGGCGAGCATGGCGCTCGCCGAGAAGCTCTTCCCCGATCACAAGGAGTAGCAGTCATGGCAAGGAGCGCCCTGGGCAAATTCGACGTCGGCGGCGTGCTGCTCGCGCAGCCGTTCAAGATCCGCAGGCTCGGGCACTTCGGCCTGAACGTCCCCGATCCCGCGGCGTGCCTCGACTTCTACTGCGAGGGGCTGGGTTTCCGCATCTCCGATCCGCTCGACGTCGCCGAGCACCATCCGAAGAAGGACGAGCTGAAGAGGCTCGGCGACACCAACATGTATTTCCTGCGCCACGGAACCGACCACCACTCGTTCGTGCTGTGCAACGGCGCTGTATACAATGCGGCGGGCCGCGGCGGCGACATTCCCGCCGACGTCACCGTGAACCAGATGACCTGGCAGGTTGCGAGCCTCGCCGAGGTGTCGAACGCGCTCGACTGGTTCAAGGCGAAGGAGGTGCGCATCGCGCGCGTCGGCCGCGATATGCCGGGCTCCAACTGGCACTGCTATCCGTACGACCCGGAGGGCCACCGCAACGAGATCTACTACGGCATGGAGCAGATCGGCTGGACGGGCCTGCCCAAGCCGCGCGCGATGCACGAGCGGGGTTTTCGCGAGCGCCCGCCGCTGCCGCAGATCCCCGAATACGAAGAAGTGCGGAAAAGCCGCGAGCAGGGCGTCGATTTCAACTCGGGGTTCCGCCATCCGGAAAAGATGCCGGCTAAATACGACGTCGACGGAATTCTCCTTCCGCGGCCGTTCAAGATCGTGCGCCACGGTCCGGTGCGGCTCTTCTGCCGCGACGTGCCGAAGATGGAAGCCTTCTACACCGGCGTCATGGGCTTCGCGCGCACCGAGGCGCTCACCTGGAAAGGCCAGCGCTGCGTGTTCCTGCGCTGCAGCACCGAGCATCATTCGCTCGCGCTCTACCCCATCGTCCTCAGAAAAAAGCTCGGGCTCTCGCCGCATACGACGGTGATGAGCTTCGGCATCCAGGTCGCGACCTACCGCCAGCTGCGCGCGGCGATCGATTTCCTCAAGGAGCGCGGCGGGAAGTTCATCGAGATCCCGCCGGCGCTCGCCCCTGGCATCGACTACAGCGCCTGCGTGCTCGACCCGGCCGGCCACGCGATCCAGCTCTATTACTACATGGAGCAGGTCGGCTGGAACGGGCGGCCGCGGACCGGCCGCAGCCGCGCGCCCTCGCGCGTCAGCGACTGGCCCAAGGCGGTCGAGCCGAAGTCCGATACGTATACAGGCGAGCCCTATCTCGGCCCGTGGGGTTGATCGCCTATTTTCGTCGTCCCCGCGAAAGCGGGGACCCAGCGACTCTCGCGCATCGCGACCCCAAATCCCGGGGCCTTGCATTTCTCGCGGCGCTCGTTCTTCTCGCCGGCTGCAATTCATTCAAACGTTTCGCCTACGAGGGATTCGGCCGCGACGGGTGGCAGAAACCCGACGAGGTCGTCGCGGCGCTCGCGCTTCGGGCGGGGGACCGCGTTGCCGACCTGGGCTCGGGCGGCGGTTATTTCACCTTCCGGTTTTCGAAAGCGGTCGGACCCACGGGCAAGGTCTACGCGGTGGACGTCGACCGCGAGATGCTCGATTACGTCGGCGCCCGCGCGAAGGAGGACGGCCATCCAAACATCGAAACGGTGCTCGCGAAATACGACGATCCCCTGCTGCCCGAGTCCGTGGACCTCATCTTCACGTGTAACGTCTACCACCACATCGAAGGGCGGGTGGAGTACTTCGCCAGCGCCGCAAGATACCTGCGCCCCGGCGGCCGCATCGCCATCGTCGATTTCGACGGCAGGCACTGGACCGCGATCTTAGGCCACACCACGCCGGTGGAGGTCGTCAAGAAGGAAATGCAGGAAGCCGGATATCGCCTGGAGCGCGAGCTCGACTTCCTTGACCGGCAGGCGTTCCTGGTTTACTCGAGGCGGTGAGTCTGGGGCTCCGCCATTAAAATTGCGCAGCCGACGTTGATCAACAGGCCTCCGCGATAATCTCCATACTTTTTTCCTACGGTCGGCATGCCTATCCGCGCCTGCTAGACACAGGGCAGTTGCGTCCCATGGCAGCAACCGGAGACGGGCGCAAACTCATACGCAACTTGCGTATATACGCAGATTGCGTATAATGCACCCGTGAAGGCCGTTTTCGTCGAGCTTCCCGCCTTTGAACGCTACCGGGCCGATTACCTGGACGATGCGGCGTTCGGGCAGTTGCAGCTTGCGCTGATGAAGAACCCCGAGGCGGGGAAAGTGATCGAGGGCACCGGCGGTCTGCGCAAGACGCGCTTCGCCGATGCGCGGCGCGGCAAGGGGAAGCGCGGCGGCCTTCGGGTGATCTACTACTGGTGGGTGGCCGGCATGCAGTTTTGGCTGTACACGCTGTACGACAAAGACGAGATGGCGGATTTGAGCCCTAAGCAACGCAAGGCATTGAAGGCGATGCTCAAGGCGGAACTGGAATCAAGGAGAGCGACATGAAGGCATCGGTGAAAGCTAAACGGGGTCGCGCGCCCAAGCGCGATCTGTTCGCGGAGTTGAGCGAGGGCATGACGGCGCTCGCCGAGGCGCGGCAGGGCAAGCGCACCTTGCGCACGCATGCGGCGGAGTTCAAGCCGGCACCCGAGGTCACGCCTCGGGATCTCGTCCGAGTTCGGCAGTATCTCAAGCTCTCGCGGGCGCTGTTTGCCGTCTACCTTCGCACCAATGTGCGCACGCTGGAGAACTGGGAGCAAGGGCGGGCCAAGCCGAATGCGCAGGCGGCCTTGCTGATCAATCTGGTGAAGCGTTTCCCGGACACGGTCGCGCGGCTCGCCGCCATCTGAAAAGCCGCGGCCGCGCGCCTGCGGGCGTCGGTGGGCCCAAGGCAGTCGAGCCGAAAGGCCGATACGTATACAGGCGAGCCCTATTTCGGGCCGTGGGCTGAGCGGAATTCTCGGTCGGCTCCGAGCGTCCGGCGGTATAGGTCTTTTTCGATCGCTCGCGCGGAAGGGTCCGGCGGCGTGCGCTGTTAACCGCATATCTGCCGAGTTCTGCCCTGCCGGGTCTTTTCGGCGTTCCTCAACGCTTCAGGCCCGACAGCAAATTGCAAGATTCGCCGCGCAGACTCGGAGCACAAAGGAGACAGACATGTTCACTTTCACTCCTATGCGGAACGGCTTTCGGCGCGCGGCGCCGTTCGCCCTCATCGCGGCCTTCGGCCTCGCGGCATGCGGAGGCGGATATAGCAGCAGCACGCCATACGGCATGTCCACGGGCAGCGGCCCGGGGAGCAAGGCGTTCGCTGCTGACTCACCGCATTCCACGATCGGTTCGCTCATCGATCCGAACCCCGGTCCGGGAACCATCATGGTCGACCGCACCATCTCGGGGATTTATACCCAGATCTCAAACAACATCGGCAGCCTCGCCCTCGATACGGCGAATAATCGCCTTTACGTCGGAAACGGCATGTCGATACTTGTCTTCAACAACGCGAGCCAAGCGAACGGGGACCCTTTTGTCGATCGAGTCATCACGAACAACCCTGCGAGCGGCAATACCGGATCCCTGTTCCTGGATACGGTCAACAACCGCTTGTATGTGGGCGATGACGTCGTGGGAGTCCGGGTATTCGATAACGCGAGCGGGATAACCGGCGCGACGACGAGCACTCGGCTGATCAACGGAAATTTCGGCGGCTCGTTCCAGATACACGGGGTTGCGGTCGATGCATCGAAAAATATTCTCTACGTATCGAACACAGTGGGCTCGACCAACCAAATAAGTGTCTTCGATGCCGCGAACGCTGTAAACGGCAGCAGCACGGTGCCGAACCGAACGATCACTCCGAATCCAGCTTCCGGCGTGGGCGGTATTTTTCTGGATCCCGGGCACGACCGTCTCTACGTGGCAGGCGGCAGCAGCAATACCCTGGTCATGGTCTTCGATACGGCCAGCACCGCAAACGGCTCGACAACGCCCGCCAAGACCATGTCGTTTCCTTCTGCGATTACGAGCGTCTTCGTGGAAACAGTGAACGACCGGCTTTACGCAGTCAGTCTCGGTGCCATCTATATCCTCAGCAGCGCAAGCACGGCGTCAGGAACGGTTACTGCAACCGCCGTCCTCGCGCCGTCCGGAGGAAGTTTTACCGCGGTCGCGGTCGCCCCGTAGGCGAACCGGAAGCGACGCTCGCTCGGTGCCTCACCCGCAATTCGGCGGCATCCCGATCGGGTGCGCCTCCTCCACGAACTTCGCGACCGTAAGGATCGCGGGCTCGGAGAACCTCGGTCCCACGATCTGCAGCCCCACCGGCAGCTTCGCCGCGCTCAAGCCCGCAGGCACGCTCGCCGCGGGCAGCGCCGCGAGCGACACGAGGAAGGTCGGGCCGACCCAGTCGATGTAGGTCTGCATCTTTCTGCCCGCGATCACCTCGGGATAATTCCTCTCCACCGGGAACGGCGGCACCGGAACGGTCGGCGTGAGGACCAGGTCGTGGCTCTCGAAAAGCGCCCGCCAGCGGTGCCAGATCTCGGCGCGCTTTCTCTCCGCGCGGGCGATGTCGCTGACGG
>WNFY01005508.1_pt1 | contig 11435 bp, 12 predicted proteins | sample 5400091 | NCBI WGS metagenome assembly WNFY01 (sample SAMN13153364, study PRJNA577476) | soil metagenome | isolation source: 60 cm soil or saprolite under grassland replicate 1 | place: USA:California | collected 2016-06-15
CGAACGGCGTCGACTTCGTCTGGCTCGAGGCACCGTCGAATCCGTTCCTGACGATGCCGGACTTCGAGGCGGCAGCCGCCGCGTCCGCGCGGGTCGTTGTCGACTCGACGGCCGCCACGCCGGTCTACGTGCGCCCGCTCGAGCACGGCGCCAACTTCGTTCTGCACAGCGCGACCAAGTACCTCGGCGGGCACTCGGACGTGCTGCTCGGCGCGGTCGTGTGCCGCTCGGCCGACGACGCGGAGCGGCTCCGATCCTTCCGGGGCCGCACCGGGATCGTGGCGGCACCCGATCCGTGCTGGCTGCTGCTGCGGAGCCTCAAGACCCTGCGCGTGCGGATGGAGCGGATCACCGCGACGGCGCAGGCACTGGTTGAGAAGCTCCGGGCCCATCCCGCGGTCGAGACCGTGCGCTACGCGGGCTTCAGCGGGCTCCTCTCGTTCGACGTCCCCGACCCCGGCAAGGTCGAGACATCGCTGCGGCTGATCAAGAACGCGACGAGCCTCGGCGGCACCGAATCCGTGCTCGAGAGCCGCGCCCGCTGGGAGGGAGACCGCGTGCCACCCGGCCTGCTGCGCCTGAGCGTCGGGCTCGAGGATCCGGACGAGCTCTGGGCAGACCTCGAGCAAGCCCTGAGTTGACCGTCGTCTTCTTCCCCGAGGGCGCCTTCGGGCCGACGAACAACTGCGTCGGGATCGGACGCGTCCTGCTCGAGCGAGGCGAGCGCGTCGTCTTCGTCGTCGAGGAGTCGTTTGCCGGGACGCTCGAGGCGCAGGGCTTCGAGGAGGCGCTGATGCGGCTCAAGCCTCCGCCTGAGGTCGAGGAGGCGCCGGGCCAGTTCTGGAAGGACTTCGTGCGCGACACGGCGCCCGAGTTCCGCAAGCCCACGATCGACCAGCTCGAGACGTTCATCCTCCCGGTCTGGCGGGAGCTCGTCGACGGCGCGCGCTACGTCGACGACCGGCTCCGCGAGATCTTCGGCGAGCTCGAGCCCGACGTGATCGTCCAGGACAACGTGGTCGGCTTCCCTGCCGTGCTCGCGTCCGGGCGGCCCTGGGTGCGGATCGTCTCCTGCAACCCGCTCGAGCTGAAAGACCCGCAGCTGCCGCCGCCGTTCTCCGGCTACCCGACCGGCGAACCGGCCGGCTGGGACGACTTCCGCGCGCGGTATCGCGAACTGCACGAGCCGTTGCAACGAGACTTTTCCGCGTTCTGCGAAGAGCGCGGCGCGCCGCCGCTGCCCGAGCTCGAGTTCATCCACGGGTCGCGCTTCCTGAACCTCTACCTCTATCCCGCGGAAGCCGACTACCGGCGCTCCCGCCCGCTCGGGCCGGAATGGCAGCGGCTCGACTCGTGCGTCCGCAGCGTCGACGGCGGCTTCGAAATGCCGCGCGGCGACGGCGCCCTCGTCTACGTCAGTCTCGGGAGCCTCGGCTCAGCCGACGTCGACCTGATGAACCGCCTGGTCGGCGCGCTCGCGGAAACCCCGCACCGCTACGTCGTCAGCAAGGGCCCGCAGCACGAGCTGATCGAGCTGGCTCCGAACATGACCGGCGCCGAGTTCCTGCCGCAGCCGGCGATTCTCCCGCAGGTGGATCTCGTGATCACGCACGGCGGCAACAACACGGTCACCGAGTCGATCCACTTCGGCAAGCCCATGATCGTGCTGCCGCTCTTCTGGGACCAGTACGACAACGCGCAACGCGTCGCCGAGTGCGTGCTCGGAGCACGGCTGCCGACCTACGAGTTCGAGGACGAGCAGCTCCACGAGGCAATCGACCGGCTGCTCGCCGCCCACAGCCCCGCGTTGAACGAGGCGTCGGCGCGCCTGCGGGCGAGCCCCGGAACAGCCCAGGCCGCGCAGCTGATCCAGGAGCTCGCCCGCTCCGTAAGCGCTAGCTACTAGCCCTCGTTGATCTGGCCGAAGAGGCCGTGGGTCTCATCGTCGGGGCCGGCCGTGAAGAACAGCGTCCCGGCGGGCCCGTTGTTGCCGCCCTGGCCGAACTCGAGCGCCCAGAGGCCGTCGATCGACAGCGAGTTGCCTCTTTCGTCGCGCAACTCGCCTTGATGGGTGAACTGCCCGTTGTGCTCGGCGTAGGCGTTGATCTGGCCATCGCCGAAGTTCCCGACGAGGAGGTCGCCCGCGAAGCGCCCAAACGTGTCAGGCGCGAGCGCCAGGCCCCACGGAGCGTTCAGCTGGCCGTGCTGGGCGACGCGGCTAACGAGATTCCCGGCAGTGTCGTAGGCATCGACGAAGCCCTTGCCCTGGCCCGCTATCTCGTCCTCGGCGTCAGCGTCCTGCTTCGCGTAGCTGACGAAGACGCGGTCGCCGATCGTCTGGATGCCGAAGGGCGCATAGCCACTGGGCAGCGCCGGATCGACGAAGCCGCTGTTCAGTACTAGGCCGAAGCTGCCGTCGAACACGTCCACCTTGGCGTTGTGGAAGTCGGCCGCGTAGAGGCGCTGGCCTGCGGAGGTGTCGGCGATCGCGAGGCCCTTGTAGATCGCGCCGTCACCGAGATCGGCGACCACGATCGCGTTCGTTCCCTGCGCCCCGTTCCAGCCCAGCACCTTGCCCTCTTCGGTGTCGAAGAGGAACAGCGCCTTTCCTCCGGTCGGCAAGACAAAGCCGGTCGTCGGATTGAAGACGGTGCCCGTCGGCGCGTTGGGCACGTTCACGACGAGCGGGGCGCCCGGCGGGAACGGCAGGCCGTCGGAGCCGCGATAGAGCGTCGACTTGTCGGTGCCGTTGTCGGCGACCCACCACGGGCTCGTCGGGCTCGAGGTCAGTCCCCAGGCGTTGACGAGGTTTGGATCTGTGTTCGGAGCGACGCCCGGCTGGTCCGAGACCAGCGGCGTCACGGTGTACGAGTTGCGCTCGGCGGCCCGAAGCGGCGAGACGGCCACGACGGCGACTCCGAGCACCAGTACCAGCGCGAGCAACCCGCGCCGGCCGTACATTTTCAGCGATAGCTGCTCTCCCACGCTCTCACCCTCCTTTTGCTCGATCAAGGTTCCCCTCGAAGTGCTCTACGAGCGGGGCCGAGAAGCGGTTTGTGAAAGAAGCCGGAGGTGGGATTCGAACCCACGGCCTACGCATTACAAATGCGTTGCTCTGACCAGCTGAGCTACTCCGGCGCCTCGCTCAGCGTAGCGCCGGGTCCTCCTATCGGTGCTCGATGACCTCGTCGATCAGGCCGTACTCGACGGCTTCCTGAGCGCTCATGAAGCGGTCGCGGTCGGTGTCCCCCTTGATCCGCTCGAGCGGCTGGCCGGTGTGGTCGGCCAGGATCTGCTCGAGGCGGCTCTTGAGGTCGAGGATCTCTCGCGCGCGGATCTCCACATCCGAGGCCTGTCCGCCGAAGCCGGGCGACCACGCCTGGTGGATCAGGATCTTCGCGTTCGGGAGGGCGCTCCTCTTGCCTTTCGTGCCGGCGGCCAGCAGGACAGCGCCCATCGACATCGCCGTGCCGACGCAGATCGTCCGGACGTCCGGCTTCACGAACGTGAGCGTGTCGTAGATCGCGAGGCCCGCGTAGACGTCGCCGCCCGGTGAGTTGACGTAGAGGGAGATGTCCTTCTCCGGGTCCTCCGACTCGAGGTGCAGGAGCTGCGCGACGACGACGTTCGCGACCTGGTCGTCGATGACGCTGCCGACCATCACGATCCGGTCGTTGAGCAGCCGCGAGTAGATGTCGAACGAGCGCTCGCCGCGCGAGGTCTGCTCGATCACCATCGGGATCAGCGGGCTCACGGCACGAGCACCCCCTCGCGCAGCGGCACGAGCACGTGCACGGGGACGCCGTAGGCGCGGAGGCCTTCGGCGACCTCCTCCTGGTTCGTCACCGCTGATGGGACGAAGATCTCGACCGGCCGGGCCTCGGCGGCGCGCCAGCCGTGGGCGCCCTCGAGGGTCGAGCCCCAGAGCAGCACGCGGCCGAAGACGCGGCTCTCGGCGTCGATCGCGAGGTAGTGGTCCCAGGCGCCGAGCTCGCGGCCTGCGTGGATCCCGCACTCGCAGCCGCGAGCCGGCGCCTCGTGGCTCGAGTGCACCACACGGCGGCAGGTAGCGCGGACAGGCTCGTCAACAGGCCACAGGTCCCCGTAGAGCACGCTCAGCAGCCGGGCTTCCTCGTCGACGCGCCAGACCTTCCAGCCGACAACAGGCCGCAGCGCCTCCGCGCCCCACGCCGACTCGATCTGGCCAATCCTCACTCGTCTTCGGCGAGCCACGCGAGGACCGCCTCGCGCGAGAACCGCCACTCCTCTCCCACTTTGCGCGCCGGGATCTCCTTCCGCTCGGCCATGGCGACGATCGTCTCTTCCTCGACCTGGAGCAGCCCCGCGAGCTGCGCCGGGGTCAGGATCTCGAGCTCCTCCGCGGGCCGGAACCAGGCGCGGCCGACGCTCATCTCGCTCTCCGCACCGCCGAGCCGGCTCAGCGTCGCCGGGTTCTCCGGGTCGACGTACTGCGCGACGAGCCGCGTGATCAGCTCGCGCTTGGGCGCTCCGAGCGCGTTCGCAGCCCGGTGCAGCTTGTCCGCCTCGGCGGAGGGAATCCGCACGAACAGTGCAGTCTCGTCGCCCTGACGTCTTGGTCTTGCCATTGCGGATATATAGATATCAAAAAGATATCCGGAACGCAAATACTACGAAAGCACTTGCCGCGACTGCTGGTGCGACAGCACCTTGCGCTTCACGCGCTGGAGCGCGTTGTCGATCGTCTTCGTGTCGCAACCGAGGCGCTCGGCCATCGTCTCGTACGACTCGCCCTCGAGGTAGAGCTTCAGCGCGTCGGCCTCGAGCTTCGACAGCCCGGTGCCCAGCGCGAAGACCAGCGACTGCAGCTCCTCCGTCGAGATCACGCAGACCGACGGGTCGTCGACCGACGGCCCGGGCAGCGCGTCGCCGAGGGTGCAGTCGGCCTCCGACTCCTGGCCGGCAGGCGTATGGCTGAACGAGACGTACGTGTTCAGCGGCGCGTGCTTGAAGCGGGTCGCGGTCTTGATCGCCGTGATGATCTGCCGCGTCACGCAGAGCTCGGCGAAGCTGCGGAACGAAGAAAGCTCGGGGCTGAAGTCGCGCACCGCCTTGTAGAGGCCGATCAGCCCTTCCTGGATCAGGTCCTCCGAATCGCCGCCGGCGAGGAAGTACGAGCTCGCCTTGAGCCGGACGAACCCCTGGTAACGGCGGATCAGCTCGTCCAGCGCCTTCGAGTCCCCGTTACGGGCGCGCATGACCAGCTGCAGGTCCGCGAGCTCGCGCTGGAGCTTCTGCGGGCTGTGGAGTGTGGCGACAACGGGTCGAGCGGGCATCGCTTCCCCCTCGCTGACGGCAGGCGAGCTCCCCAAGCCTCACCCTTAGGTTGAGGATCAAGATAGCAAGGTCCCAACAACGTTTCAAGACCTTGCGCTCGGTTTGCTTTAACCGGACCCTTGGCCTCTGCGCAGCCTTTCAAGGCGCTTTCGCGTTTCTTCGTCCACGCGCTCGCCGACTCGGTACCGGCTCACTTCACCGTGGGCGGGCTCCTCGAGATCGGCGAAGAAGTTCTTCGAGCTGCGCTTCTGCACCTCCACCCCCGAGGTCCCCCGGACGGCCGAGTCCGACGAGACGAGGCAGACAGTCTCACTCTGCCGGTGCTCGGCGGCCAGGCGCTCCAGCATCGCGTCGGCGTTCGGGGCGTAGCGAACCTCGAGCGGGCCGTGCACCTGCTCCTCCCCGACGCCGTCGAAGACAACGACCCCGCGCGCCCCGTGGAGTGCCACGAAGCTCGCCAGTCGGTCGACGAGCTCGCGCGGGTCCTCGAACGGGCCCGCGTGCAGCAGGTTGTAGCCGTCGAAGAGGTACAGCGTCGGCTCAGAGGACATATCGCAATTGAGGTCTCAAGCTGAATGCTGCCAAGACGGTGCGTTGGACGGCCGCACCGGCAAAGCCGGCACGGCCTCCATGGTCGGCATCGCAAGCGACGCCTTAGCCACGCTGCCGCCTTGCCTCGTAGAGCAGGAGCGCTGCGGCGACGCTGACGTTCAGCGACTCGACGCGGCCCGCGAGCGGGATCGCGACCGAGTCGTCGCAGGTCCGGCGCACGAGCGGGCGTAGGCCCTTGCCCTCGGCACCGAACACGAACGCGACGCCGCCGGAAAGGTCCGCCTGCCACATCGTCTTCTCCGCTCCGCCCTCCGCGGCCCAGAGCCACAGGTGCTGGCTCTTCACCTCGCCGAGGTAGCGGGCGAGGTTCTTGGCCACCGCAACGGGCAGGTGCTCCACGGCTCCGGCGGAGGCGCGGCAGACCGCCGGGGTGACCCGCGCCGTGTTGTGCGCGGGCAGCACGACTCCCGAAGCGCCTGCCCCCTCCGCGCTGCGGATCACCGCGCCGAGATTCCTCGGGTCGGTGACGGAGTCGAGCACGGCCAGCAGCGGCGCCGGGCCGCTCGCGAGCTCGTAGGCGTCCGCGTAGCGGTAGGGCTCGGCGCGCGCGAGGACGCCCTGGTGGTCGGCGGTGGCGGCCTCGGCGGTCAGCTCCCGCTCGGGCTTGCGCTGGACCCGGAGACCCGCCTCGCGCAGCCACGGCTCGGCGCGCAGCGCGCGCTCGGTCGCCCAGAGCTCAAGCACGTCCCGCGGGCCGCGCAGCAGCTCCCGAACGGGCCGGCGGCCGTAGACGAGCTCCGAGGTCATCGCTTCGGGACGAGCTGGAAGCCGGGCTCGGCGTCGACGTCTCGGACTTCCCAGCCCGCGGCCTCGATCTCATCGCGCAGGCGATCTCCCTCGGCGAAGTCCTTCCGCTCGCGCGCGTCGGCGCGGCGGCGGGCGAGGTCCTCCAGCTCGACGGGCGCGGCCTCCGCCTCGGCCAGCCTCTCGAGGCCGAACACCTCGAGCCCGCGACGCAGAAGGTCGTGGTCGCGCCACCCGTGCATCACGGCCAGTGCATCGGCGGTGTTGAAGTCGTCCTCGAGCGCTGCTGCAAAAGGTTCCCATTCGCCCACGGACTCCGACCCGGTGCGAAAGACGTTGCGGAAGCTCTCAGCCTGTGCGGCCGCCTGCTCGAGCACCTCGTCCGAGTAGTCGATCGGCTTGCGCCAGTGGCCGCCGAGGAAGTAGACGAGCAGCGTCTCGCGCCCCCACCGGTCGAGCGCCTCGCGCAAGGAGACGATATTGCCGAGAGACTTCGACATCTTCTCGCCGGCAAGCCGCAGCATTCCGTTGTGCATCCAGATCCGGGCGAACTCGCGTCCGGCCGAGCGCGACTGCGCGATCTCGTTCTCGTGGTGCGGGAAGACGAGGTCGATCCCGCCGCCGTGGATCTCGAACGCGGGCCCGAGGAACGCCTCGGCCATCGCGGAGCACTCGATGTGCCAGCCGGGGCGACCGCGGCCCCAAGGCGAGTCCCACCACGTGTCCTCGCCTTCCTTGTGCGCCTTCCAGAGCGCGAAGTCGCGTGGGTCCTCCTTGAGCTCGCTCCGCTCTTCCTCCTCGGAGGGGTTTCGCATCGCATCGTCGTCGCCGTGCCGGCCCGAGAGCCGCCCGTAGTCGGCGAAGCTCGAGACCCGGAAGTAGACATCGCCGCCGGCCGGATAGGCGTGGCTGCCTTCGACAAGCTCCTCGATCAGCGCGACGATCTGCGGGATCGTCTCGGTCGCCTTCGGCTCGTGGTCGGGCCGGCCGAGGCCGAGCTCCTCCGTGTCCTCGATGTACCAGCGGCTCGCGTCGGCGGCCAACTCCCCGCTGTGCCCGGGTGCGGCGGCGTAGATCTTGTCGTTGATGTCCGTGATGTTCTCGACGAGATCGGCGTCGTAGCCGCTCCGTTCGAGCCAGCGCTTGAGCCACATCGAGACGACGAACGGCCGCGCGTTGCCGATGTGGATCCGTTGGTAGACCGTCGGTCCGCAGAAGTACATGCGCACTGGCCCGGGCGGAGCCGGCAGCTCTTGCAGCGAGCGGGTGGCGGTGTCATAGAGCCGCATCGAGCCTCCGCAGCGTCTCTTCGCGTGGAAGGGCGGCGACGACCGTCCACAGCTCGGGGCCACGCTCGCGCCCGGTCAAGGCCAAGCGCAGCGCACGCAGGTTTCCGCCGACCGCCTTCAGCTCGCGGACGAGCTCCCGCGGATCGCCGTCGCGGTCGAGGAGCTCGCGGAAGCGCTCGAGCGTCTCGGGCGAGTCCACTTGTGCCGCGGCCGGTGGCTCGAGGATGGCCCGCGCATAGTCACGAGCCTCGCTCAGGTCGCGCGCCCCACGCAGTGCCGGGACCAGCTCCACGGGAGCGCCGACTCGCTCGGCCAGCTCCTCGTCGGGCATCGCCCCGATCGCCTCGATCGCGAGCCGCCGGATCCGCGGCAGGTCGTAGTGGACGTCGTGCTTGGGCAGGCCCAGCTCGTCGAGGTAGCGGCGGACCGCCTCGGCCGGGATCCCGGCCTCGCGCAGGGACGCCACCGTCGCGCCCTCCGCGCGCTTGGAGAGCTTCTTGCCGTCCTCCCCGAGGATCAGCCCATGGTGGATGAACTCGGGCGGCGTGGCGCCCAGGGCCTCGAAGAGCCGGCGGTGGAGCGCCTCGTTGGGCCGGTGGTCGTTGCCGCGCACGATGTGCGTGATCCCGAAGTCGATGTCGTCGACGACGCTCGCGAGGTGGTAGGTAGGCGTACCGTCCTCGCGCACCAAGGTCACGCCGTCGAAGCGTGGGCTCAGGTGCTCTGAAACTTCGACGAGGTACCGGCCCTCCCGCTCGCTCTGCCGCACCGGCCCTTCGTCCCACTCGACGCCGAGCCACTCGAGATCGCGCACCAACTCCTCCTCTCCGCCGGGGACGTTGCGCGCGGGATCGGTGTCGTCGATCCGCAGGAGCAGCCAGTCACCGAAGGCGCGGTTGGCGACCGCGCTGAGCGCGTTCCCGACGTGCAGCGACCCCGTCGGGCTCGGAGCAAAGCGAACTCTCTTCACGTCTGGGAGCGTAGCCACGCGCCGAGCTCACTCAGGGCCTCGTCGAGCCGTGAGGTATCGCCCCACGCCCCGAGCAGCTCGAGCTCGCGAGCTTTCCGGTCGAAGCGCGGCTCGGCACGGCCGACGATCTCGTCGCCGACGAGCAGCGGCAGGACGTAGTAGCCGTACTCGCGCTTGGCCCTGGGTACGTACATCTCGAGCCGGTAGTGGAAGTCGAACAATGCCTCGGCGCGGGCGCGGTCGTGCACGAGCCGGTCGAAGGGAGATAGGAGAACAGCGCGGTCCGGAACAGGCTCGTCGGAGATCTCGGGATCGGCGTGCCACTCGCCGCGCTCCTTCCAGACGCCGAGCCGCCGCCGCCGGCGCCGCTCGAGCTCGCGCTCGGCCTCGCGCCAAGGCATCGTCTCGGTCTCGGGCCAGACGCGCTCGGGCAGATCCCAGACACGCACCTTTCCAACCCGGCCGGCGACCGCAATCTCGCCTCGCATGGCGAGGATGTCGAGCATCAGCCGCACCTGCCGGCCGCCCCACCAGCGGTGCGCCTCGCCCGCGGGCATCAGCTCGTGCTCGAAGTCGCGCGAGAGCAGCGGGCCGTTCCCTTCGAGCTCGCGCAGGATGTGGCGGCGGAAGCGTGCGTGCTCGCGCAGGAACTCGCGTATCCAGAGGTCCCGCTTGAGGCTCTTCGCGCGTCGGCGCTGCGCCATCCGCGCGCGCTGCAGCGGCAAGTCCTCGACCGGGTAGATGAACGCGTCGTACTCGAACAGCTCGCGCTTGTCCCAGAGCAGGCGGTCGAGCTCGGTCGCGTCGAAGGGCCCGAGCCGGCTGAAGAGGACGAGCTGCTGGGGCGTCGCGACCGTCGCGATCGGGTCCATCTGGAGGAAACCGAGCCTGCGGACGGTGTCGAGGACCGTGGTCGCCGAGCCGTCGAGGAGCTGCGCGCGCACGGCGATTCGCCTTGCCTGCTCCGGGCTCACCTTCCGCACCGCGAGACCGTAGCCTGTCGCCGTGGGCGCACGCGACCTGATCGAGCGCGTCGACCAGACTCTCGGAGACGGGCTCGAGCGGGTCGTCGTCGCGCACCACCGTCGCAGGTTGCGGAGGCTCGGACAGCTGGGCGCACTCGACGCCCCATCCGGCGGCTGGGCGGCCGGGGACCCTCCGCCGCGCGACGGCAACTCCCTGCAGGTGTTCGTCGACGGCTCCGAGGCCCTGCCCGCGATCGCGCGCGCGATCTCCGAGGCGCGAGAGCGGGTCTGGCTGGCGGGCTGGCACTTCACGCCCGAGCTCCGGGTCGGCGAGACGAGCCTGCGCGAGCTGCTCGCCGAGGCGGCCGAGCGGGTGGACGTGAAGGTGCTCGCGTGGGCCGGGGCACCCCTGCCGCTCTTCCACCCGGACCGCAAGGAGGTGCGCGAGGTACGCGAGCGACTCGCCGCCGGCACGCGTATCCAGTACGTGCTCGACGACCGCGAGCGGCCGATGCACTGCCACCACGAGAAGCTCGTGATCGTCGACGGCCGGATCGCCTTCGTCGGCGGGATCGACCTGACGACCCTCGGTGGGAACCGGCTGGACGCACCCTCGCACCCCGCCCGCGGCAGCGTCGGCTGGCACGACGCCGCTGCGAGAGTGGAAGGCCCGGCCGCGGCGGACGCCGCCGACCATTTCACGCTGCGCTGGGCCGAGGTCACCGGCGAGAAGCTCCAGGGCGCGTCCGCCGGCAGCGCAGGCGGAGTCGACCTGCAGGTCGTGCGAACGGTGCCCGACAATGTCTACGACCGGCTCCCGCGCGGCGACTTCCGGATCCTCGAGAGCTACCTGCGGGCGGTGCGCTCGGCCGAGCGGCTGATCTACCTCGAGAGCCAATTCCTATGGTCCTACGAGTTCGTCTCGGTGCTCGCGGAGAAACTGCGGAACCCGCCGGCCGACGACTTCCGCGTCGTCGTCGTGCTGCCCGCACGGCCGCACAACGGGCAGGAGGACACGCGCGGCCAGCTCGGCGTCCTCGCAGCCGCCGACGGCGGGGCGAATCGCTTCCTCGCGTGCACGCTGTGGCAGCCGGGCGAGGGCGCGAATCCGATCTACGTCCACGCGAAAATCGGGATCGTGGACGACCGCTGGCTGACGCTCGGCTCCGCGAACCTGAACGAGCACTCGTTCTTCAACGACACCGAGATGAACGTCGTCACGCACGACGAGGCGCTGGCGCGCGCGGTGCGCCTGCGGCTCTGGTCGGAGCATCTCGGCTGCGAGACGGCCGAGCTCAAGGGCGATCCGGCCGAGATCGTCGACGACCGCTGGCGGCCGCTCGCGCAGGAGCAACTGGAGCGGCGGGAGAGCGGCGACGGGACGACGCACCGGCTCGTCTTGCTGCCGCACGTCTCTCGCCGCGCGAAGGGCGTTCTCGGGCCGTTGAACGGGTTCTTCGTCGATGGTTGAGCGGCTGCTGGCCTGGTTCGCCGCGAAGGGACGCGACCTGCCCTGGCGGAGGACGCGCGATCCCTACG
>WNFY01005510.1_pt1 | contig 11434 bp, 8 predicted proteins | sample 5400091 | NCBI WGS metagenome assembly WNFY01 (sample SAMN13153364, study PRJNA577476) | soil metagenome | isolation source: 60 cm soil or saprolite under grassland replicate 1 | place: USA:California | collected 2016-06-15
AGCTGCTCGCAGACCTGGATCACAACGCTATGCGAGCGTTAAACAATGCCGGCCGCCAGGCTCGAGCTCTCATGCTCGACACCCCGCTTCCTGCCGCAGTGCACGAAGCGATCAACGGCGCTTTTCGAAGGCTTTGCCAACGGCTGGGACGCACGCCGGAAGTTGCGGTTCGCTCTTCTGCCACCGCAGAAGATCTTCCCGACGCTTCATTTGCTGGACAACAAGACACGCTTCTAAACGTACGAGGAGAAGAGCAGTTGATCGAAGCGTGCCACCGCTGTTTCGCTTCGCTCTGGACTGATCGTGCAATTTCTTATCGGGCCGCTCGGGGCTTTGATCACTTCGAGGTAGCCCTGTCGATCGGGGTGCAGCCAATGGTCCGCTCGGATCAGGCATGCTCAGGCGTGATGTTCACTCTGGATACCGAATCAGGTTTTCGTGATGCCGTCGTAATAAACGGCGCCTGGGGTTTGGGTGAGGCAATCGTGCAAGGCATGGCAACCCCCGATGAATGGATTGTGTTTAAGCCGACCTTGCGGACCGGAGCCAGGCCCATCGTGCACCGCCGCCTCGGCAGCAAAGAAGTGAAAATGGTTTACGGTTTGGACGGCCGTGGCACCAGAACTCGAGACGTCGTCGAAGCGCAGCGCCAGCGCTACTGCCTGGGAGACTATGAAGTCCTCGAGCTGGCCCGTTGGGCTTGCCTGATAGAAGAGCATTATTCAGAGCGTGCCGGACGACCGATGCCGATGGACATCGAATGGGCCAAGGATGGTCATACCGGTGAATTATTCATTCTCCAGGCGCGGCCTGAGACCGTCCACTCGATGAACCATCAAACGTATTTGGAAACTTACAAACTAACGGGCGAACACGCCGCAGCATTGGTCTCTGGGATTGCGGTTGGCGAAAAGATTAGTCAGGGTCGGGTCCATGTATTGGCCGATCCTGATCACCTTGCGGAATTCCAGCCCGGCGACGTTCTCGTGACTTCAATGACCGATCCGGCATGGGAACCAATCATGAAGCGGGCCGCGGCGATCATCACGGATCGAGGCGGTAGAACCTGTCACAGCGCGATCATCAGCCGCGAACTCGGTCTCCCATGCATTGTGGGGACGGGTAACGCAACGCAACTTTTACAAACCGGGGCCCAGGTTACTGTCTCGTGCGCGGAAGGTGCACAGGGAAATATCTACGATGGTTTAATCGAATTCGCCGTTGATCGCCGCTTAGTGGAAAAAGAAGAAAGACCCAAAACGCAAGTGATGATGAACGTCGGAGATCCCGATCACGCATTTGCCGTTGCTTCGTTGCCAAATGATGGTGTTGGTCTGGCGCGACTCGAGTTCATTATCAACAATCACATCGGCATTCATCCGATGGCCCTCGTTCGGTATCCAAACCTGCAAAGTCCGGAAGTGGTTAAAGAAATTGCGCACAGAGTGGGCGAAGAGGATCCTCGCGATTTTTTCGTTACTCGTTTGTCTGAAGGGATCGGCCGCATCGCTGCAGCGTTTTATCCGAAGCCCGTTATCGTCAGAATGTCTGACTTCAAGTCAAACGAATACGCCATGTTAATCGGAGGACAGGAGTTCGAGCCCATCGAAGAGAATCCTATGCTGGGCTTCCGTGGAGCGTCGCGCTATTACGATAAACGATATCGCGAAGGCTTTGAGCTGGAGTGTCAGGCTTTGCGATGCGTCCGTGAAGACATGGGGTTGGTGAACGTAAAAGCGATGATTCCCTTTTGCCGCACCGTCGCCGAGGCCGAGCGTGTCGTGGCTCTGATGGCAGAATTCGGACTCAAGCAGGGGCAGCACGAGCTGGAGATCTATGCGATGTGCGAACTGCCTGCCAATGTAATTTATGCGGATGAGTTTCTTCGCGTCTTTGATGGTTACTCAATCGGCTCAAACGACCTTACGCAGCTGACGCTGGGTCTGGATCGCGATTCCGACTTGGTGGCGCATTTGTTTGACGAGCGCAACGGAGCGGTGGAGCGGATGGTTACCCTGGCAATTGAAGCAGCCAAACGAGCCGGCAAGAAGATTGGTATATGCGGCCAGGCGCCGTCCGACTATCCTGAGTTTGCTCGCTTCCTGGTCGAAAAGGGAATTTCTTCCATCTCTCTTAACCCCGACACTGTTATACAAACTACTCATCTAATTCGCGACGTTGAGGCGGAACTTGGCGTAAACAGTGGCGAACAAGCTAAAGAGGATCCCACCTCGCCCGCGGCCCGAGAGCTGACAAGCGTAGGCGTCGTTCATTGAGACTGCTGCTTGGGCCCCTCATCATTCTGGAAGTTGCTTATAGCTCTTCCAGAGACAACGCTAGCGTGCTGATCTAAGACCGGCTAGAATGCGCCGCGTAGTCCTCGCCTGAGCTTGTTGCTCAAGCAGGAAGCGGCTGGTGTTCGGCGAACGTCCTTGCGTTTGAAGGGGGTGATATCGTCCGGGCTCAGGAGAAACATGAATGGCAACACTGTTGATTGTCGACGACGATACCGACATCCGCGAAGTACTCCATGAGCTTTTCAGCCACGCTCACGAATGCCACACAGCCGACCGAGCTGAACAAGCCCTTGCCTACCTCGAACTCGAAACTTACGATGCTGTAATCACAGACATCGCGATGCCCGGTTTGGGCGGTGAAGAACTCCTCAAACAGTTCCAGGAAAAGACACCCACCACTCCGGTTATCGTGATCTCGGGCGTTGCCGATCGCGAGACCGCAAGGAAACTGATCGAAATGGGTGCGTTTGCATTTTTCACGAAGCCGTATGAGTTAGAGGATATCGAAGTTGCGGTTGCGCGCGCAATTGCCCGCCATCAGGAATTGCTCGCCAAAGCGCAACCGCGTCCGGAAGCGGCGCTGGATTCATCTAATCAAAACTCGAACGATACTTAGTTTCAGCCTAATAAGCAGACGCAAATTTCGGCAACCGTAGTGTCGGTGGGATTGCCATTCCTCCTCAGTTTTCTTGACTTGTCCGGGCCGACAGGCGTAAACAATCCTTCATCAATTTTGCTTTAGTAATCCACTGCAATCAAATAGGAGGTGTCTATGTCCGCCAGTCAAACCGCACCAATAAACGAAGATAAAATGATGAGCTTTCTCGGAAAGGTTGTCGGGGATTTCGGCGCTGCTTTGAGCACCGTCCTGACTTACATCGGACAGAAGCTCGGACTCTACAAGGCGATGGCAGAGAATGGTCCAATGACCTCTGCTGAACTCGCGGAAAAAACCTCGACGAATGAGCGCTACATTCGAGAATGGCTGGTTAACCAGGCAGCCGGCGGCTATGTAGAATATGACGCGGCAACAGGTCGCTATTCGATGTCACCGGAGCAGGCCGTTGCGCTCACGGACGAAAGTAGTCCATTTTTCGTCGGCGGCGGTTTCTTTGTAATTAAGGCGATGACCGGCGCGGTTTCGAACATTGAAAGCGCCTTTAAGAATGGCGGGGGGATGCTCTGGGGCGAACATGATCCAGACCTCTTCTTCGGCACCGAACGGTTCTTCCGGCCAGGGTATGCAATGCATCTCACCGCTTCATGGATACCGGCTCTGACCGGAATGGAAGAGAAGCTTAAGGGCGGCGCCAAGGTTGCAGATATTGGTTGTGGCCACGGTTCCTCAACAATCATCATGGCCCAGGCCTATCCCAATTCGCGCTTCTGGGGCTTCGATAATCACGAAAAATCGATCGAGACCGCGCGCCAGAGAGCGAAGGATGCGGGCGTTTCTGACCGAGTTACCTTTGAGGTGGCGAACGCCAGTGATTTTCCAGGTGAGAACTACGACTTGATAGCTTTTTTCGACTGCCTGCACGACATGGGCGATCCCGTAGGTGCTTGTAAACGTGCCAGTGCTGCTCTCAGTGACGAGGGTTGCGCACTTATAGTCGAACCGATGGCCGGTGATACGGTCGAGCAAAACTTCAATCCGATTGGGCGCACATTTTCCGGGGCATCGACGCTTTGCTGTACGGCTAACTCAATGAAGTTGGGCGGCCCCGCACTTGGGGCTGTTGCTCCGGAAGACGCAATTCGCGAGACCGTCGAGGCTGGGGGATTCACGCAGTTCCGCAGGGCAACTGAGACACCTTTCAACCGGATATTTGAAGCGAGGCGTTGAACCAGGAACAGCCTTGCCCTGGTGGACGGGTGATGCCATAAACACGCACAGGGACTCGACCAAATCGAACGGATGTCTGACGATTAGGTCGCAAAGATTTTTTGTAGACAAAACAGGGGGCAGCGAGTAATCTCACGGCCGCTGCTAACAGCAACGCCCAGCTTGGGCTTATCACAATAACTTTTCTCTTCGTTTCAAGGTCCTCATCACTTATGGATCGAAGAATTCAAGTAATCATTGCGCTGATGGAGAATCGCGTATCCGTGCGTCTGGATATTGCTGAGCTCGCCCGAGAGGTAAATCTGTCACCATCGCGTCTGCGCCACCTCTTCAAAAGGGAAACGGGAAACACACCGGCGCAACATCTCAAGAATCTCCGAATGCAAAAGGCGGAATGGCTACTGAGGACAACATTTCTCAGCGTCAAAGAAGTCATTAATCGAATCGGAATGACGAATAGCAGCCACTTTGTCAGGGAGTTTAAAAAGATCTACGACGCTGCGCCGACTAAGTATCGGGCCGCCTTAGCTCAGGAACCCACCCTTCGAACCCAGAAGTACTAAGCCCAGCCATTTTGGCCAAGCCTTAGCCACTATGGACAATACATATCTGTTGACTTAAAAGACCACGTCAAATACTCTTCGCGCGCAATCGGGAATCAAGGAGAACTAGCAATGGATTCGCAAGGTCACTCATTGAAATAAACATTTGTCAGGCTCTCGAACGCTTCCAGATCTTGAGCCCTCACCGTTCACCGAAATACGGAGTCAGAAATGCAGTCGTTTACCTCACTGGTCTATCCTCACTCGTCGTTTCACTCGAAGCTACGTCTTAACTCTCATCCTTGTTCCTCGCGACAGCCACCTGCTGGTTCAATTCCATTTGCACGCTTTGCCGCCGCAGCTTTTCAATGTGTGGCGTTATGCTTTCTCAGTTCGGGAAGTGATGCATCAGTTTATGGTCAAACGGATGATAGATCTGTCGCGACATTGAACGGTCGCAGCATCACCCAGAAGGAAGTTGATAGCCTCATTATTTCCCAGATCCTTCCTTTGGAGGAGAAACTTTACGCAATCCGAAAAGCCGCCCTGGAGAATCTCATTACCAGCCGACTACTCGCGGACGAAGCTGAGAAGAGAGGCCTTTCAGTCGCCCAATTGAGAAAGGAGCTGGCCGCCGGCGACGTTCACATTACGCCGAACCAGGTTGATGAGGCGTATGCCGAAAATGCCTCCTTCTTTGCTTCGATGAGTCCGGACGAAGCAAAGGAAAGACTTCGTCTTGATATGGAGAACCAGGCCCGGATGCAAAACTACCGAGTGGCTTTGGGAAAATTGCGAGAGGCTGCCAGGATTGATTTGTTGCTCCTGGAACCACGGGTCACCTTGGTTACTGATGATTTAGCTGCCCCTTCAATTGGACCTAAAGACGCGCTGGTGACAGTCATTGAGTTTTCCGATTTCGAGTGTCCCTATTGTCGCGGCGCTCAGAGCGCCATCAACCAAATATTGACTGTCTATGGCAAGCAAGTCAGGCTTGTTTTCAAGCACCTGCCTCTCCAGGTTCATGAGCAAGCATTTCCAGCTGCGCAAGCAGCTTTCTGTGCGGGTGAGCAAGGCGCATTTTGGAAATACCACGATGCGCTATTTACTTCCGATTCGCTCTCGTCAGACACATTCGACAACATCGCGTCGAGCCTCAATCTTGACGTTTCTAAGTTCAAAAATTGTTTGACCTCGGGAGCTGCTGGCGCCGCGGTTCGCTCGAACATGCGCGAGGCTACCCAATCAGGAATCAATAGCACGCCCACTTTCATTATCAACGGTAAGTTGGTGCGCGGCGCTATTAGCTTTGAGGAGTTCAAAGCCATCATTGAACGCGAATTGAAAATCGCTCAATCGAGTTCTCGCCTACAGCAACCTCAACCTGCTCGAAAGGACTAGAGAAATGAAACGTGAATTCTGTTACTTCGTTATCGCCTACCTCATCACCTTCAGTTGTTTCACATCAACGATAGGGCAAGAGGTTTCTTCAAGGACTTCCGTCTCGAATGATGCCTCAAAGCGAACCCGGCCGACTATGAGTCGTGAAGAGAAGCTTGTACGAGCTACTTATCAAAAACTAACCACGCTGAGCGGGACGTCACGACTGCTGCATCCCGACACGGCTACTAAAGCAGTTCAAAACAACGATGATGTCCTGAGGTTTGAATTAGGAAACTTTCGAGTCGGACCAATTCAGGAAATCATGAGTGCTTTACACAGTGAAGTAAAGACCGGGGCTTCAGGTGACATTATCATCATCTCTCGAGCAGTGACGCAGCTGAATAAAGAGGAAGAACATGTGGCGTACGACGCGGAATGGACCAGCGGGCAATATGCTTCGGTGTATGATCCCAGGTGGACTGTGGCAGACGTCCTCGGTTTCGACCCAGAGCGTTACTACAATGTAGGCGAGTATGCAGCGTATGACATAACAGTCTTTTTCAAAGGGAAGAGTCGATCCTACCGAGCACTTGCGCTGTTTCATAATCCTTACCAATCACTTGAAACTCTGCAGCCATCGTTTTGGGATAGCGTCGTAGGAAGGGGCGGCGCGTTGACCGAGGTGTGGAATGAAAAGCGCCCTCTGGTCGGGCAAAAGGTTGAGCCGACAGATCAGAAAGTAGACAGCTCTGAACCGGTCGAGGGTTATTCCCTGCGGGCGGCCCCTCAGACCAGCGGCGATTATTCAACTTCTGCCACCTCCAGCTACTCGGAAAGTTCAACGCCAGGGCCAATAGTACGCCCCACAACTGAAGATACACAGGAACATAACGACGGAAGTCATGGCGAGACAGTGGGTTTCCAGGGAACGTGTTCCGAACAACCTGACAATCAGCAAACATGCCAGGTGGCAATCATCGACACCTATACGTATGAGCGAGGGTCGACCACGAACTACTTTTATAGCCACGTGAACAGGACGGATCAGAAATTTGTCTCGTCATCGGGCCCTCAAGGGTCTTCAATCACCTGCTTGGCGGGTAGAGGGGTTGCCACTTCCAATTGCCTGGATCCCGAATGTATGTACGCTGCGCAGCTACAATACCAGGGATTGCAGTTGCGCATGACTGGTGGCGATCTGTGGAATGGCGAACTGGTCCACAATCATACTTGCAACCTCAGCTCAAGTTCCTGTAGTGCCACCAGAAGGGCGAAATGCTTCGCACTCGGCGAAGGGTTCGATGAGGAGACTTGTACTTGTGCGCCCGAAAGCCCAATCATAATCGATCCTGAAGGTGATGGATTTGCCTTGACGGATCCAGCTGGTGGCGTGAACTTCGATCTGAACGCAGATGGGACGCCTGAACATCTGTCCTGGACGTTGGCCGGCAGTGATGATGCCTGGCTGGTTTTGGACCGGAATGCTAATGGCCTCATAGACAACGGTACAGAGATGTTTGGCAACTTCACTCCCCAGCCACCTTCAAATAATCGAAATGGTTTTCTGGCGTTGGCGGAATACGATAAGCCGGCAAACGGAGGCAATAGCGATGGAATCATTGACCAGCAAGATTCCATCTTCTCATCGCTGCGGCTGTGGCAGGATGTTAATCACAACGCCATCTCCGAAGCCTCAGAGTTACGAACTCTTTCACAGCTAGGCATTGAATCAATAGGGCTAGATTACAGAGAGTCGCGGCGAGTCGATCAGAATGGCAACCAATTTCGCTACCGCGCGAAGGTTGACGACGCTCGCCATTTCCGAGTCGGGCGTTGGGCTTGGGATGTTTTTCTTAGGCACTGAAACGAGTCAACAGTCTCCGCGGTCCTTTAACGGCAGTACGATTGGTGGGTACGTACTGGCGGGGACACGAAGTAGGGGCGTCAGGTTCATTTCTCATTTGAGATATTTGAGATTTGTATTGATCGAGTCATTTCTCATTTGAGATTTGACATTGATCATTTGTTATTCGGTATTCCCAAACAGGCTCCAAGTAATGGTAAACCGTGAGTGCATTCTCGCACGCGAGCTAGAACCAACGGCCGATGTCCGAAAATAACAAATGATCAATGTCAAATCTCAAATGAGAAATGAACCTGACGCCCCTACAGGCTGGCCGCCGACTCGCGCGACTCGGTGGGCTTCCATACCGGCAGCGATTTTCGCGCCGGTTTCTCTCTCTTTAGATTCAGCGCCCAGTCGGCTTGCATCAAAGTGTGAATGTCGCGCGTTCCTTCATAGATGATGGCGGCTTTACAGTTGCGCAGATATCGCTCTACAGGATAATCGTTGGAGTAACCGTTCGCACCGTGCACTTCGATAGCCATCGAGGCTGCCTTCTCGCTTCGAATCGTCGCTTGCCATTTAGCCAGGCTCGTGGCCCGGCCATTCGGCTTGCCGGCGTTCTTCAAATAACCCGCGCGCAGCCAGAGTAGGTGGCTCATCTGATAATCAGCTTCCATCTCGGCAATCTTTTGCTTGACCAATTGGTGATTGGCAATCTTCGTCCCGAAAGTCTCACGCTCAAGAGCGTATGACACTGATGCATCTCGCGACGCGCGAATTACTCCTGTAGCTCCGGCTGCAACGGTATAACGACCTTGCTCGAGGGCAAACATCGCGATCTTGAATCCTTCGCCCTCCTCACCTACAAGATTTTCTTTTGGGACTCGCACGTCCTGAAGCGAAAAATATCCCGTGTTGCCCGCCCGGATGCCCAACTTCCCATGTATCGTTCCGGAGGTAAATCCTTTCATGGTGCGCTCCACGATAAAGCACGACATGCCGGAGTGATCCCGCTGGCGGCGTTTTTCTTCATCAGTCCAGCAGAAAAACAGAAAGGTGTCAGCGACATCCGCCAGGCTGATCCACATTTTCTCGCCATTCAAAACGTACTCATCGCCCTCTCGGCGTGCAGTCGAACGCGCGCCGACAACATCGGAACCTGCGCCAGGCTCGGTCAATCCGTAGGTGGCAATCTTTTCGCCCTTGGCCTGCGGCAGAAGATATTTCTGTTTTTGTTCTTCAGTGCCCCAGGTATATAGCGTGAGTGAGTTGAGTCCTGTATGCACAGACATGACGACGCGCATGAAAGTGTCGACAGCTTCGAGCTCTTCGCAAACCAGCCCCAACGAAATGTAATCAAACCCTGCTCCTCCATATTCTTCCGGAACACAAACACCAAGTAGATTTAGATCGGCCATTTTGTCGAGAATCGAGCGGTCAAATATCTGCTTTTCATCAAGCTCTTTGATTCGGGGAGCAACCTCTTTTGTGGCAAAGTCGCGAACGGTTTGTTGAATCGCCTTGTGGTCGTCAGTCAATTCGAATTCAATCATAAACAGGCTTCTCTCTTGGATTTTTCGGGGTGCGAATGACCGGACATCTTACCCAGTCCACAATTTATTGTCCAAAGCCCCAACTTTGGAGCCCCAACTTTGGAGTGCGGCGGCCCGTCGCCGCTTTGGCCTGTTCCTCTTCACCGCTCAACTGCGAGTCAAGCGGTTTTGCCTCAAGTGCGATTTCGCGTCGAGGAAATCGTCGCGAACGCAGGCCAAAGCGCTGCCAGGGCCAGCGCACTCCAAATTGGTCCCATAACATTGATTGTCCAAACTCCTCAGGTTGGACTTTAGTGACGCTTTGCTATACTTCGGCCCATGCCTAAAAGAAAGAAGTCAAGCTCGGTAAAAATCGGTTTGCTGCAGATGAGTTGCGACGTCAAACCCGAGCTGAATCTGAAAAAGGCGATAGCCATGACTAATGCGGCGGCCAAGCAGGGAGCGCAAATCGTCTGCCTGCAGGAGCTTTTTCGTTCCCAGTATTTCTGCCAAACAGAAGATACTGAACTCTTCAAGCTGGCTGAACCTATTCCGGGCCCAACAACTGATGAACTGAGTAAGGTCGCGCGCAAGAAAAAAATCGTAATCGTCGCCTCAATTTTTGAGAAACGGGCCGCGGGCGTTTATCACAACACTGCAGTAATTCTTAATGCCGACGGTACCATTGCCGGAAGGTATCGAAAGATGCATATTCCCGATGATCCCCTCTACTACGAAAAGTTTTATTTCACGCCGGGTGATCTAGGATTCAAAAGCCACGATACTTCTTACGGGAAAGTTGGCGCACTGGTCTGCTGGGATCAATGGTTTCCCGAAGCGGCACGTCTTACTGCTCTTTCAGGTGCGCAGATTCTATTTTATCCGACAGCGATTGGGTGGCTGCCCAATGAAGATCAGGAAGTAAACGAAGCGCAACACTCGGCGTGGGAAACAATTCAGCGGGCCCACGCAATCGCCAACGGCGTGTACGTTGCCGTCGTCAACCGCGTCGGGGCTGAGGGTAAGTTGAATTTCTGGGGTCAATCGTTTGTTTCCGATCCTTTCGGCCGGGTCATCGCTTGTGCATCCGCAGACAGTGAGGATGTCCTGGTGGTGGATTGCGATCTCAACAAGATCGAGGAGACGCGACAAAACTGGCCGTTCCTGCGCGACCGGCGTATTGACTCTTACACCCCCATCACGGCTCGCTTTCTCGAGCCGTCAAACTAAGCAATGAAAGCTCCCACTCCCGCCGCGCTCGGTTTTTTCATGCCGGCCGAGTGGCAACGCCATGCTGCGACCTGGCTCACATGGCCTAAGGATCCTGAAACATGGCCCAATCGTGTACCACAGGTGCAAGAGATCTTCCTGCAAATGATGGCCGCGCTGGCACCGCATGAAAATGTGAATTTGCTCGTGGATGACGAACCAACAGAACAGGACGTACGCCGACTTTGTCAGTTCCCAGCCGCTAAGAATATCCGCTTTCAACGAATTGCAACGGTCGATTCCTGGGTTCGCGACTATGGTCCAAACTTCCTTATAAACCCCCAGTCGCAACTCGCCTACAACGATTGGATCTTTAATGCGTGGGGCAACAAATATGAAGAGCTTGAGCGCGACGACTCCATCCCCCAAAAACTCCAAAGCGTCCTGAGTGTGCCTCGTTTTGAGCCTGGGATTGTACTGGAGGGTGGCTCGATTGAGGTTAACGGAGCCGGCTGCGTTCTGACCACCGAACAATGCCTGCTAAACCCAAATCGCAATCCGGACCTCTCCCGTGGTGGAATTGAAAAATACCTGAAGGAGTATTTGGGGGCAAAGAAAATTCTCTGGCTTGGCGAAGGGATTGTAGGTGATGATACGGACGGACACATCGATGACATCGCCAGGTTCGTCGGTCCTAACGTAATTTTATGTGCAGTGGAGGAAGACCCGCAAGACGCGAACTACAAACCGTTGCAGGATAATCTGGAAAGATTGCGTAA
>WNFY01005511.1_pt1 | contig 11433 bp, 9 predicted proteins | sample 5400091 | NCBI WGS metagenome assembly WNFY01 (sample SAMN13153364, study PRJNA577476) | soil metagenome | isolation source: 60 cm soil or saprolite under grassland replicate 1 | place: USA:California | collected 2016-06-15
TCGAATGCGAATCGGGATAATTTCTACCGTTGGCGATTACTCGTGGGCGGGTAGTGAAGAGATGTGGAAACTGTTCGCGACAGAAGCACTGCACCGTGGCCATTCCGTCGCCGTCATGGTACAAACGCCAATCGCGCAGTCTGAAGAGCTCACCAAATTCCATGCTCTTGGTGGAGTGGTTTTCGCATACAACCCCCTAAATCGCTACACATCGCGCACCGTGTCGCGTGGTTTGTATTCCCGATTTCGGCAGTTGAAGCGGTGGCAGCCTGAAGTTGTATGTACCTCCGGCCCTCCAGCAACACCGTATCGCGACAAAGATCTCTACAGGTTTTTAAGAGCGCACACAGGCGGCCGGGTGTTCATCATTCAGGGCAACGCGGAGTCGTATGTCACCGGCCAAGCCGAACGCGAGGCGTTGCGAGCGCTTTATCGTTCAGCGCGGCGAATCATCTGCGTCTCGCGTGACAATGCGGAGCTATTGCAGAGACAACTAACATCAACTCTGCCTATTGCGATTTTACCCAATCCAATCAGAACGCGGTTGGAGCACCCATTACCCTGGCCTGGTGATTTAGAGCAAGTGCGATTTGCGATAGTGGGCCGGTACGAAGTAGGCAGTAAATGCCAGGATCGGACTCTGCACGCGCTTTCGACCGCAGAGTGGAAGGGACGCAACTGGCGACTTGATCTTTTCGGGAGCGGCCCGGATGAACGATATCTTCAAGACGTAATCGGATACTATGGCTTGGAAGATCGCGTCACGTTGTGTGGGTTTGAACGTGACTTCGCCAAAATTTGGAAGGATCATCACATTCATGTTTTGACTTCGCAGGCAGAAGGACTCGCACTTGCCCTTGTAGAGTCTATGTTTTGCGGCCGGCCTGCTGTGATTACCCGAACCGGCGGAAATCATGAGCTACTGCGAGATAATCAAGATGGCTTCGTGAGCGCCGGTGAAGATCCGGAGATCATACGTGAAACCTTGGAGCGAGCTTGGATCAACCGCCAGAGGTGGCCGGAAATGGGAGAAGCCGCTTTCCAGCGAGCCAACGAGTGGATACCGAACGATCTGCCAGTTCGTTTATTTGAAACCATTTGCGATTCGGAATGCTGATGCAAAGGGCTACTGAGCCGCGCATGCATGGGAGATCTGTGCTTAAGCGCATCTTTTATTTGCTCCTCGCGCGTTTCGGCCTCTTACTCCGAAGACTGACCCAGCCTTCCTTGATCAATTTCAGTCTAAACTAGACATATAAAACGCCAATGCCCCATCCCTGTTCCCGGTTTTCAATGATTTCTTCATGGGGGTGTGACCTCTTCACTTCATTCCAGAAGCGTGGCACATCGCCGCCAGTCTCCTTGCGATGTTCGGCTATGTCATGGAAGGCGATAATTCCGCCCGGGCGGACGAGAGGAGAGTAAGAGAGAAAATCGTGCTTGACGCCGTCGTAAGTATGGTCGCCATCGATGAAAAGGACATCCAAGGATTGAGTGATGTGTCTAACTCTTGCGGCGACTTCTTCCGAGTGAGAATCGCCGCGAATCAGGTGCATACTTTGAAACGATTTCCTGAATGTGTGATAGAGCAGAGAACGGACCTTACTCTGTCCTCCCCCGAATTTGCCGCCGGGAAGATCAATGCTAATGATCGTCGCGCGCGGAGCGGACAGTCGGGCGAGGATGCAAAGCGTTCCTCCTTGGAACGTGCCTATTTCTAACACTTTCCCCGGGCAGATTGAAGCAACAATTTCCGCGAATCGGTTCAATTCCGAAGGCACTTGCACAGGTCGTATCAGAGGATTTGATAAGACGAAATCAACTATCTGATGCGCCCCGTGTTGAAAGCGAAGATTGAAGATAAGCAAGAGAAAGGACGCTCCGCGAGATATTTTGCCAAGCATGGCCCGAGATTCTAAGGCTTCGCACTCCTAGAGCACAAGTTTACCAGGTACGCCCGCGCACCTTGCATTCCTCTGCTAAAGAGCTTCTGATGGAACCAGTTGTCCTCGCGCTAGCCAGCAACGAACGGTACTTCCCTGGACTGTATTGCGCGGTGGCGAGCGCACTGAGCCACTTGGACACGACAAGGAAACTGGATTTGAAGGTGCTCGACGGCGGGATTTCCCGGCCATCCAGGGACGCGCTTTTGAGATTGGTTGACCGGGTGGGCGGATGCATGCGCCTGGAATTTGTGACGGCAGATCTATCGGTCTTCGGTGGGGCGACACTCGGACCGGGCCGATCGCACATGACTTATTGCCGGATACTCCTGCCACACTTGCTGAATGTGCCACGTTTGGTCTATCTCGACTGCGACGTATTGGTATTCCGCGATTTATCGGAGCTGTTTAATCTCGAATTGTCGCCTGGGAAAGTCCTTGCCGCAGTTCCTGACTCTGAAACGTTATCACTTGCGGAAGACTGCCTGACGATAGCTGAGGCGATGGGACTTCCCGTCAAGGGCGCTTACTTTAATTGCGGGGTGATGTTGATGAATCTCGATGAACTGAGGAAGCAGCATTTTTTTGAACGCTCTATCGAGTTCTTAAATGCTTGGAGGGCGAATTACCGGTTTTGGGACCAGTCGGCCATCAATTTTCTTCTCCACGGGAAGACTCAGATGTTACCCGAATACTGGAACCGAGCATCCTGGCGCTTTGATGCGCAGCAGAACAATGATCTGGACTGCGTGCTTCACTATACCGCGTCCGCGCCGTGGCTCGGTGGAACATTCGGGCCGGCTCAGGTCTTATTTGAGCGATTTGCAGCAGAAGCGGACTTGCGGATCAACCGACAATTGTCCGACTCCAAAAGATCGGCTCGCCGAAATTTTTGGCGAAATGCACTCGCGCCGTTGCGGGCACTTGCTTTCCCAATCACAGCCTTGCTCTACAGGATTGCCGGCAGAAGGGATAAATCGGCTGCTTACGAGAAGGTTGCGCGTTACTGGTTCGATTACGTTCGCACTGCGCCGAATCGCTGGCGGCTTTATCGCCGGCGAAACCAGGAGATTAATAGAATGAAATTCGACCTTGGCACATCCGTGACCACACAATGAGAATTTTGCATCTCAATACTCATGCGTCTGGCGGCAGCTATGAATATGCGGCGCTTCTGTCCAGCGCCTTAGCGGAGCAGGGGATTGAGAGCCATGTGCTCTGCAAAAGCACGCCGTCAGCAGGACTCGGCAGACTCTTCTTAGACCGCATTGTTCGCCGATCATATGTTTCCTTGTCCACTGAGCCGTGGCACGGAACACGGCGATTGTTGTCTCCGCCCGGGCCTGAGGAGTTGAATGGAATTGACGTGGTCCATCTGCACACGGTAGCCGACTGGTTCGACGTTCCGCGTTGGCTCGAGACGCTGCCGCGCAGAATGAGTGTCGTGATCAGCATCCACGATATGTGGCACGTGACCGGCGGCTGCTTTCTTTATCGTGGATGCGATCGCTACGCCAACCAGACACACCCTTGCGATCCATGTCCGATCTTGAGATGGCCTGCAAACCGATTCCTGGCAAACACTGCGCATTCGCGGAAACTGCGGGCATATCGAAATTGTGGAGCACGCATGGCTGCAAACAGTCACTGGCTGGCTGAAATCGCCGCGCGAAGCCCAATCGCCAAAGCCTGCGGCGGGGTGCGAGTAATTCCTCCTGGAATCGACACGACAGTCTTTAAACCGCAGGACAAGAACCTTTGCCGCAAGCATCTCGATTTGCCGGCAGACGCCTTTATCATTGTTACCGGTGGCGCGTCGCTGACGGATGCAAACAAAAATGTGTCATGGTTGCTCGAGCAACTGTCGCATTCGCCAGATCTCGGGACCGTGATCGTTTTGGCATTTGGCGAAGGCAGCGTGCCGGTTCCAGACGGTTTGAACGTGCGGTTTACAGGTGGCCTCCGCAATCGACACGATCTGGCGCGGCTCTTTGCGGCCGGGGATGTTTTTGTCAGTGCTTCTTTAATGGAAACGTACGGACTGACATTGGTGGAAGCGATGGCTTGCGGAACACCAGTGGTAGCCTTTCGGGTGGGCGGAATTCCTGAAGCTGCGCCTGATGGCCAGGGTGCGATCCTTTGTGCACCGCAAGACGCGGCCGCATTAACCCAGGCTATCGTCAAATTGCGAGATTCGGCGCAACTGCGCGAGACGCTTGGGGCGGCTGGTCGTGAAACGGTGCACGTTCGCAACCAACTGGATTCCTTCTCCAGTTCGTTTGCAGAAATCTATCGAGAATGCGTTTCAGCGCGTGACAACGCAGAGCGCAAAGAATCAGTCGTTACATCGTGAAAGTGCAGGCCCCATTTGGTTTTGTGACCGGCTCCCATGCAGGAGACAAATTTATGGTCCAAGCCACGCTGGCCAAAATTAGGCATTACTGCCCTGACGTGCCAATATGCCCGACGATCGATGGCGATTTTGATGTTTCGCATTTGAAGAAAGAATACGATTTAATCATTTTGCGTGTTCCGGAGGTGCCTTCGACAGAAATGCGCCAGCTGATTTCCGGAAATTTTGGCGCCAAGCTTGCCGCATTGTGGGAAGGTCCCTTCGAGTTTTATGAGTGGTTGGGTTCAGACGCGCTGTGAAGCAGAGTTCTTTTACCATGAACCAGAGACCAAGAATTGCTTTCTTAATTCCAATCGCTTCGCCACGGAGAGTAAGCGACTGGCATCTTGCCTGCGCCTATTTTAAGCAAACACTCTCATCTATATTTAACTCGACTGGCGGAGACTACTGCGTGGTAGTGGCCGGTCACGAGTCTCCGGATTTTGAACTGCCGCAAGATTCAAGGTTCAAATTCTTATCGCTCGAGCATCCTTTGCCGCCTCTGGAAAACGGGTATTACCTCGCGGCAATTAAAGACAAAATAATTAAGTTGGGGGAGGCTTGGAACTATGCGAAATCGACGTGGAATCCTGAGTACGTGATGAAACTTGATTGGGATGATCTTGTCAGTTCCCGGCTGGTGGACTGGCTCGTTTCGGCGGAAGATGAAGCTGGCTATCGCATCAAGTATGGCTGGGTCTGGCGTTCGAGGGCTCCCCATTTAATCCAGCGGACGGAACAGTTCGATCGCGTCTGTGGTTCCTGTCTGATCATCCGAAGCGACTTGGCGGACAAAACCGGGCCGTTTCTCCATTCTTGTGACGGCACGAAATTTGACAACATGAGCCGACAAATCGAAGCCACTGATGCACATTCGCTCGTCCCTGGCGCGGGAACCAGCACCCTGCTTTTGAACGACAGCCACATCCGTGCCGACGCGCAGTTTGCTTACCTGGGGCACCGGTTGGCAACGGTTCCGTTCAACGCCGCCGTTTATCGCATCGGCCACGGAAACAACGCCGCCGCTCAACTTTGTCGAACGCCAACTGTGCGGATGCTCTTGGGGCGCATCCGGCGGACACGCCTGGTCATACCGAGGCTGAAGAAAGAATTCATGCTTGGTTGAAGGTGTTAAACGAGAACCGCCAAGTGCTTGCCAGCAGAGTCAAACGACACTTTTGGAATTTGGTTGGGCGATGAAGATGAATGACAGGCTTATTGTGGCTTTCTTGATCCCATTCGCGTCTCGAAACATTAAGTCCAAATGGGAAACAGCTTGCGCATGGCATGCAGGTTTGGCAGCTGACCGGAGCAACGCCGCGTTTAAGCGCTCTCAACATCAGTGGTTTTGGCGAAACGCACTGGCACCATTACGAGCTGCGGCGTTCTTTGTAGTATCGATTCTTTATAAAATTTCGGGACGTCGGATGAAGGCAGCAGATTATCAGAGCGCGGCACGATATTGGTTTGACTACCTGGGTAAGGCCGCAGGCCGGTGGCGGATCTACCGTCGGCGCATCGCCGAAATTCAGAGTATGAAATTCCATGCCGGCGCGACGAAAGCGCACCGTCGCCGATTGGCTACGTCCGATTGAATCCGGGCGAGGGCAACATGAATAGCGATTTCAAAATACATTGCATTGCCCTATGCAAAAATGAAGCGGACGTAATCAATGTCTGTCTTTCGGAGGCTATCAAATGGGCGGATTATATTTATGTGTATGACGGCGGCAGCACAGATGGCACCTGGGAGGCTATCAAAAAACTGAATCATCCTGCAATCATCCCGTGGAAACAAGATTCAAAGGTATTTAGGGAAGGCTTGCGGGCGGAAGTCTTTAATGAATTTCGACATCAATCTTCAAAAGGAGACTGGTGGTTGCAGCTCAACGTAGACGAATTTTATGTTGGAAATCCCAGGGCTTTTTTTTCCCGTGTGCCGAGGAGACAGGACCTTGTCTGGGGCATTATGGCGGAGTACGTGCTTACCGAACAGGACGTTACCAACATAGATTTCTCTCTCCCCTTCGAGAAGGTGATGCTGTTGTTGCGGTACTATTACGTGGCGTGGTCCGAGCCGCGTGCCTTTCGATATCGCGACGGCCTGATTTGGAATAAAGATTGGGCCTGGCCCCGGCACGCGGGCGTCGTTGCCAAGGAGCGCATCATTTACAAGCACTATCCTTGTCGTTCGCCCAAACAATTGCAGGTGCGTTGGAACACTCGAAGAGAGAACCGCGACCGCGGTTTTGAAGGCTGGAAAGAAAAGGCGGAGGCCTCGCGGCAAGCCATAAAAAACAGCAAAGAATTCATTTTTGACGATGGCATCAGCCCATTAAAAATTGATGAATCGGCGTTGCCGCGGCATTTGGAAGCGCCATATGTGCGCCTGTTAAAACAGATAATGCATGAGTGCAGGGTCTGGCCATAAGGAATTGCCTGATCGTCACCTGTTATGTTTCAACCTTCTTAGATCCCCTGTTCACTGCTGTGGAGTCATTGCTCTCGGTCATGATTGCAACGAAGAATCGCGCAAGCGACTTGCGCCGGACATGCGGGGTTCTGCGACAGTTAAACCCACCGCCACTGGAAGTGCTAATCACGGCCGATGGCTGCACGGATGACACTGTAAAGGTCGCCAAGCGTGAAGCTCCCAGCGCGCGGCTGTTCATAAATAATGTTAGCACGGGTTCAGTGGCTTCCCGTGACCGCATGATGCGCGAGGCGAAGGGAGATTTGGTGCTGGCGCTCGATGACGACAGCTATCCGGAGCAGTTGGACTGTATAGAACGCGTCGTGCCATTCTTTGAACAGCGGTCCGCATTGGCGGTGCTTCATTTTCCCCAGCGTACAGATGAGTATCCGGAAACCCTCGCTCAAACAAACTTTGGCTCGGAACATTTGACTCGTTCTTTTGCTAACTCGGGCGCGGTCCTACGCCGATCCGCTTATCTCCAATCGGCCGGCTTTGAGCCAAGGTTTTACCACATGTACGAAGAGCCAGACTACGCTCTGCAATGTGTGGCGGCGGGTTATGACGTGCTCTTTTCTCCCGTGATCACGATCCGTCACCATTATTCCGGGCAGGCACGTAATGAAATCCGGATTCATCATCGTCACGCGCGCAACGAATTCTGGAGCACAGTAATGCGATGTCCTTTCCCGTTTGCAATTGGAGTAGCTGCCTGGCGCGTTTTCTCCCAGTTTCGTTATGCGTGCAAGCGAGGGTGGTCCTGGGCAATTCGGGAACCCGCTTGGTGGTGGCAGGCACTGGCTGGAGCTCCGTATTGCCTTCGAAAGCGCAGGCCTGTCTCATGGGCACGTTACAAACGCTGGCTTGCATTGCCCTGAAGCAATGAAGTGGATTTGCTGCCAGCTCGGCGCGCGGGAACACTATGCGATCCCCCGGGCGTTATTCCGTCTTGGGTCGCTTGAACGTCTGCTAATCGATGCGTGGGTGCCGCCCCCGTCTTTCCTTGCGAAAATGTGCCGTGGCGGGTCAAAGCTCGGAGAGAGGTTTCACAGCGAGCTGCGCGACGTGCGAGTGAACGCGTTTAATTCGTCGTTAATTCTGTTTGAGATGCTTGCACGCGCACGTGGCTTGAGAGGATGGGCAAAGATAGTTGCGCGCAACAGCTGGTTCCAACGAAAAGTCGTGAGCGCTCTAACTTCCCTGGCCGCCGGAGCCCCGGCGAAGGCTGCTGACTTCCGACTTCAGACCTCTGATTCTCCGGTGCTATTGAGCTATAGCTACACAGCCCTAGACCCGTTTCGGTACGCAAAAGCACACGGATGGAAGACGCTGCTTGTCCAGATCGATCCTGGCCCCGAGGAAGAAGCGATCGTAGCAGAAGAGACCGCGCGCGTTCCTGATCTGGCGGCTGGCTGGCAGCCGGCGCCGCCTGAATACTGGGCTTCGTGGCGTGAGGAGTGCAAGCTTGCCGACCGTGTTGTTGTTAACTCTGAATGGTCGCGAGAAGGATTGATTCGCGGAGGAATTCCAGGTGAGAAGTTATCAGTTATTCCGCTGGCATACGAAGGAGAAGGACCACAGGACTACGGGACAACAAGGCTACAACGCCGAACATACCCGGATCGTTTTACGTCCGAGCGGCCTCTGCGCGTCTTATTTCTCGGTCAAATTAATCTTCGCAAGGGTATCGCACGACTGCTGGCGGCTGCTCGAATCTTGCGTGATGAGCCAGTTGAATTTTGGATGGTTGGACCTGTGGAAATCGCAAACGCCAGCACAATCGGGGATGCCGGGCGTGTGAAATGGTTTGGCCCTGTGACGCGCGAGCAGGCAGGTCAATATTACAGAAATGCAGACGTGTTCATTCTTCCGACGCTCTCGGATGGGTTTGCCATTACGCAGCTTGAAGCGCAGGCACACGACTTGCCCCTAATCGTGTCCAGCCGCTGCGGTGACGTTGTTCAACACAATATTAATGGGCTTTTATTGAATGATCCCAGCGTTGACGCGATAGAGTCAGCAATTCGTTTTTGTCTCCAGAATCCTGGTGAGCTTGCTCAATTTTCCCGCTGTTCAAGGGTCCATGAAAACTACAATGTCACGCGCCTGGGCGAGCGGCTCTGTGCGGTAACGCCGATTACAGAATCGGCAAGCTCGTGAGCAGTGGATTGGGGGGGCTACTGTTCGTTGATTGGCGGATTGGGGTCGAGGAGATGTAACGTAAGAACCTCAAACAAATTAGGCTCCCGGTCAGATAAATGAGAGCAAATCCATTGGTAAACTTCATAAAACAAGCGTTGCCTGGCCCAGCTCTTCGCGTCATCCGGCGGATCAGAACACCCAGACATCGGCCAGATCCTGAAATCGCCGAATTGCGGAAACGTCATCTGAGTTGCCAGCGGGCCCATCCCAACGAGATCACTTTACGGCCGGGGATTATCCTTCGCATTGATCCTCAGTCACGCGATCCCTTCGAATGGTTCTGTTTTAAGTCTCCGGATATGACGCGCGAGCTGGATCATTTTATCAAAAATGTTGCCGCGTATTCGTCCTTTGTCGACGTGGGTGCGAACCATGGAATTTTCTCACTCACGTTTTGTGCACTGCGATCGGATGGCCGCGTTGTAGCCGTCGAGCCTTCGCCGATCGCCTTTGAGATTCTCCAAAGGAATCTCAACTTGAATTCATTTTCTCAACTCCAGCCCCGTAAGGTCGCATGCGGAGCTGCCCCCGGTGAGGTGCGGATGAAACGCAACTGGCACCATTTGCAAGCGATTCGTGGGGACGAGAATGATCTGGATGCAGTGGCCGTTCCAATGCTTTCGCTCGATCAGATTTGCGCCGAAGAGAACATATTGCCAGAGCTTTTGAAGATTGATGTAGAGGGGTTCGAGTTGCCCGTGCTTCAGGGAGCAGAACGCGTGTTGCAGACTGCAGAGCTGTTATTTCTGGAGGTTCATCCCGAGGCCGCTGATCAACTCCGCCTGTCTCCACCCTTGATCTTCGACTTCCTCACGAGCAGGTGCTGGAGAGGTTACACGTTAAAAGAGGAAGCCCCGCTTGCACGAGAAGATTTTGCCGCTCAGAAAGATATCTTTCGGACAATGTGGCGGAAACGTTAAAGGCCCGCTTGGCATCGGTCTGGAGCGGGGGCCGGCATCACGTGTGCGGGATGAATACACAATCGAGGCGCTCGCTGGCTTCAAGAGCTGTGTGTAGCGGAGTAGGGGTTCACGCTAGATAATCGTGCTTTAACGTTTACTTCTTGTGCATTATACTCAGCGCCTCGGTTTTCCGTTCCATGGTCACCCATGAACTAACGTTCTATCTCGCTGCCGTCGCGTTGTTGGTATTGACGGTGGAAAGCTGCATAAAGCTGCTGAAGCAAGATAGCTTTGGCATCACGCTCGCCGTCTACGTCACAGTATTCGCATGGTATTTCGTCGATCCGTTCCTTAATCCGGAGCAATACGATTATCTTCCTTCTTTCTTGTTAGGCCAAAGTTATGGGGAAGTACTACTATTTTTGATCGCCTTTCGTGCCGTCATGCCGGTCGCAGTACGTTGGATTGTCCGGCAGCGAACTACTGGCGTTTTTGCTACGCAGCGCGTGAGCCCCGAGCAGATCTTGATTGCCGCTGGCGCGATTTGGCTTCTCCTTTTTGTGATCGGTATCGCTCGGCTGGGCGGTGATGTGATCGGCGCGGTGTTTCCCATCGATTCCCGTGCAGGCGTGACGATGTGGGGACGGGGTGCAATAGAAACTTCGGCCAGCGGGTTTCTCATCGCCTCCGCGGCCTATCTCTTTAACGCCATAACAGCGTTTCTTGGCGTTTTGGTATTCTTCCAGCGCAGTACTTCCTGGCGCTTGCTCGCTGTCGCAATGTTCGCCATTACGCTTCCGTATTTCTTTTTGGAAGGAGCCCGCAGCCACTTCCTTGCAGTGCTGCTGCCTTTCATCCTGACATATCTGTTTTATGGTCGTCATCCGCTCGTTTTGAGATTGGCCGTTCTGGCGGTTGCATTCGTCTGCCTAGATCAAGGTTTCAAGCTCGTGACGGCGTTTCGCGGCACCGGCTTCAGAGAGTTGCTAGCTTCGGAGAATCCGTACGAACTCGTCGATGAAGATTTGCGCCAAACCGGGCTGAATATGATTCAGGAGCTTTGCTTCGCGAATGCGTACGTGGAAACCGGCGATACGCCTCCGGCGTACGGTGCAAGATATTTGAGTGAGCTGCTCAACGTAGTTCCGCGTGCGATCTGGCCCGCAAAACCGCTGATTGGAATCGACTACGCGAAGTGGCGCGGCTTCGAGGACCCAAACAGTGAGCTCGGGGTTGTTGCCACCGTTTCCACAGGAATGATCGGCGGAGGCGTTCTGAACTTTGGTAAAATCCTTGGGCCAGTAGCGGCCGGCATATTGATGGCGATTTGGACCGGACTGCTTATCCGGTGGTGGGAGCAAAGAAAATCGCTGTTGCGCCTAGTGTTGTTCATGCTTGGCGCCGGCCTTACCTTCAACCTCGGCCGAGACATCAGCCTTCTGGTGCTGTGGCCTGTCATATTCGCATACTGTTTTGTTCGACTCACTGAGACCTGGGCCACGAAGCGGTTTGGACACCTGC
>WNFY01005512.1_pt1 | contig 11433 bp, 10 predicted proteins | sample 5400091 | NCBI WGS metagenome assembly WNFY01 (sample SAMN13153364, study PRJNA577476) | soil metagenome | isolation source: 60 cm soil or saprolite under grassland replicate 1 | place: USA:California | collected 2016-06-15
TAATTTGATCGCTGAATTGTGTTAGCTGCTTCCAGTTTCCATCCAGCCCGAGCAGGTAATGCGCGAAATCGCCGCCATCGCCGTTCGCGACATTGGCGAGAATGTATTTTCCATCGTGGGACGCTTCGAGCTGGATCTCGGCGATACGGGGAAAGTCTTTGCCGATAGAATAGGTGTCCTCGGAATCGGCCGTCCCGATTTTATGAAAATAAACCTGCTGATAAAAATTCAGGTCCGCATCTGGTCGTTCGCCTTTGCGGGGAAATCGCGTGTAATAAATTCCGGTTCCATCGGCGTTCCAAGCCGCGCTGCCACCGGCGGTGGGATATTGCACGTGCGCAATTGAATCCTTCAGCGGTTTGCCGGTCACGGTCTCATAAACATGCAACGTTCCATCTTCGCTTCCGCCTTGCGAAATCGACATCGCCACATATTTGCCGTCGCGCGACGGAACGAACCAATCGATCGCGGTCTTACCCGATGGGTCGAGCTTGTTGGGATCGAGCACGATCTTCTCCGATTTCAAATCCTCCGCCGAGGCCAGCGTCACCAGCATTTGCTGTTGCTTTGGTGGTTGAAACTTGCGCGCGAACAAAATGCCCGGCCGCGAAACAATTGCGGAATAGTTCGGCGAAGTTTTCGCGTACCAATCGGTCAATTGTTTCTCGATCGCGGCACGGTCCGGCAACTTGTCGAGGTACTGGCGCGTCCGCCGACTCTGCGCATCCGACCAGGCCTTAACCGCGGGATCATTATCCTGCTCCAGCCATTGATAATTGTCTTCAACCTTCACCCCCTGGTATTCATCGGTAACCGGTTTCTTCGGCGTCTGCGGGACCGGTTCTGCGCCGGACAAATTCAAGGAAGCCACGACGCAAATGGCGCCGGCGAGAACGAGCGAAAGATGGAACCTCATCAGGTAAGGAATGCGTAATTGTCGTCGCGTTCAACGACAATCCATCAGAACCATTTCTGTCTTAGCGTTCGGCCGACTCTGGCACGGCCTTTTCCGCCGCTTGAAACCCAATTTTCGAATGCGTGCCGTCGCAAAACGGCTTGGTGGTGGACGCGCCGCAACGACAAAGTGCCATCCGTTTTTCTACCGGAAACGCGTTTCCATCCGCGTCGATGAGCTCAACCGCTCCCTTCACAATGTAAGGGCCGTTCTTAATCGTCTCGATAGTTACTTCAGCCATGATGGAAGGTAATCTAAAGGAGGAATTCGTCCCGCGTCCACTGTATCAAAATCGCGCGGTATGAGTTCCTTTCATTAACACCGGACTTTAGGCCGGTGCACACATCGCGCCCTCATCGCACTAAAGCCGTTTTCAACGGCTTTCGCATTCTGCCGGCGAAAACCATGGTCTTCGATGAATCCCGAACCTCACCGGCGAACGCGAGCACACAACCGAAAGGAAGCCGTTAAAACGGCTCGCGTCCACCCGTCGTGAAGGATCACGGGCTGAAGGCCGGTGTCAATAAGAGTGGACCGACACGGGGACGCTAGCTGCCGGTCCCGGCGAACACTCAGGCATTTCTGCGAGAAGTTACCTTAAAACTTCCGTCACGGCATCCCTCGGTCCGAGCCGGACTGGCGGTGTCGCTCGGCATGACAAAAGGGCTAATTACTCGCCGCCGAATACGTTTTTCAACCACTCACCAAATTGGCGGAGCAAAAGTCCTAGTGCTGCGCCCGGATTTTCCTTGAGCACTTCCATGATACGCGGACTTAAGTCCTGCTGCGGCGCGTCGGTCGTTCCGGCCAAATGCACCGTTGTCCAAAGGTAGCCATCGTGTTCGTGTGGAAAAACTTCTTCCGGCTTCGGCAGCCAATCCAGCAAATGGCGCGCAACTCCAAGCTCAAACGCACCGCTTAATGCTTTCTTTTCGACCTGGATCGCACCTTCTGCGCGAAATTTTCCCTTCTCTTCGATTGCGATGTTTTTGATTTCCGCCCTCGGATAATTCCACGTCAGCGCGAAGGAACAATCATTTAGCGTCAACCGCTCAAGCGCTTTCTCGTTTGTGATCTTTGCGATGTTTTCCAAAAACGGCAGTTCGATGATACGCCCGCCATCCACGCGCAACGTTGCTTCGCCAGTGGAACTCTCCAGCTTCGGATTTCTCCCGCGGCACAGAATTTTCCCCGAAGCCTTGCCCGTGACGTGTTCGTGCCATTGCCTCGGCAGCCATTCTTCGACCGAGACGCGCTCAAAGCTAAAATTGAAATCGACGCTCCGATCCTCACCTGTGCCCGCGGTTCCTTCAGCGTGAATGCTGCCGGTCGCGTCGCTGCCCGACTGCAGATCGAGATTGTAAAGCGTGAGCAATTTCCTGGTGATGAGCAGATGCGTATCGCGCAATTGAAAATTCGGAATCAGCGCCATCTTTAAAGTTCCGCCGCTCGCTTGATAGTTGAAGTCTCGGCCGTGCGGCGTGATCGCGAGGCGCGTGCTGAAGAATCCGCCTTTCTCGCCCCGAAAACGCCAGGTCACATCAGCCGGATTCGCTTCGACTTGCTTAAGGTAAACGCGCCGCGGGAGGAAAACGTGGAACCAGGGTTTGGCCGGGCTCGGCTCCGGGCTGGGGGTGTAGGTTTGGATTTCGACTTCGCCTGAATCGATATGGACCTCGTCGAGCTGCCAGCGCCTGAAGAATACTCCCCATGGATTAAACCTGGCGGTGATGCCATGCGCATCGATCGCGCGGAGCGCCTTGCAGCCGCTGTCCGCTTGAAAGCGGTCCGCCCCCGCGGTGAGAAATCCGTTGCGATGAATCGGCGCGTAATGTCCCTCTGGGAAATGCAAACCTTTGGCCGTCTGTTTTTCCAATTCCGCGCGAAAATGATCGCTCTCGATGTAGTGAGTCAACTGTGGATTGAGCCAGGCGATTCCAATCGCGCCAAGAATCAGCAGAATTGCAACCGCTGCGACCGCCCAGCCTTTGCGCCGCATGATTGCGCTAGGGAGCAGGCGCGGTCAGAAGAGTATTCGCGGAATAAAGCACACCATTTTTCATCACACTCTCAATATCCGAGGCGTGGGCGATGTCATCGGCCGGATTCGAGTTCAGAACAACGAGATCGGCGAAATATCCCTTCTCGATTCTGCCGATGTGCGCGCCGGCTTCGCCGCCGAACAATTGCGCGGCGTTCGAAGTAGCACATTGCAAAATCTGCATCGGCGTCAGCCCGGCTTCCTTCATCAATTGAAACTCGCGGAACAAGGCCGGACCATGAATGGTGCCGATGTTTCCCGCGTCGGTGCCGGCCGCGATCGGAACTCCAGCCTCCTCCAGTGTTTTCAAATTCTTGAGCGCGACATCGTAGGTTTTCTTGATGCGCTCGAGCGCCTCGTCCGGCTTGGCCAGGGCCGTCTTGATCCGCTCGGGCAGCTTGGTCGGCGGGATTTTCGTCACATCGAGCGACGCGATCACTTCCGGGTTGCCCCACGCTTTCTCTTCGGGCGTAAGGTTGAGTTTGTTGGCGAAGGTGCGGCCATAGCGCTCGAAGACGACGAGCGTCGGGCACAAAATCGTATGCCGATCCTTCAGTAACTTCACGAACGTGTCATCGACGAGTTTGTCGATGACGCTGTGCACAAGGACGTCGGCCCCTTCCTCAACCGCGGCGCGCGCTGTTTCCAATTCAGTCGCATGAACGGCTACGCGAATTTTATGCGCGTGACTTTCTTCGATCGTGGCTCGCGCAATCGGCCGGAACGAATCAACCGGATGATCCTGGTCGACGATGTACCAGATTTTAACCAAGTCTGGCTTTTGCGCGGCGAGTTTGCGCACGAACTCCCGCGCTTGATCGGGAGTATCGATCTTCACGATTGGCGGATCGCCAAGATCGAGTTTCTCGCGCGAGACGCTGGAAATTAACGGCCCGGCCACAGCCACGCGCGGCGCTTTAGCGGTCGAATCCGCAGTTTTCCGCACCTCGAAATTCCACATTGGCCCTCCGACATCGACGACGCTGGTAATGCCGCAGCGCAAATAGCGCGCAAAAGTGTCAGCTAAATGCGATTTGATCCAGCCCACTTCCTCTTTGTACGGCCGCACACTATTGAGATCTGCGCCGTCCGGCCGGGTGAAAAGATCACCCGACTGGAAGAAATGCACATGAGTATCGATATAACCAGGAAGGATGAATTTTCCGTCGCACTCGACCCAGCGGGAACCGACTGGGACACCGCTTTCTTTGCGGCTGGCGATGCTTTCTATTTTGCCGCCATTAATTACGACAACGGCGTTCTGGACAATCTTGCCGTCCGCCGGGTTAATTACGGTGCCGCCGACCAAAGAGATTTTCTGAGCGAGCGCGCTGGTCGCAAGCGCGGATCCGATAAGGAAAGCAGCAATTCGATTCATAAAGGAAGAGTATCGTGAGCTGATTCGCTGCGGACAATTCGATCGGCCTCGCGTTCCAGCGGAGCATAATCGACCTCTCGCGGGCGGAGATAAAATTCTTCGATGACAATTTTGGTCAGCGCAGCCGCGGGCAAAGCCAGAATGGCGCCGGCCAGCCCAAAGAGCCAGCCCATCGCGACGGTGAAAAACAAGATAAGGACCGGGTTTAGTCGCATTTCTTTTCCAAGAATGTAAGGCACGAGGAAATTCACCTCGATCTGTTGCACGAACAAGATCGCCGCCAGCGCGAGCCAGAATTTCGTCACGCTGATACTTAAGGCGACGAATAGTATCGGGAAGGCAACCAGCACCGGCCCAATGTTTGGCAAGAATTCGCCGAAAAACGCGAGCACTCCGAAAACGAACGCCGGCTGCACTCCCACTGCCCACAATAAAATGCCAGTGGACGTACCGGTGATTACGCCATTGATGGCCACGCCACGCGCCCACGCCGTCATTTGTTCCATCATCCGGATGAGAGTGCGCCGCGCTTTTTCGCGATGACGATCTGGTATTACCGCCAGATAACCAACGATTAGCGGCCGCGGATTCGAAAGCACGAAAATCAGAAGCAGGACGGCAAAAACGAAAATAAAAACCCCGCCGACCACACCGATGGTTGAACGCAGGAGCACGTTCGCCATTGTCCCGGCCTGGTTGCCGACCGTGGCGGCAATTTGGTCGGCCTGCGGCAAGGCGTTTTGCAATGCGGGATAGCGCTCGGTGAAATCGGCGATATGAGCACGAATCGACTGCCAAGCGTTAGGAGCGCGTTGTATCAACAATTGCAATTCATCCGTAAAAGTCGGCACTGCCACCGCCACGACCAAGACCACGATTGTGGCCAGCGCGATCAGGACCAGAGCAACCCCGGCTGGTCGAGGAACGCGTCGGCGCTCGAGAAAAACGACGAGCGGGTTCAACACCATCGCCAACAGGACCACGATCCCGAAAAGCAACAGCACTGGCACGAGTGCGCGCAGAAGGAGCCAGGCAACGATCAGGAGAACGATCAGGATGAGGAGGCGGCGCCCGTCCCGGTAAGCGAAGGGACCGAGTTCGTCGTGTTTCTCCTGCGGTGTTGAATTTGTCATGAATGGAATCCAATGCGGCGCTTCGGCTTTTCGGGTGGCGTCATTAATTCGCGGATGGCATCGAAAACGATCTTGAATTGGGCATCGTATTTTTTCTCGAGAGCGTTGAGTTTGCGGGCAAGCTCGGCATTGGATAGAAGCATTTTGCGTAAACGCACAAAAGTGCGCATGATCGCGATGTTTACCTGCACTGCGCGAGGACTCCGCAAGACACTGGAGAGCATAGCGACGCCTTGTTCAGTGAAAGCCATGGGACGTGCGCCGCCAAATTTTCCGCGGCTAGGTATCACATTTTGTGATACCAGGCTCCCCATCTCATTTGCGTTGAGTTTGAACATGAAATCGCCCGGAAAGCGGTCCGCATTCCTTCGCACCGCTTGTTTCAGGGCTCGTGTTTCTACGCGATAGAGCTCAGCCAGGTCGAAGTCGAGCATCACCTTCTCGCCACGAATCAAATAGATGCGCCGTTCTACCTGGATTGCGAGCGCGTTGTCCCTCATGCTGCCGTTCTACCACCGTGCTACCTGATTGAACAGCGGCGAAGCTCCCATTGATAGATCGCGGCGCTACTTGCGAATCGGCATTCTTCATCTACAATAGGCGCTTCGTTTATGGCTGAGAATGCGGAAGCGGTGGATCTTAAGGAGTTCCAATTGCATGAGAAGGATACGGGCAGCGCTGACGTTCAAGTGGCGTTGCTGACGCAACGGATCACGCAATTGACCGAACACCTCAAGACCAACGCGAAGGACCATTCTTCGCGGCGCGGCCTTTTGAAAATGGTCGCGCAGCGCCGCAGCCTGCTCGATTATCTCAACCGCTCGAAAAGCGAGCGCTACAAGAAGGTAATCGACAAGCTGAATCTGCGGAAGTAACCGCAGTTTGCGCCTCGAAGCCGGACGAAAATAAAACTGCAAGACCAGGCCGATAAGGCACCTTGGGTTTTAGGTTTCAGGACCGAACAGAGTTTCGGAATTGACACCTACAATCAGGGTGACCGGCCTGGATTCTCGCACATCCAGGAAAGTAAAATGCAACACAAGGTCACGGCGCAAATAGGCGCCAATTCTATCTCTATTGAAACTGGCAAGATCGCGAAACTAGCCGATGGCTCGGTCGTAGTTTCGTGTGGTGAAACCATGGTGATGGCAAGCGCGGTCTCAGCTACCACTATTAAGGAAGGTCAGGACTTTTTCCCTCTGACGGTTGATTACCGCGAGAAAGCGGCCGCCGCGGGAAAATTCCCTGGCGGTTATTTTAAACGCGAAGGGCGTCCGACGGAAAAGGAAACGCTCACTTCGCGGATGACGGACCGGCCGCTGCGCCCGCTCTTCCCGCAAGGTTATTTCTACGACACCCAGGTGATTTCCATTCTGCTCAGTGCGGATGGGGAAAATGATCCCGATATTTTGTCGATGAACGGAGCGTCGGCCGCGCTGACCGTGTCCGATATTCCATTCAAAGGGCCAATCGGCGCGGTCCGGGTTGGCCGAGTGAACGGCGAGTTCGTTGCGAATCCGACGCACGCCATGCGGGTCCAAAGCGATCTCGATTTGATTTACGTCGGTACGGAAAACGACGTCATCATGATCGAAGGTGCCGCCAATGAATTGCCGGAAGCGGAGTTCGTGAAAGCACTGGAGTTCGCCCACGGACACGCGCGCGAGATGATTCGAGCGCAAAAGGAGCTGGCGGCGCAAGTCGGCAAACCGAAACGCGAGATGCCGCTGCTGAACGTCAAACCGGAGCTGCTCGAGATTGCCTATCAAGTCGCTGGCGATCGCATTGAAGGCGCGCTCTATACTCAGGGCAAGGTTGGGCGGTCAAAGGCGGTGGAAGCGTTGCGTGAAGAAGTAAAAACAACGGTGCTGCAAAAATATCCCGAAGCCGACGATTTCGCCATTTCCCAGGCCTTCGATTACGTCCAGAAGAAGGCCTTCCGTGTCAGTGTGCTGGAAAAACAGAAGCGGATGGATGGACGCGGCTATCAGGATCTGCGGCAAATCACATGCGAAGTTGGGGTGCTGCCACGCGCACACGGCTCAGCCATTTTTCAGCGCGGCGAAACCCAGGCCCTCGCCCTCGCCACCCTCGCCCCGATCGAGGAAGCGCAAATGATCGATGCCTACGGCGGGGGGGAACAATCGAAACGCTTTTTGCTGCATTACAATTTCCCGCCGTTCTCAGTCGGCGAAACCGGAAGGTTTGGCGGCGCCAGCCGGCGCGAGATCGGCCACGGCGCGTTGGCGGAACGTTCCCTCGAGCCGGTGGTGCCGAGTGAAAATGATTTTCGCTACGCCATCCGCATATCCAGCGAAGTAATGGAATCGAATGGCTCGACTTCGATGGCGAGCGTGTGTGGCGGAATGCTCGCTCTGATGGACGCGGGCGTACCGGTGAAAGACGTGGTTGCGGGAATTTCCGTCGGTCTCGTTACCGAATACGACGGCGATCAGCTGAAACGTTACGAATTGCTCACCGATATCATCGGTTCCGAAGACCACTTCGGTGACATGGACTTCAAACTCTGCGGCACGGGCAAAGGCGTGACCGGTTACCAGCTTGATCTGAAATTGCCGGGCATCAGTTTGAAGATTCTGAGCGAAGCGATTCAGCGGGCGAAGGAAGCGCGCAGCAAAATTCTCGAGATCATGCGTGGCGCGATCGACAAACCGCGCACCGAACTTTCGAAATACGCGCCTCGGATCGAGACGATCAAAATCAATCCCGAGAAAATCGGCGCGCTCATTGGGCCGGGCGGCAAAACGATCAAGGGAATTGTGGCCGAGACCGGCGCCGAAATTAACATTGAGGACGACGGTTCGGTCCACATTTACGCGACCAGCGGCGAATCGATGGCGCGCGCGAAAGAAATTATTGGCGGGATGACGCGCGAGATTGAGATCGGGCAGACGTATCAGGGGCGCGTCGTTTCAGTAAAAGAGTTCGGCGCATTCGTCGAAGTATTCCCAGGCAGGGACGGGCTGGTGCACATTTCCGAGCTGGCCGATTTCCGGGTAAAGCGAACGGAAGACGTAGCCAACGTAGGCGACGTTATTTGGGTGAAATGCATCGGGATCGACGACAAGGGGCGGGTCAAGCTTTCGCGCAAAGCCGCGTTGAAAGAACGCGCTGAAGCCGAGACCGGCCAGGTCCCTGAGCCCGCGCACGACGGCGCGGGGCGCTGATTGCGTTGTAGCCGGGGTCGCCGGCCGCGGCTCTTTGCCGAATTTAGTTAATCGAGCAAAGCCAGCGACTCGCGGGCGGCATTCGCGGCTGTTGCAGAGATTGTTAGAAACGAAGCGCCTCAATTTCTCCAGCGAATAGCCATTCGGCGGCGCTTTGCGCCAGATTGGCCCGGACTGGATTACCGCGAACATAGTTCCATTTTTGGTCGTAGCTTTCTTCGCAACGCAAGAGATGATCGAAAAATTCCCGCTGCCAAATCGCGCCTGTAGCCGTGGACGCTGTCCGCGGCATTTTGGAAATTCGCCGACTACTCCAACGTTTCCATGCTCCGACAAAATCCGATAATGACGCGGCGTTGGGATCCGGAGCGCAAAACAGGTGCACGTGATCGGGCATGATGACGTATCTTCCAACATGCCAGCCATGCCGCCGCGCATTTTGCCATTCGTCAATTAGGATTTCTGCTACTTGCTCCGAAGCCAAGACGGCCTTTCGATTTCGCGTGCAAGCGGTGACAAAAAAAATCGCCGGATCGAGCCAGACTCGATCCAATCGACGAAGATGCAGGTGCATTTCGGAATATTTATGGGCCATTAATCTGTTCGGCGAGTCTTTAGCAAACGACCGCGGACAGCGTCCGCGGCTACAATGGCCATGAAAGCCGGCTTTCTCGAAAAACTGATCGGACGGCTCGGCAAGATCGGGCCCGAGGAGGTGCAGAATTATTTGCTGCGCCTGGCCCAGGAGAAGGGATTTCTTGAGACGGTTTTTAATGCCATTCAGGAGGGGATTATTGTCACCGATTCATCTGGGCGAATCACCTACCTCAATGACGCCGCCTGCGAGCTTTTCGGCCTCGATGGCGAAGGTTCCATTGGCAAACAGCTCGACGAACGAGTGCGTGGCCTCGATTGGAACGCGCTCACCCACAGCGGTGGTCCCGTTACCCGCGACCTCGAGATTTTTTATCCGCGAAACCGGTTCATCAACTTTTACATCGTGCCGCTGGTGATCGAATCACGGGTGGACCGAAATGAAAATGCCGCGGCTGACGACCGCGGCTACAGCGAGCAGGTCGGATACGCCATTATCATGCGCGATATAACCGAGAGCCGGCGCACGGCGGAGAAAACGATCGAGAGCGAGCGGTTAAACGCGCTCACTTTGCTAGCCGCGGGCGTAGCTCATGAGCTGGGCAATCCGCTCAATTCTTTGAACATTCACTTGCAGTTGATGGAACGGCAGGCGCGCAAGTTGAAAGGCAAAGACCGCGACGAACTCCAGCAGTCCATCGAAATTTGTCGAGGCGAAATCAATCGGCTCGATTCCATCGTCACCCAATTCCTGCGCGCGATCCGGCCGTCGCGTCCGCAGGTTCAGCCGGAAAATATCAACGCCATCGTGGAGGAAGCGGTGCGCTTTTTCTCGGCCGAGATCGAAGCGCGCGACATCGTGGTGGAAACGGAATTGCGCTCCGATTTGCCATTGCTCCAGCTCGATCGCGACCAAATGAAGCAGGCCTTTTACAACGTCATCAAAAACAGTTTCGAAGCGATGAAACGTCGCGGCATTTTGCTGATTCGCACAGACATGGATGAATCGCATGTGCGGGTCAGTTTCATCGACACCGGTGGAGGAATGTCGGCGGAAACGTTAAGCCATGTCTTCGAGCCTTATTATACGACCAAAGCAAGCGGCACCGGCCTCGGGTTGCTGATCGTGCGACGGATCGTGCGCGAACACGGCGGCGAGCTCGCGATCGAAAGCACCGAGGGCAAAGGGTTGACATTGACCATTCGCCTCCCGTTTAAGGAACAACGAGTCCGAATGTTGGAAGCGGGCGATCGGAAGGGCGAACAATGAGTGACTCTGGGCTTGGAGGGGCGGGCTCCGCGAGCCCTTCTCTTGGAGGGCGGAGCTATGCGACGCCGGGTTCGCAAGTCCGTCTCGGACCGGGCTCGCAGAGCTCGCCCCTCCAAAGGTTGAAGGCGGGACGACCTGAAAAGAAGACGCCCGCGCATTTCCCTCCAATTGAATCCGGATTTCGATCCGTCATTGTTTATCTAACGGTTTGTGTAGAACGAAAGAGACCGTTGCTTGCGAATGATGCAGCAGCGCGACTAATCATCGAAGCATGGAGAGCGGCCACTTTTTGGTGCGTGGGCCGTTATGTCATCATGCCTGATCATATTCATTTGTTTTGCGCGCCTAATACGTTCCCAGCGCAGCCGCTTAAAAACTGGATCGCGTGTTGGAAAAATCATGCGACACGCGACTGGACGAACCGCTCGCAGATTCCAATTTGGCAGCGCGAATTTTGGGACAGGCAATTCCGGCGCGCAGAATCGTACGACGAAAAATGGCAATACGTGAGAAACAATCCAGTACGTCATGGCTATGTCTCTCGTGTCGAAGACTGGCCGTACCAAGGGGAACTCAATGTCCTCGAGTGGCACGACCGGTAACATGGAGGGCGGAGCTCTGCGACGCCGGATCCGCCGATCCGTCTCGGACCGGGCTCGCAAAGCTCGCCCCTCCAAAACACTCTTCCACCGCAAATTGTCGTCTTCGCGAAACTCGGCCACCTTGTTAGTAACGAATGCAGCCTACAATTTTGATCGTCGATGACGAAAAGCATACCCGCGACGGGTTGCGGCGTTTGCTCGAAGACGAATACGACGTCTATGTCGCCGAAGACATCGGCGGCGCCCTCAGCGTGCTCGAACGCGAAACGGTC
>WNFY01005513.1_pt1 | contig 11432 bp, 9 predicted proteins | sample 5400091 | NCBI WGS metagenome assembly WNFY01 (sample SAMN13153364, study PRJNA577476) | soil metagenome | isolation source: 60 cm soil or saprolite under grassland replicate 1 | place: USA:California | collected 2016-06-15
CGAGGGATTCAGGCAGAGCCTCCTGGACCTTGCAGTTCTTCGACTCCAAGAGGAGTGCGAACGCGAACGCCTCAGCGGAATCCGTCGGGTAATCAATGCCACAGGCGTGATCCTGCATACAAATTTGGGGCGTGCTCCCCTGTCTGAAGCAGCGCGCAAAGCCGTCAGCTCTGAAGCATCGGGGTACTGCACGCTGGAGTATGACGCTTTGAATGGTGCCCGCGGCAGGCGAGGCGCGAATGTCGAAAAGCTGCTGAAGCAACTGACCGGGGCGGAGGATGCGCTAGCGGTCAACAACTGTGCTGCGGCCGCGCTTCTCATTCTGAAGGTCCTTGCCGCCGGCGGTGAAACGATCGTTTCGAGAGGGGAACTGGTTGAGATCGGAGGTGACTTTCGCGTTCCTGATGTGATGGCAAATTCAGGAACGGAAATGATCGAAGTGGGAAGCACCAATAGAACGAAGCTTGAAGACTATAGGGCCGCGATAACTGACAAGACTCGGCTTATCATGCGTGTTCATCCCTCGAATTACCGAATAATAGGGTTCACCGCATCGCCAACGCTGGCCGAGTTGGCGGAATGCGCACACGAGTCAAATCTCTTTTTATATGAAGACGCTGGCTCAGGGGTCTTATTTGATCTAAGCGAATACGGGTTAAGCGACGAACCTGTCATCAAGGACTGCGTTGCTCAAGGAGCAGATGTCGTTTCTTTTAGCGGCGATAAACTCCTTGGTTCCGCTCAGGCCGGATTGATCGTTGGCCGCGCAGTAATTATTGAACGCTTAAGAAGACACTCTCTTTATCGCGCTCTTCGCGCCGACAAGCTGTGCCTGTCCGCGCTCGAAGCGACCTTGGAAGCGCACTTGCGCGGCACTTCGTTCTCCGAAGTTCCGGCACTGCAGATGCTGGCGACAACAAGCGCTGAGATCGAGGAGCGAGCGATAAATGTGGTCTCGCAAATACCAGATGATCGGGCCTTGCGGGCGGAATTAGTGGCAGGAGAGTCTGCGATCGGAGGCGGATGCGGACCCGCTGTCCAACCGCAGACTGTTTTAATAGCCCTGGAGCACAAACATCTCTCCGCAGATGCGATTGAAGCGCGGTTGAGAGCTTATAGCCCTCCCATCATCGCACGCGTGGCCAATGATAAAGTGCTGCTCGATCTGCGAACAATCTCTCTAGCAGATGAGGGAGAATTGGTTGTTGCATTAAGGTTACTTGCGTCAGATTAGTCCCCAGCGATAACGGAATCCTGCGAATAAATGCTCCCTCCAAAGCCCTCCAAGTGCACGGCTGGATTAAACAATGATCATCTGCGTATAATGGTCGCGGCTTGTTCAGGAGAACACGTCAGATTCACCAGCCTTCCGGCATTTCGTCCTCTTACTTCCCGTCTTGAACCAATCAATATCCTTCAATTCGTTAACTCTATCCCTGGGAATAGCGTTAGTCGCTGGTCTTGTAGCCGTCGTTTTCTGGCAAACCGACATGATGCCGTCGCTGCATCAGGCTTTCCTTCTGCTACCCAAACACAACGGCGAACAGCTAGTAGTTCCGGGATTCTGGCTTGGAGCGGGAATAATAACTTCTCTGGCGGTTGCTGCCGCTTTAACTATTGGCCGAGTAAAGGCGCATGAAGTCTCTCCGTATGTCGCCGGTTTCTATCTTTGTATGGCGGTGGCGAGCCTGCTGGCCTCACGATTTCTCGCCATCGACATACTCTATGCACCGAGTGCGCTTGCCATAGGCGTCACGCTAATTGCAGCGCAAGTAGCTCGACTCAGGAGAGCTGATGGCGAACTAACGCGGCTGCTTTTTGAATCTGCAGGAACGGCGGGTTCGCAGAGCAACGAGGGAGCCAACTCGAGACTATTGAGCGGGTTAAAACTCCTCGAGACGGAGCTGGCTCTGAGCGAGGCCATTGTATTCCAACTTCACAACGGGTTGTTCGCGCCCGTGGCACGCCTCCGAACCGGCGGCAAAAGTGGCAGTGATAGCAGTCGAAACTCCGCATGGCGTGAAGCTATCGCACTCTGCGACTGCGCTGCCAAAACTGGCGAGATAATCACTCAGGACCTCGAGGATCAAGGTGGGACCAACGTCACCGTACCGCTTCGCCATGAAAATCGCACGGTCGGCGCCTTGCTGCTGCGCGTTGATACCAAATTGCGCGACGAAGATCACCCGCTGTTAACTGCGGTAGGTGCGCAGATGGCGCGAAATCTTCAGCGAGAACGATTTTACAAGGAAGTCTCCAAAGTCCGTGCTTTCGACTATTTTTCTACCACAGCGGCCGAGAAAAAACTGGAGGCGCTCAATGTGTTACATGGTCTGTTGACCGAGCAAAGATGCGGCGAAAATGTTCTGGCGGAAGTAAACGAAGGCGTGGCAATTGGATATCTCGACGGTACGCTGGCTTTCGTCAATTCGGACCTACAGCGTCTTGCGGGGCTCTCAGGCGATGAACTCAGGGTTTTTACCATTCTTGAGCTGCTTGATCGCTTTCGCACTGATGTCTTCGATGAGCCGGCAATTGCCGTCCGCCGAGTACTGCAATCGGGCGAGGCTTTTGAGAGTGAACTAAGTTTGGCGGGACGGACCGAGATATTTGGCTTGCGAATCTCACTGGTGCGCGACCTTTTGGGAACTCGAGGCTCGGGCCAACCTCTTTGTCTCGCGGTCTACGTGCGCGATCTGACACGTACCAAAGAACATGAACAATTGAAAAGCGATATGATTTCTCTTATGTCCCACGAACTGCGCACTCCGTTAACCAGCATCAGCGGTTTCGCTGAACTGCTCTGCGCTGAAGAAGGACTACCGGACCAGGCAAAAGAGTTTGTGACGATTATTGGCAACGAGTCGCAGCGCCTGTCGCGAATGATCAATACCTTCCTTGCGGTTACACAGCTGGAAAGAAAAGACAAACAGGAGGTTCTGAAGATACCGCTGCGGCTTAATGATGTGGTCCGGGAAACGATAATGAGCCTGCAGCCGATTGCGAAGAAAAAGCGAATTCGCATGATTGAGCAACCTGCACAGAGACTGCCACCAGTCGCGGCAGACAAAAGTTTAATCACGCAGGCGCTAAAGAACCTCGTTAACAATGCGATCAAGTACAGCCCTGAACGTACGACCGTAACAATTTCAACAGCGCTCGAGGCCGAGGCTGTACGCGTGTCAGTTGAGGATCGAGGCTTTGGAATTCCTCCCGAGTCGCGAGATCGCGTGTGGGAAAAGTTTTACAGGGTCGTGCGGGAGGGTCAAGAAAAGGACGAGGAGTCGACGGGACTTGGTTTGTCGTTTGTACGAGAAGTTATCGAACAACATGGCGGCAACGTAGATGTCGAATCTGAGGAAGGTCGCGGCTCCAAGTTCAGCTTCACGCTACCCAGACTGTGACCAGCGCGAAAATATTCTGATAAAAAGGATTCGCGGCTATGTTGTTCTTGAATCGCGATCCAGGGCGCAATAGTGTGCCTCTCGTCAGTCAAACACGATTGATCGTTCCGCGACAGTTCTGCGCATCACAACCGCATCTTTTCGTATCTGAGTGTAACGTAGACTCATAGTCGATCGTGATCTCTTCACCAGGTTGGATATCACGCAACGCAATAAAGAGTATGTGGTTACCGGCGATCTTCATGAAGGCGTTTGGCGCACAGGAGTGATTGATATAGTGAGTGCCGTTGCCACCACGACTGCCGTCGAGACTCCAGCGATTATTTAAGGCACAGATCCTTAACCGTCTTCGAGTCGCGCGCCGGTTCGCTTCCGCATTAGAAATTCGCTCGCCGGTGTATTCAGCAATTTTCCTCCACCGTCCGAAACACCGGGTTGCAAAGCACCCTTTACCCTCGATCCGGGAGGGACGTATCTGCAAACCGACTGCAAGTTTTAATCTCATGAGTTCTGGCAGACACTTCTTCCGATAGAGCACCACGCACATCGCAACCAGCGCATTCTAACACCATCAAAAAACTCTGCTTCCGAAAAAGTTGGGCCGCCTACGCCATTCCGGCGCGGCGGCCCAAGAACCTTCCGGCATTTCATAGCGACCCTACTTCAAACGAAAACTCCGTGCTATCAAGTCAGTCTGATTTCGAATGCGGGTCAGCTTGTCGCGCAAACCGGTAAACCGCAATGTGTAAATCGTTCGATTGTCCGCTTGAAGATAGTATATTCGCCCCAACATCGGCTTACCGGTCTTAACAAACTCGTAAGAGATGGTTACGCCATTCAAGCGTCCGTGAAATTCTTCCTGCTTCCCTTCAACAAATCCAGGTATGAACCGAAGCTTTTGGTCCTGATCACGACGAGCGAGATCCGCGGGCGTGGTTCCGGCGTCGACTACCTCTTTACGAATCTGCAAATGACCATCCAACCGGTCCCCATAAACAAACTCGGCATGCTCATGAGCGGCATCCGGTTCGCTTATCATGCGCCAGGTTGACGACGGAAGCTCTATCGAATATTCCATTTTGTCGCTATTAAAGACCTCTTGCGCTATCGCCGCTGAACAGGCTGAGCAAAGTAGAGCAAGCGTAAGAAATGCAATTGCGCCTCGCATGTAAGACTCCTTATTTAAACCCAACGTCGGTTGGTCGCATTGGAATCGGTAAGGTGTTCACGTCATCTGAATTTTTCGATGCCGCCATTGTTGCCCTCAGTTGCTTGCGCTTGAGAAAGACTGCAGCTCTCCTCCGGAGATCGTTTCGCGCTGAATGCCGACCAGGACTTTAACTCCCTTGCCGGCAAGCTCAAGCAATTGGTCCATCTGTTGTTTACTAAAAGGCTCGCGCTCGGCAGTGCCCTGAAGCTCAATGAAACGGCCATCGCCAGTGCAAACAACGTTCATGTCGACCTCGGCACGCGAGTCCTCGTCATACTTCAAATCGAGCAAAGGAGTCTTGTCAACAATGCCCACACTGACGGCCGCCACTTCGCTCTTCACTAAGCTGCCGGCAAGCTTTCCCGATTTCAGAAGCCGCTGACTAGCCAGGGCAAAAGCCACATACGCTCCGGTAATGGCGGCCGTGCGAGTGCCTCCATCGGCTTGGAGCACGTCGCAGTCAATGGTTACGGTGCGCTCGCCTAAAATCTTCATGTCTGCAACCGCCCTCAGGCTACGTCCGATCAGGCGTTGAATCTCGTGCGTTCGTCCTGAAGGGCCACCGCGTCCGATCTCACGCGACGTGCGTTGTTGAGTCGCCCGCGGAAGCATCGCATATTCCGCGGTGATCCATCCCTGCCCGCTATTGCGCAAAAAGGGTGGCACCCTGTCCTCCAGTGAGGCGGAGCAAACCACACGCGTCAAACCCATTTCAATTAATACCGAGCCTTCTGCATACGGCAGAAAACCGGGAGTGATCTTTACCGGGCGCAGCTCGTCGCGTGCGCGCCCGTCAGTGCGTACGAAGCTCATCGTGCCCCCAAATCTCAACCGCTTCCAATACCGATGGAGCGGCACCTAAGAATCTCTCGGCCACTTTAGCAAACCGCTGGGCCGCATCGGTTACATAAAAGTGATCCAGGTCGTCGCAGAGTAGTCTTTCTCTTTCGTGGTTATAGCTATCGCGAGTCAGGCTTTCTGTCTGTAAAAGCGCTTCCACCTGATAGGCCGCCGCTTCGCCTGAATCGATTAGCGTCACGCCGCTGCCCATTGTTTTGTGTATCACGCTTTGCAGTATCGGATAGTGTGTGCAACCCAGGACAAGCGCGCGAGCCTCAATATTCACAAGGTCGCTCAGGTAGTGTTCGGCTACAGATTGTGCCACCGTGGTATCGGCCCAGCCTTCTTCTGCAAGCGGGACAAATAAAGGACAAGCGCGTTCTGTCACAGTGACTGAAGGATCAATCCTTTCGATCGCTTGGGCATAAGCCCCACTTTGCACCGTAGCTTCAGTCGCGAGGACGACAATGGGTCGTCCCTGGGCGATATCTACTGCTGCCTGAGCGCCCGGATCAATGACACCCACAACTCCCACATCGATAGCCCGACGAATTGCGGGAAGCGCCAGGGCCGAGGCCGTGTTGCAAGCAACAACCAGGAGCTTAATACCATGCGCCTCGAGAAACCGGGCATTCTCTAGGGCATAACGCTCAACCGTAGCCAATGATTTTGTGCCATATGGCACTCGCGCCGTATCGCCCAGGTAAACAAAATGTTCGTCCGGCAAACGCTCGTGCAACGCGCGATAAACGGTAAGGCCGCCTACGCCGCTGTCAAAGATGCCAATTGGAAGATCCGAATTACGGATTGCGGATTTCGGATTGCGGATTTCGGATTCCAATTCAGGTCCAGATTCTGATTTCAAATCCACAATCCGCAATTCGAAATTTATAGGATGGTGGAGGCGCCGAGATTTGAACTCGGATCCAGAAGTCAACGCCGAGAGACTCTACATGCTTATTCGCTTCTCTTTTCTGTCCGGACTAACCGGACAAAACTTCGCTCGCAGCTGAGTAAGTGAAGCGACAAGACCTCAGTTCGAGCTAGTCCGACTTGTTCTTGCCTGCTCTCACGGACCGAAAAAGCAGGCCAGCTCATTTGAGTGACATCTCAATCCGCGCGCATGAGCAACTTGCGGTGAGACGCTCGGTGCTTAATTAGGCAGCGAGAGCCAATTCATTGTTATTGGCAGTTGTGTTCCCCTACGCTTTTTAACGAGCTGCATAGAGAGAGCCCGGCATGGCATCCGTCGGTCGTCAGAAACTCCTGTCGAAGCCTGTCGCCCCCGGTTTGCAAGATGGATTATAACAAGCTTAGGCCGGAATCCCCATTCGCCGCGAAGCCCAACGAAATAGGGGGATATGGCGCGATTTCAAGCATTTTTCGAACCGGATCGAGTTAACGGTTGAGCTAGGCTATAATTCCCGGTGCTCTCATTTCAGAGGGTCACTGTGGATATCCACGTTGCCTTTATCTGCATCTCAGCGCAACGTCACCGTGAGGACGGTTAGACTCTTATGGCCACAAAATATCCTGTTTCCGGTCTGAAATCGTTTTCACCCCGGGTAATCGTGAACGCCCCGGCGCATGAACGGCAAAATATTTTGAAGCGCCTCTGGCTGCCCGCTGTTCTACTGCTCGCGCTTGCCGCCGGCGGTCTGACCGGCATCATTGCCGCGTACAAACTTAACTACTCACGCGCGGCAAATGAAGTGGCAGCACTGGCGACTTATCGTCCTAGCGTTGTGACGCGGGTCTACGCAGATGATGGTGAAACAGTGATCGGGGAGTTTGCTCTCGAAAAACGCATCCCGCTGAAGTATGACGAGATTCCTCAGGTAATGAAGAACTCCATTCTCGCCGTCGAAGATGCGCGCTTTTACGATCATGTGGGCATCGATCCCATTCGCATCGTCGGGGCTGTTTGGAAGAATCTTACTACCGAGAAAGTCGAAGGCGGTTCCACGCTGACTCAGCAATTGGCCAAGAATCTTTTTCTTTCGCGCGAACAAACTTTAAAGCGAAAAATGAACGAGTGGGCGCTCGCACTCCAGATCGAACGGTATTACACGAAGAACCAGATTATGGAGTTGTATGCGAACCATATTTTTCTGGGGGCAAACGCCTACGGCGTGGAAGCCGGAGCGGAAACATACTTCGGTAAACAAGCTAAGGATTTGACCCTTGGTGAAGCTGCCCTGCTGGCTGGTGTTCCCAAAGCACCAAGCGAGTATTCGCCTACTTCCAACCCTACTCGAGCAAAGGAACGGCGTGACTTGGTGTTGGACTTAATGGCTAAGAATGGCTTTGCCACCCAGGCCGAAGTTGACGCGGCGAAAGCGAAACCAATTCAGCTGGCGGACACGGCTTACTACCAATCACAACCGAAGTCGACGCCGTTTGATTTTCCGGTTGAATTTATCCGGCAAGAATTGGAAGACAAGTACACGACTCGAGTGGCCCAGGGTGGACTAGCTGTTTACACTACGATTAATGCCGAGGCTCAAAAGAAAGCCTATGAGGTTGTGCGAGCGGGATTGCGTCGCTATGACAAGTCGCACAGCGGTTGGCGTTCGAGCTACACGCTGATCCCGACCGCCGCCAACAGCAGCGTGCCAACCCAGCAGGAACTAACGAACTTCAAGCATCCCGATTGGTACGGCAACGAATACGAGTCCGGTCGTTATTTGATGGGCCTGATCATGAAGGTCGACCGTGCACGCAAGGAAGCAACGGTTCGCTTCGGCAATTTTAATTCGACTGTTACCGCAGCTGATATGGGCTGGTCCCATCGCCAACCTGAGGCCGAATTTAAGGTCGGTAACCTCGCTGAGTTCACGATCAAAGAGGTTGACAAGAAAGCCCGTCGTTTGAAAGTAGAGCTTTCTCAGGTTCCTGCAGTGCAGGGTGCCATGATGACCCTCAATGCAAAGACGGGCGAGATCGTCACCATGGTAGGTGGCTACGACTTTTACACTAGCAAATTTAATAATGCCGTTCAGGCTTACAGACAGACTGGCTCTTGTTTCAAACCGTTCGTTTACACCGCGGCTGTCGAATGGGGGATGTCACCCGACAGTACTGTCAGCGGTGCGCCGATCAAGATAGGCGACTGGCAGCCCCACAACTACGACGGCTCTCTCGGTTGCGGTGACTTGCCATTAAAGATGGCGCTCGCGAAGTCGATGAACGTGCCGGCTGTTCACTTACTGCAGACAGTTGGTATTCAAACCGGAGCGCAGATGGTGCGCCGGTTTGGCATCAAAGTCCCGATGGCGCCCTATCTTCCTTCTGCTCTCGGAGCCACCGAAGTACCTCTTGACCAGATGGTGTCTGCCTACTCGGCTTTTCCCAACAAAGGCATTCGCGTTGATCCGCACATGATTCGGCGGGTGCTCGATCGCGACGGCGCGGTGCTCCAGGAGTGGGAGAAGACAACTTACAAGGTGATGAACGAGTACGTGGCGTTGACCATGGTATCGATGATGCAAGGAGTTGTGGAGTTTGGAACAGCCACCGCGGCCCGTTCACTGGGCGTTCCACTGGCGGGAAAAACAGGCACAGTCAACGATCATACTGATGTCTGGTTTATCGGTTACACGCCGACTTACGTTACCGGAATATGGATGGGTTATCCCGGTAAGAAGAAGCCGCTTGGCAACGACATGACCGGCGCCGTAGGCGCTCTTCCGTTCTTCATCGACTTTATGAAGGACTTCCTCAAAGACAAACCGAAGGAGGACTTTGCCAAGCCACCGACCATGCCTGAGGATATGAAGGAACTATTCCGGCAGCGTCAGCGGGAGCTAGCCGCCGAGCGATCGGAATTGACTGCAGCTGCCAAAGACGAGGCTGGAGATCAAAACACAACTCCGGCAAGCACGACTGAACCCAAGCTGGAACAGGTGACGCTGCCGCCGCCGCCTAAAACCGACGAAGCTCCAGCTCATCCGGCCCCCAAACCTGAGACAGAAAAACCGAAGACTGAACCCACTCCGCCGCCCGCTGCTACACGGCCACGCGAGGTAGACACGCAAAAGAAGAAAGGGAAGAAAGGCGACGAACCGTAGGCGATTGAGAGAAGTAGTAAGGGGCCAGGAAGAGATCATTTTCCATTGATCATTTGACATTTCTCATTTGTCATTTGCTGCTTACGAACTTTCGCCGTCGTCAACGAACCTCGATCAGTCTTGAAAATGACAACTGAGAAATGTCAAATGATGAATGGAAAATGATTCTTCTCTTCACACATTTTCGGCAAACTTAATCCGTCTCCGTCAAACAAGTCTCTCCAGCCAATAAGGAAGCATCTTCCGCCACCACGGCCAATCATGATTAACGTCCTGGCCCCAGAGATCCAGAGTGTGAGGGATTCCCTTCGCATTAAGAATATCTGAAAGGGCTCGACTGCGATCCGGGGCTTCGTATGCGCCCTGACCGGATAGGATCACGATAGCATCCGCCTTCCTCAGCAGCGGCAGGTGATAGTCGTCATTCAAGTTTGCAAGGTAATCCGCGGGGTTGTTGAAGTAAACGTTGTCGTCATAATGTCCGCCCAGATATGAACGAATATCGTAGCTGCCACTCATCGCGATGACGCCGCGAAAGAGATCGGGATGTTTAAAATACGTGTTGGCCGCGAGAAAGGCTCCAAGGCTGGCGCCAGTCGTTAAGGGACGCCCGTCTTCATGACCCGTATCTCTCCGAATAAGGGGCAACACTTCCTCTGTGATGTACCTATCATACTGGGTGAGCAACTCCGCCTTCAGATGAGGAGGCATCTGCTCGTTAAGCAAGCTGTAGCGGTTGACGCTGTTGATTGAATAGGCGCGTATCTGCCCGCGCTCGATGAGCGGTGCGATCGAATCGACCAAATGAAAGCGTTCATACTCGAGGTAGTCTGCCGCCGCCGTGGGAAGCATCAATAACGGATAACCGGCATGCCCATAAGCTACCAGGGGCATTTCAATGTTCAGGTTTTGACTCAACCAGGCTGTCGTCCTGCGTTCCATGCACACCTTTCAGTAGAGCATAAGGAGAAGATTAGAGAACTTTTTGCTAGCTTTTTGCAGTGCGAAATATTCTCGCAGTTCGGCGCGAAGAGCAAGTTTTGATCTAATTGGAAACTGAGAAATGCGCTATGGAAAGTGGAAAATGGTTGTTTTCGGCTCGTCCTTCAACCCTCCACATAGCTGTCCTTGACGCTCATTGACCCTTTTGTTATAAAAAACCGTGACGCAAGCGGCCAGCTTGCGTTACTTTTTCTGCACTGAAAGCAATTTTATTCCGCAGTAGCTCAATGGCAGAGCATCCGGCTGTTAACCGGAGGGTTGTAGGTTCGAGTCCTACCTGCGGAGCCACTTATTATTAAGAAAAGGGCCGCTCGCTTGGGCGGCCTTGGAAGTTTGTGACGCGGATTGTGACGTAACCCCTCTTTGAAAAAGGAAAACGGAATGAGCTTCGAGTTACCCAGGCAGCATCATGAAACTGCGGAAGAAAAGAAGCTTGTGGTGCTGAAATATCTTAACGATGGTTGCTGGTTGGCTGATACGGTCGAGAGAAACAGGAGCGAAAGCCAACCCTTAGAGAAGCATGATCATCCGGCGTTCTTTTCAGAGAGATCCGCTTGGTTTGCGTTTCCAAAACCCCAGATTCTGAACGAGCTGATCGAAGAAGGCCTGATCGAGGTTCATATCTCGCCTTGGGTGGATGGCGATGTAAGGAATCCGAACTACAACCTCAGGCATTTCCGAATCACGGATCGCGGGAAAGCCTGTCTAGACTCCGACGAGGCCTTAAGAACGAAGAGTCGGTGAGTGACAGCGTGAATTGATGGCCTAGACAAGTCTACAATTAAATTAGACGAGCAAGGGCTTGAACTCTCCGATAAGGCCATCCACCTTATCAATAAGATCCTTTACAGCCCAGACGATTGGCTTGGGTTCAAAGAGATCCGGGTGGTTGAGGGTTATATCAAA
>WNFY01005515.1_pt1 | contig 11429 bp, 10 predicted proteins | sample 5400091 | NCBI WGS metagenome assembly WNFY01 (sample SAMN13153364, study PRJNA577476) | soil metagenome | isolation source: 60 cm soil or saprolite under grassland replicate 1 | place: USA:California | collected 2016-06-15
CCGAGTTCGTACGTCTGGCGGACCACTTCAAGATTCGAGCTTGCCTGTTCCTTAACGCCAACTCGGTAGATCTGCATTGCCCGCGCCGCACTTTCATACTGGGCATAGGCGGAAGCAACTTCGCGACGGATGCTTAGTTCAGCAAATTCTCGCCGTTGCTTAGCGGCGCCCATTTCAGCGGTTGCTGCTTCAATGGCCCCTTGATTCTTGTTGCGCACAGGAACACTGACAGTCACTCCAAACGTGACGAAATTGAAAACATCCTGGACCGGCTGCAATTGACCGACGTCGTTAATACCGAAAACCGGAAAACTGGAATTCATTCGTTGATAACCAGCATTTATGCTGGCGTCCACTCGTCCCTGCGTGCGCGCCTCAAGGATCCGAGCCTCCGCTAGTCGCTCAGTGGCGCGATATCCTTCAAGATCGGGGCGGTTTCGCAGTGCCTGGGCGGTAGCTTCGGAAAGAGGGAGGAGTGGTCCGATCAGCTTATCGAAATCACCGCTAAGACGGAGTGGCTCCTCGGGTTGCATGCCCATCAAGTTGCGCAACTCAAGCAGTGCAATTTCCACCCTTCCTTCGTCGGTCTCGCGCACTGATCGCAAGCGATTTACTTCAACCAGGACCATGTTCTGCTCTAGAGGCGCAGTACGACCTTCGATGACACGTGCCTGCACTAGCCTGTAACCACGCCGGCTGTTTGCCAGCAACTCTTCAGTGAAGCCCAGCTTAAGAATATCAGCCAACGCCTGGCCAAACTTCGCTCGTACCTCAGCGGCAATGAGCCTTTCCCGATTGGCTACTGCTTGTTCGCGCAGTTCGAGTTCCCGTTGTGCAACCGTGATTCGTGCCACGCGACGCCCACCCAGCTCCAATGGCCACATGCTGCTAATCATGAGCTGGTTATCCTTGCCATCGAGCTGGCGGGCACCATTTACTTCTAGTGCCGGATTTGCTCTAAGACCCGCCTGTTTGACCAGGGCGCGACCGGCATCGACCTCTTTGCGTGCGGCGAGCAACTCACCGTTGTGTGCCAGCGCATTGGCAACCGCGTCATCGGCAGTAAGTCCGTTGCCCGGAGCAAAGTATTTTGTAAGCGAAGATTGCTGATCCGGTTGCACGGCCTGCGGTTTTACAGGCTCACTCTTTATGGCCACAGGCTCCTTGGTCTGGGCGTTGGCTGTGAAGGCAAACATAAACAGCAACACAAAGACGGAGGATGAATTCAAGCTGATTATGTCGTGCAATGTCGAGAAGACGCGAAGAAACCATAAACTCTCCGCAGTTTGAATCTTTCTTCCTTTGCTTAACATTGAACCTTCAGCGCGTAACAACTTCTTCTTCATTTCCCAATTGCTCCTCTTCATTTGCTTCTTTTGCCGGTGCGTTGTCTCTCTTTAAGCGACGTGCGCGAAGCGAAAAGAAGATCACCGGCGTGACGATCAGCACGTGCAACAGACTCGAAACCATTCCTCCCAATACTGGCGTTGCCAATGGTTTCATCACCTCCGCTCCTGCGCTGGTGCTCCACATAATCGGCAGGAGACCGGCAACTACAGTTGAAACCGTCATAACTTTTGGCCGCAGCCGTAGCAGCGCCCCTTCCATCACCGCGTCGAGCAGACTCTTTCTCGTCAACGTGCCGACTTCTTTTATCTTTCGGTCGACGGCTTCTTCGAGGTAGATGACCATCACGACGCCCGTCTGCACCGCAGTTCCGAAGAGCGCAATGAAGCCTACCCAAACCGCAACGGAAAAGTTGTAACCGAGCGCCCACAGTAGGTAGACACCGCCCGTTAGTGCGAACGGCACTGCAAGCAAGACGTGCGCGGCTTCCAGTGCCGAGTGATAGGTCATATACAGCAAACCAAAGATGATTATGAGCACGATAGGGATAACCACCATTAGGCGTTGTCGCGCTCGCTGCTGGTTCTCGTATTGACCGCTCCAGGTAATGTAATAACCAGCGGGAAGCTGCACTTGCCGAGCAATCAACGCTTTTGCTTCGTCGACAAAACTACCAACATCGCGACCCCGCACGTTCAAAAGTACCGTGCCCCGCAGCAAACCGTTTTCACTGGAAATCATTGATGGACCTTCCACGGTCCGAATTTCTGTGAGTTGTGAAAGCGGAATCGGCGCTCCCGCAGGCGACGTGATTGGGATCGCGGAGAGCGCTTCCGGGCTGTCGCGAAATTGTTGACCGTAACGAACCCGAACCGGGAATCTCCTGCGCCCCTCTATCGTGACAGTTAGATTTGTTTCGCCAATGCCCTTCTCGATTGCGTCCTGGATTGTTCGACTGTCAATACCGTAACGCGCGGACGCCGGGCGATTGATTCTTATATCGATGTAAGGAGCGCCACTAATCTGTTCTGGGTAGACGTCAACCGCATCGGGAACAGTTTTGACAACTTCAGCGACCTTGCGCGAAAGCTGTTCCAGTGTCTTCAAATCATTTCCGAAAATCTTGATGCCAACCTGCGAACGGATGCCTGTCGTGAGCATATCGATGCGATTGATGATTGGCTGAGTCCAGATGTTTGTGACTCCCGGCATACGCAGCCTCTCGTCCATCTCGGCAATCAGCCTTTCGCGCGTCATGCCTGCCCGCCATTGCTCCGGTGATTTCAAATGCACTATCGTTTCCGTCATATTGACGGGCGATGGATCAGTCGAAGTCTCTGCTCGACCGGCTTTACCGACAGCCCACTCGACCTCAGGAAATTTCTTCAGTATCTCGTCCTGTTTACCCGTGATCTTCAAGGCTTCATCGATTGAAATTGCGGGATCGGTAACCGGCATAAACATCAGATCGCCTTCGTTCAGCGGCGGCATAAACTCCTTACCAATGCCACTGGCGAGGAAAATCGCACCGGTAAACAGAATGGCTGCCGCCGAAACCGTCAAAAGGCGATGTCGCAACGCAGAACCAAGCACCGGACGATAGAGAGCCTGCAGAAAACGCATCACCGGATTCGCGCTTTCGGGGTGGAATTTCCCGCCAAGTAAATACGTGCAGAGCACAGGGACAAGTGTGACGGCGATAATCGTGGCGCCGACCATCGCGAAGGTTTTTGTGAAGGCAAGTGGATGAAAGAGTTTGCCCTCTTGCCCTGTGAGCGCAAAGACGGGAATGAACGCGAGGATGATGATTGCCATCGAGAAGAAGACGGGTCGACCAACTAGCTTCGTCGAATCGAGCACCGTCTGCCACACAGCCTGTCTGTCTTTCGGGTCGATCCTTCTCTTCTCAAGAAAACGAAAAGCGTTTTCCGTCACTACGATCCCGGCATCAACCAACACGCCAATGGCAATGGCAATTCCTGAAAGCGACATCAGGTTTGAACTGATGCCCATGTAGTGCATGAAGAGGAATGACAGCAGTACGGCCAGTGGCAGCGGAATCGTCACGATGAGGATAGACCGGAAATGCGCCAGGAAAATGATGTGCGCGAGTGTCACCAGTAATAACTCTTCAATCAACGCGCGCTTTAAGGTCTCTGTAGCTCGATTGATTAGTTGGGTACGATCGTAAAATGGCACCAACTGGACCCCTGCAGGCAAGCCGGCCTGTAATTCATTTATCTTCTGCTTGACTGCGTCGATAACCTCGAGCGTGTTAACGCCATAGCGTGCAATTACCACGCCGCCGACCGCTTCCTTACCGTTCTTATCGAGTCCTCCCGTGCGAAAAGCATTGCCGAGTTTTATGTCCGCCACGTTGCGAACATAAATCGGCGTACCATTGGAAGAGCCAATCACGATGTTCTCGACGTCACCGACGGATTCGATCAAACCAACGCCACGCACGACCGCCCACTGACCGGCCTGCTCAACAACATTACCGCCGACATTGTTATTCGAACGCTCGACCGCTTCGACGACAGTTGATAGCGGCATTGCGTAGGCGCGCAACTTGTTGGGATCAACATCAACCTGATACTGCTGAACGTAGCCTCCGACTGAAGCGACCTCTGCAACGCCCGGAACCGAATTGAGCTGATAACGCACAAACCAGTCCTGCAGCGTCCGCAGATCGCGCAGATTCATCTGGTCGCTTTCCAGCGTGTACCAAAAGATCTGACCTACACCGGTTGCGTCCGGACCAAGCGTGGGCACTACTCCTTGGGGCAATTGTTTAGTCACTAGATTCAATCGCTCCAGTACGCGTGTCCGCGCCCAATAGAGATCGATGCTGTCTTCAAAGATCACATTGATCATTGAGAAGCTGAAAGCGGAGCTGGCGCGTACAACGCGAACGCCCGGCAATCCCTGAAGGTTTGTTACCAGTGGATAGGTGACCTGATCCTCCACTTCCTGCGGCGATCGGCCGGGCCAATCGGTGAAAACTATGACCTGGTTTTCCGAGAGATCCGGTATCGCATCGATTGGCGTCCGTAAAAGCGCCCAGTATCCCCACACAGCCAGCCCGAGGTACACTGCCAGCATGAGGCCGCGATTGCGTAGACTAAATTCGATGAGTCGGTGAATCATGCTATTGCTGATTGCCAAAATGCCGATTGCCAATTTTGCCAGGACGGTCTATGGCCCGGGGTCTGAATCGCCGAGACTAGAGCAACTTTATTGCAAGCAATCCAATCGGCGATTGGCAATCGGAAATTGGGAATGCCGTCACTGCGCTACTATCGGAAACGACGCCTGGCCGCGGCCCGCCGGTCCGTCATAGGTAATCTTCACTTGCCACTCACCGCCTACTTCAAGGTTAGCCCGGCCGTGATAAATGCCAGGTGTTTCTGTAGTTGTAAAAGTGGCAGCATTATTCATCTCGGCCATTGTTCCCATCCGCGGCATGCGAAAAGTTAAGGCGACCGCGCCGACGTCTACCGGTTTGCCGGCAGCGTCGGTGAATGAAAGGTTGAATTCCGGTTTCCCATGCTTTAGCACTCCATCACCAGTTGAGAGAGAGACGTTCAGATTGTTTCCTGCAGCCGCACTTTTGATTACTTTTCCGGAAGACGGTCCTTCTTTCTTACCGCATGCGACGAGTACTACAGCCAAGCCAATCAGCCCGAGTAGAATTGCAAGTTTCTTCATTGGTTTGAGTTCCTCTAGAATCGAAGTCAACGCGCCATGTACTTAGGTTGAGTACTCAGCGGACGAAGAGTCGCAGAAGTACTCGCGGATAAATACAGTTGGACCGCTGTGCCTTTTAGCCTAAGAAGGAAGACGGAGCGCGTCCTGGGATCGTAAAACGAACGCTCGCGACTTCCCGCTTTCACAAAAGCAGCGGCAAGAAGACACACTACGGCCCTGTAAACTAGATCAGGAGTGCGAGATTTAGGAGGTAAGCAGGTTGGAGAATTCCGGCTTGCGCCGCTGGGTGGTTGCATCGCAGGTTCTGGTTGAGGTCCTGGACCAAAACGTGAGGAATGGCGGCGACGGGCATAGGCGCGAACAATGAAAGTGGTTGAAGTGTAGTAGCGTTCGTAGGAACCGGCTCCTGGCAATTCAGCGCGCAACACAGCCTCGCCTGAGACGTGGCTGCCGAATCATCGTGCGCAAGCGCCGCTTTGCAGCAGTCCATCATCCAATCGTTCATGCTCGAGTGCATTGGCACTCCAGCGGACACGCTACCACTCAGTGCCGCAACCAGAACCAGACATGTGAACCACTTCAACATAGCCATACCGACTGTACGAATCCGGGTAAAAGATTGTCAAGTAATACAGGAGTTGTCTGAGCGTGCCGAACGTATTGCTCCATAATGTTTACCTCCTCTGAGCGACGCTTGGACTTCTCACTGATGTCCCTCACCGCCGCTGCCGTGTTTGCCGTGACCTCCATGCATAAAGAAGTGCATGAACGGGCAAGCCAGCAACAACAGATAGGGAAGATTGCCGAACAGATGCGCCCGATGTTCGGTAAAAAGGAAGAAGCCAATGATCGCCAGAAACACGATCAGCAACACGCTCCTTCGCGAGTCGAGCCAACTGCCGTTTTCTGATTGATGTTCGTGATTCATGGCTACCTCCTTCTCCATGTCCAACATCTCACAATTAGAAAATGTGCTTGACCTTTTCGCCGGCAACTTGAATCTCCTCGATCGTCCGCTCACCGGCAGCATTTCGGCCGAAGGTAATCTTTGTGTTGTTCACCGACTTGGCCAGTGGCTCGACACGGCATTTCACTCTCACGATTTCTCTGCCTTCGACCATGCTGTACTCCCGATACCCGGCAGGCATGGTCACTGGTTTGAAGACGAACACGTGATCCGTTCCTTCAACTACGTGCTGGACGTGGTACATACCGGGCTCGAGCAGGCGATCCCCTACTCTCACCTTTTCAGAGAGCCTCACCATTCCTTTCGTACCAACGAGAAGATGATCGGGGTGTTGTGCAAGCGCTTGATAGAATGCTCCGAGAGCGATTACCAGCGCGATGGTTACGGCGACGAATTTGATTTGGTTTTTCATGACTTCTTCCTTTTCCTTTTCTTGAAATTGATTTCTTGCCTTGCTTCAACAATCTGAAGCGTTGCTTTTGTTTTCGCGACTGCTTTCGCGCATTACTGAGCGGTAACCGTCAACGATGTCTTTCCTTTACCGGCCGGTCCCTCGTAACTAAGTTGCGCTTGCCACTCACCCGCAGAACCAAGCTTCACTTTGCCTTGATAAACGCCAGGCGTGCCCGTCGCGGTAAACGCCGCTGCGTCATTCATCGCCGGCATCGTTCCCATCCATGGCATGTAGAAATTCAGACCAACAGCTCCGACTTCCACGGGTTTGTCGGAACCGTCCTTGAACAACACAAAGAAGTCGTTGTCACCGTTCTTGAGTGCGCCATTTTTGTTTGAAAGTGTCGCCGTCAGGTTGTTACCCAGTGGTGCGCTCTTAATGACTTTGCCAGTGTCAGTCGGGCCTTTTGAGCTACATGCTGCGGCTGCGAGTACAAGAACTCCGAAAACAAGTGCGATTACTAACTTTTTCATAGACTTTGGTCCTTTCCTGATTTAGCTGAACGCGAACTACCCACAAGCCGAGCCTCAAGATTGATATCTCAATGCTCGCGCGCGGTCACACGCCGGCGCCCGTTGTCCCGAGTAGTTCTTCAACTAAAGAACACTCGACCAACAAGACACACGACGACCTTGTGTGAGTTAGATCAGAAGGGAAAGATTGCGGATGTAACTAGCCTGGAGATCGGGTAAGAAGGCTTCGGTCGAATAGGAACACTCGTAAGGCTTAGGCGCTGGTAGAGGAGACTGCACAACTGCCGGATGATTATCAGCGATGCTGTAGGAAGGAGAACGCAGATTAAACGTTGTTCCGTTTGCACCCGTCTCTTGCGGAATGGTGACACAGCATCGTTCCGAAGGGTCGTACTCACTTACTACAGACTTGGGCTGCTCCTCTTTACAGCATGGCATGGTATCCATGCCCGCCATCTCGATGCCTGCCGTCTCGCAGAGGTGTCCTTTGTGGAGCCGTGCCGTGCCAGCGAGTACACTGCCACCAACCACCAGCACCAAAATCAGAGATGAAAACCGCTTCAGCATTGCTAACTGACCTTCGTCTCCATGCCAGCAAGGCCCATGCCGCTCCGAATGCGCTTATTTCCGATGGAGTCTAGAGACGTTGAGGAATATTCCCGAAACTTTTCTCAGGTCCATGCGAAGAATTGCGCAAGACCTGTAACGCCCAGGAGTCGCTTGACCCGACCACCAGGGAAAATTGGCCATTGGTCGAGGTGAGCAAGGTGCTGCCAAGCTCTTTCCCTTGCGACGTTGATGGCGAATTCGCGCTCGATCGGAGTGACCATGATGACTCCTGGTGTTATTTCAAGCGATCTGCTTCCGCCGAATCTCTGACAACTGTTGCATGTGACTTAGAAATCGGCTCACGAGGGAAAACACTTTCCAAAAGCCAGCAACAATCGTGGTGACCCCTTGATGCGAATCTTTCTGCGCAGCAAGGCCCAAACAAGATTGCGTTCCTTCGCTACGAAACCAAGCCACGTGCGACTGTCAGCTGTGACTTCGAGATCGGCGCTTCCCACATGACCTTCCTTCACCTCCAGTGTCTGGTCACGAATGACGATCGTGGCCCGACGCTCTTCGTCGCCGGTGAAGGTGAACTGATAAGTAACATCAAGGCCCTTGGACCGATTGCGCTGGAAGACTAATCGCAGTCCAGCCAGAAACGCCGGGATTGAGCGCACGCTTTGCAAGCCATTTCCGACCCGCTTGGTGTGCTTGTTCGGAAAGCGGAGCGCGGCGTGTTCTTCGGCGTCTGAGCCGGGAATGACGTAGACAGTCTCATCCTTCTCCTGCAATGGCCGCACGACGTCTTTTAAGTACTCTGCGCGATTCGTCAAAAATGGTGCTATGACGTCTTCCCCCGCGGGACAGACAGCCATACAGTAGGCCGACTTGTAATTGGCTCCGAACGACAGACTCTGCCACATGGAAGCCGATTCTGGACCACTAACGCGACTGCGGTAGTCCCTGGCGTCCTTGCTGTCAGCGATCTGCTCAACCCAATCCGTGAATCCGCCAAAGAACTCGCGATAATTATGCGTGAAGCAGGCTGAGAAATTGAACGTACCGTCCGAGCCGATAGCGCCAACCGGACAGGCCGAAACGCACAGCTTGCATTCCAGACAAGGGTTGTAATCAAGAGGACGCTGATACTCGGTTATCACGGCGTCCAGCAGCACGGTTCCGAGCAGAACAAAGTTGCCGAATTTCGGGTGTATCACATTGCGATGGATGCCCATGTGACCAAGGCCGGCGGCTACTGCAACGGGTTTGTGCGACACGATCCAGATCTTGCCGCTCCCAACTTGATCCATCTCCATCGGAAACCCCATTGCCGGATTGATCGCACGAATGCCACGATCGCCGAGAGCTGCCACGATGCGGTGGGCAGTTTCGTTTATGCGATCGCCCGTTTGGTGAAACTCAACATTTGAGACCGAGCGCGCAGGACTGCGAATCGGCTCGCGGTTCATTTGGAGCACGAAGCTAATGAGCGACTTCGTGTGCGGAAAGAAGCGCAAGATGTCTGCCCGCTGATCCGCCAGCTCCGGCCGGTCGAGATCCACAAAGCCGACATCATCGGCGCCAGCTTCGAGACACAGTTGACGCAACCACTCGGTCTCCAGTTTCTCTGGGATCTGGTCCCTGCTTCGGGCAATTGCTGCGTCATTTAGCTCGTGGAATCGCTTCACTGTTGGATGTTCTGATAACGAAGGCATAACCTTTCTCTCTTTATTTTCCCTTCCCAATCGGAAGCTTGCACTATCTCTTCGCGGTTGACGACCGCAGCGCTTTTGCGACTCGATCCAGCGTTGCAACGTGTTCCGTTCCCAATAATTCTGTTGCCTGTCTCTGGGCTGTCTCCCAGGCTGGAATCACTTCGTGCAATAGCCTCCTGCCGTTAGTAGTTAATTTGAGCAAGCTGGTGCGTCCATCTTGTCCGGACGATGTAGTTACCCAACCCTGCGTGCGCATTCGCTCAACGTCGCGACTGAGCGTGGATCTATCCAAATGCAAGGCATGGCAAACATCCTGTTGTTTTGCTTCTCTCAGGCATGACACCGCAACCAGGATATTCATCTGGCTTACCGTCAGGCCGTGTGGGCGCAGCGCTTTGTTGTAGAGTTTAGTAACTACCCGAGTGAGCAAACGCAAACGCACCGCGACGCACTGATCAGCGATTGATTCGACCGATATATTTGCCTTGCCCGGTTTGCTCTTCATGTCCAGTTGCGTTGATTGTATATACAACTATCTAGCCATGTCAATTCCAATTCAGACTCCACTATTCTGAGTTGTCAGAGAAGATGCCAGAGAAGCGGAAGACAATAGGAAGAAAGTATCGGACAGATTACACTAGTGCTAGAACCGCTGAGGAAGAACGGACATGCGCGATCATGAGTGCCGAATTTAGATGCCTCCCTTGCGTACGCGAAGTCTGCCGGAGCTCGATTGTAGCGTTTGCGATAGCCATGCTGACCTCTGCCGCATTCACTCAATCGCAAACCGGAACTCTGGTTGGGTTGATTAACGACCCACAGCTCAAAGTGATAACCGGAGTAGAAGTTCAACTCTCGCGCGTAGATGCTTCGCAGCTAGCCTCTCACACAATCACGGACTCCGCGGGTCGCTTTGAATTTGTAGGGCTGCCGGCGGGTGTGTACTCGTTAGAACTGTCCCTCCCCGGATGGAAAGGCCAACACTTCTCTCACCTGAATATTGACGCAGCACGCACGCTGGATGTCAGGGTTGTGCTCGCACCAGCTCTGCCGACTCTCAGCGGAGAAATTCGATCGCCCCAACTGCTTGATCGAGATGTTTTGGTAGGGACGCGGTTCGGACAAGTCTCCATGCATGAGCTTCCGACCACGCGAAGAATCTGGTCGTTGCTCGAGAACCAGGAAACCTCGGCGGTAACGGACAGGCTCGATACTGGTGGACTTGAGACGGGAAGGCCCGCACTTTTTGGCGTCCGTGGCGGTTCATGGACTGAGAACCAGCACAGCCTGAATGGTTTTGACGTGACAGATCCGTATCTACCGGGCCGTCCTCTGACTGATCCCGATTTTGACGCGCTCGCTGATGTCACCGTTATTACAGGCGCAAAGCCTGCCTCGCTTCCCGGTTCCGGCGTTAATCTGATCTTGACTACACCCCCCACACCGGCAAATCTACACGGCGCCGTCCGAGGTTTCTTTTCCAATCACGCATTGCAGAGCGATAACATGGAAGCGCGTCTGGTCCAGCTCGGATTTCCGGGACCGGAGCGTTTGCAACATCTGGTGGATGCAAGTGGACAACTCTCCGGACGACTGCCGCTGAGCCAGGCTACATGGCCGTTTTTCATTTCGCTCTCCACCCAACAACTGTCGAAGACTCTGGGTGGGTTTGCATCTCCGATTGATGCTCATGTCTATCACTTGCTGGCACAATTCACCCCTTACCAAAGCAGCAGCAAACAACTGAACCTGCTTTATGCAGGCCAACACGTTTTTAATTCCCGGGAAGGCGCTGCCCCACGTATTGCTCCAGGCGCCACTCTTCGGGGCAACGACAACTTTCAACAGTTCCAGGTGCACTGGTCTAGTTTGCCCAGTGCATCCTCCGCATTAGAGCTCGGCTTCGGGGTTGCTCACGCTATCGTTTCATCAGGAATTCAGCCGGAAACGTTAACAAGAAGCACAATCGATTTGCCTCAGTTGGCGTTTACAGGCGCAGCTCCATTCTCGTCGGCAGGCACACGCACGCGCTATGAGGCAAATGCTCAATTCCAAGTGGTCCACAACGGAACGTTTGGCAGTCAGAACGTGGTCTTCGGTACCGAGTTTGATGGAAGCAATATTACAAATCATTGGAACACGCTTGATGGAATCGAGCAGATCCTGGTTGAGGGCGTTGGCACCGAAGTCGTGCGATGGAATGCGCCTAC
>WNFY01005522.1_pt1 | contig 11424 bp, 8 predicted proteins | sample 5400091 | NCBI WGS metagenome assembly WNFY01 (sample SAMN13153364, study PRJNA577476) | soil metagenome | isolation source: 60 cm soil or saprolite under grassland replicate 1 | place: USA:California | collected 2016-06-15
TGCGTTGATAAGAGGTTTTTTCATGGAGGTATTGTCACACTGGTTGGGCGGGTCTGCAAACCGCGCGGACGCTACAATCTCAAGGCCTGTTTCTGCTAGAGTGCTGACATCGAACGGGGATATCGCCAGACGCCAGCACGAGGATCGTGCGCAAAGCCGACGCAACGAGGCAGAAGAACACCAGCAATATTGCTGCGATAGAGTAGGATGAGCAGGGCCTTCAGCTAAGGGCTTGAGATTCAAGTGGGTTAGCGGTGAGTGTGGTGGCGAGGCGGGTTTGCAATGTGTAATATTTGCAAGCCTTCATGCGTACTAGTCAATGCAAACGCTGAGACCAGGCCGGATGAGCTTGCCGGGAACAACGGAGCCGACGGAGGCCATCACCCGTGCCAGGGCGGGTGACGCCGAGGCCTGGGGCGAGTTGTACCGGGTATACGCGCCTGCGATTTTCCGGTTTTGCAGGCGTGCCATGCCCACGCGGGAAGACGCTGAAGACGCCACGATGGAAGTTTTCATGAAATTGCGGGACAAACTGGGGCAGTACGACATGACGCGGTCGTTTTCCGCGTGGCTTTATAAGATGGCGGCGAATCACTGCTGGGATATGCTGCGTCGGCGCAAGATTCGTCAGGACAAAGAGACGGAAGATCTGGAAAACGTGCCACTGGAGCATCCGGACCCGAATCAACTGGACAAACTGATCGAGCAGCGCACGAGCGAAGAGGTGCGGAGGGCGCTGGACAAACTGGGCGCGCGGGCGCGCATGGCGCTGGTGATGCGCTATTACTCGGACATGAGTTACGACGAAATTGCCGATGCACTGGGGGTGCGGCGCGCCTTTGTGGGCGTGGTGCTGCTGCGCGCGCGGCACGAAGTGCGGCAGGCGCTGGAAGGCAACGCCGCGCTGGCGGCGGGAGGAGCCTCTTGAGCGAAACACCGGAAGAAAAGATGAAGCATCTAGACGAAATGACGCTCCTGCTGTACATCGAGCGGCAACTGAATCGCGCGCGGGGGCTGGAAGTTTCCGCGCACACACAGGAATGCGACGCGTGCCGGACGCTGCTGCGGGCGCTGGAACGGGAATCGCGGCTGCTGACGCGGGCGATGCTGGAAGAAGACGAGCCGTTGCCGTCGCGGCTGGCTCAATTCCAGGAACGAGCACGGCGGTCAATGCAATGGATTTGGGGCCTCGTGTTTGGACTGGCAGCAACGGGCGCTTATGCGCTTTACACCACATATATCCAGCCGTGGCAGCAACAACTGGAACAGGCGGGATTTGGCGGGTCAAACCTGCTCGGGCTGCTGATTTTTCAAGGGGCGATGTGGAAAGGGTGGCAATCCATGATCACACTCCTCGAGGTGGTGGCGATGCTGACCCTAGCGGGACTGGTCGCGCTGTTCTTCCGGCGAAAGATCAGGCGGGGTTCGGCGCTGGCGCTGGTCTTCGCGGGATTCTGCGCGGTGCTGGCGGTGCCAAACGTGGCTTCGGCGACAGAAACGCGCAAGGGCGATTCGATTGAGGTGGCGCCGGGGGAAACAATAAAGGGCGATATTTACGTGTTTGCACATCGCGCGCGCATCGAAGGCACTGTCGAAGGAGATTTGTTTGTGTTTTCTTCGGACGTAGACGTGAATGGCCATGTAAACGGCGACGTCATTGCCTTCGCGCAATCGCTGCGAATCAACGGCCAAGTGGATGGCAATATCCGAACGTTTACGAACAACATCACCGTCCGCGGAACGGTCGCGAAGAATGTTACGACTTTCAACGAAACGGTAACACTGGATTCGGAGGGCAAAATCGGGGGAAGCCTCACAGCGTTTACGAAGAGTTTGAGTTTGGACGGGCGACTGGGCCGCGATCTCCTGGTGATGTCGCAGCACGCGGACATCTCTGGGACGATTGGCGGAAGCGTCAGGGCGAAGGGAGAAGAACTGACGATCGGTGACAGGGCTGAGATTCAAGGGCCCATTCGATTTGAGGGCCACAAACCAGCGGAAGTCTCGCCGCGGGCGAAACTGGCATTCCCAGTGGAGTTTCACCAACTGGAGCATAAGCCGCGTTATATGGAAGGCCACTACTATGTGTGGCGAGTGATTTGGACCGCGGCGTTCATTTTGTTTGGGATGGTCCTGGTTTTATTGATGCCGAAGTTTGCGGAAGAGACGGTGCACGCAGCGGAATTGTATGCGGCACCGATCGGGCTGGGCGTCTTGGTTTTCTTTGGAGTGCCGATAGCGGCGGTCATCGCGTGCGTTACGGTGGTGGGTATACCGCTGGGGGTGCTCACCCTAGGGTTTTGGTGCTTGATGGTGTGCTGCGCGGAGCTAGTAGTGGGCGCCGTGGTTGGGGGTTGGATTCTTGGTCCATCGAGGGATATGTGGGGCCTGATCGGGAGAATGGCGCTGGGGTTCGTGATTGTGCGAATCGTTTATACGTTCATGGAGCAGGTACACGTGCTTGGTTTGCTCGGCGGGCTGGGCATATGGATGTGGGGCATGGGCGCGATTTCATTGGTGATCTATCGGCGCCTACAGCCGACAATTGCGCCGGGAGTGCCGTCTGCACCGTTCGCGCCGCCGCTGCCGCCGAATACGACTGTGGGCGGTCCGTTGCCGGCGTAAGAAGAAGTCATCCGTTTTTAGATCTTGGTCGTCCGTTGACGGAGGATCGAGCGTTAGAGAAAACCATAGATTCGTCTTGAAAAAGGAGCGGGTCCCGATCGGATCGGGACCCGTTGCCTTTTGCGGAGGCGGAGAAAGTTTAGTGCTGGCGAACTTTGGCGGCGAAAAACGGAAAATTGAGGGAATTGCCCGAGTTTTCGATGAAGAGCCCGCGAAAGGCAGCAGGCTTCGAAGTGGTAATCGAAGATCCGTCGGGAATTCCATCGAAGTTCGTCACGCCCTTTGCGCCCTGGGTGCCTGTGAACAGTTGCACCCCGAATAGGGTGGCGGAAGTAAAGCCGAAGTAAGCAGGCAATCCGTTTACGCTGAGGGTTTGGGACGAGGTGGAATTGGGATTAGCCGTAAAGCGAGACCATCGCAACATTACGGTATCGGCACTGACGCTGGCGAGGGTGTTTCCGCTGGCGGCAGTGAAACTGATGACGTGGATGGCGACAACCTGCCCTGGCCGCAGGACGCCTGTGGTGGTCGAGCCTGCAAAAAAGCCGAGGGTGCCAGGGGCGATAGAATTCACGGGTAAGCCTTTGGTGTCCACCAGGAATGGATTGGGGCTCGTGGTCAGGTTGGCTGTCAAGGAGTCGCCGACGCTTACCGCGCCGATCATAGAGCCCGAAGTGGCCGTGGAGAGTTTGTCCTTGACGACGATGACGAACTGAGTCTGGCTAGCCTGAGCGACGGAAGTGATGGTACCTTCGACGAGATCCTGAGAGGAAGGGAGGAGCGGCTCGATTTCTTGGATGGAGAAAGTGCCGTCGGAGTTGAGGACCGCATCCATACTGGCAACCTGGTTGGCCGAGACGCAGGCAGCTAGTGTTGAGGTCCCGGTAGGGCAGAGGGGATTGGAGGCATCAGGACTCTGGTCGAAATTCGTATTCGCGGTGGCGGTGGCAGTTAGGGTTCCGCGCGTGGGAGAAGTGATGGTCACGGTGTTGGAGCTGAGGCTGACGACGCCAGAGAAATCCTCGATGAGGTCGCGTTGCGTTGCGGAAAGATTGCTGCCCTGACGGGGAAGGGTGAAGGCGCTGATCACGTTGTTGTTGCTGAGGTTGACGGCAAGGGTGGCCCCGGAAATAGAAACAGCATTGCTGAGATTGAGGTCAATGCCGATGCCGGTGACACCGCTTTGAGGGACGGCAAAGGAAACGGTGGCAACAGGAGTACCGGCCGCCGTATTGCTCGTCAACGGGCAAATGGCGTTCACCGCACAGCCGGATAAGGTGGCGGTGGTGTCGTTCAAGAAAGTAATTTTGGCGGGATTGGAGAAGGCAAGGGTTGCGCTGGTGTATTGGCCTGATGGAATGTTTGCAAAGGTGCCGAGAAAAGCGGTGTCGGACTGAAGGCGCATCAGATCGAGCGTAATGGCAGGGTTGAGAGTGACGCTCTGGTTGGTGCCCGCCGAGGAAGTGAAAGTGATCCCGATGATGGTTACCTGAAGGCTGAGGATGGAGGGATTGGCCGGGAGAGTGTCGGCGACCATGGTCACGCTAACCGAACCATTGCCGCTGCCAGTGCAGTTGGAAGTGCAGGCGGTTTTGGTGCCGCTACACGAGCTGAGAGCCATGGCCGTGAATAGGGTTAGGAAAACGAGCGTTTTAGGGGACTTCATCAGACACCCCACCTCAGATAGAACTGTTACTCCCCACACCTGGAGCGCGGAACGCGCGGGGCCACTCGGTTGACTCTAACCTGTGAATGAGCGGAAATGGGACATCGAAAAAAGAACGCGTTGTTCGATTGCTTAATGGGCAATTTGTCCCACGTTCCCGTGTGAGGGTGGTGCAGAATCAGGCAGCCCGGAATCGCTCCAAGGCCGCAGCCTGCTACAGACGAATTATGGGTAGAGCAGATATCTCCACAAGTCGTTGAGCAATCCGTTGCCGCTTCCCGAGCTCGAATCGTACCCTTGGCCACCGAAGAGCCATAATTGATTGGAGGTGTCCACCCAGTAGCCAGTACCCCGAGCCGATTTTGCGGATTCATTACGAGAGAAAAATGTCTTCCGAAATAGTCAGAGGGCCAAACACGAGAGCCGGGAACTCTTTTAGTTCCCGGCTGGGTTTAGACCAAGTCGCTCTGAGTCCTCCAGCTAAGTTGTGAGTTCGTCGGCTAAACGTAGTCCGCCGAACCTCGACGGGGAGTCGGTTTAGCCTAATTTGTTGGGAACGGCAGGTAATGCCAGACATCGTTGAGTGCGCCGTACGGGCCTCCGGCCCCAGCGTAGCCTTCGCCGCCGAACACGTAAACAAACCCGAATGGATCTGGCGCCCAGTGGGCCGCGCCTCGACGCGCTCCCACAGCATTATTCACGTAGCTGAGCTGAAAGAAGTTAATAGGATTGGTGATGTAAGTCCCCGGTTGATTGACGTCTACGGAACCCTTCCACCAAATCCACTCGCCGGTGCTCAGTTGATATTCCCAAACGTCATTGAGGAAGCCGGTAGGCTGTGTCCCTTGGGAACCGAACCCAAAGCCTCCAAAGAGGAACAGATTGCCATCAGGGTTGGTCCAACCGATCGATCCCCAACGAGAGCCAGGAACGTTCGTCGCTGCGGCGTTGGTCGTGGCGTTTGAAATGCCTTGCGTTCCGTACACGCCGTTCTGGTTGGCCAGGTTGCTGCCTGAAACCCACGTCCACTGGCCGGCTACCGGGTCGAATTTCCACAGGTCATTGAGAACCGACCCAATCTGTTGCGACCCTGTCCCGGTATTGCCACTCGTGCCCGCAGAATCCAGGCCGAACCCGCCGAAGAGCCAAATGTTTCCTGACAAATCAACCCAAACGACTGCGGTTTGGCGGCCACCGGGAGCGTTTCCTGCCGCTCCAGTGCCCTGTGTGCCATAAACGCCGTTCTGGTTGGCCGTCGTGGTACCGGAGACTAGAGTCCATGTTCCGGCAGCGATGTTGTATTTCCACAGATCGTTTAGGAGACCCACGGTACCTGCTGAGTCGTAGCCCTGTCCGCCGAACATCCAAACGTTACTGCCAGTGGAGTCCGTGTAGCTAGCCGCGCCCCAACGTCCACCAGGGACACCAGTGGCGCCAAGGGCGGTGCTGGTCGTTGAAGGATTGGCTAAGTTCGAGCCTCCTTGCCATATCCACTGGCAATTGGTGAAAATACCTGTACCAGTGGTCAAATCGTAAGAGCAAGGGCCGGAATTCATATCGAACTCCCAAATGTCGTTGAGGAGTCCAGACTGGTCCGATGCCACGCCTTGGCCCCCGAACATCCAGAGGTTGCCTGAGGTATCGGTCCAAGTGATGCCGCCCCAACGCGAGCCCGGTTCCGTGCAGGCCGCGCCGGGAGTCGCGCAGGATGTGCCGATGCCCTGAGTGCCATAGGAGGCCGGTCGGTTCTTGAATTGGAGCCGAGTGATATCCGCTGTAAAGTTACTGGCAACAAGGTCGTTGACAATCGGGATATTCGCCGGTATCCAAGCACCCGGAATCCACCAACCGTCGTCCTCACCTGAGCTTGGACTCGTTGGCCAAACCCACATATCGTTCAAATAGCCGGGTATGCCGTCGGTATTCTGGTGCGTGACTTCAAAGCCGAACCCGCCGAACAGCCACCGGTTCCCATTCTTGTCGGTCCAAGACATGGCGAAGTCCCTGCCGCCCGGTGTATTCGCGTTCGAAGTTGCAAAGGGCGGCTGTGGAATAGGACTTCCAGACGTCCAAGAGGATACCTTGGCAGTTCCGTATGAGTTGAGCGCAGGGGCCGCGCTCCCCGGGAACATCCAGGCCCAATCGTTGTGCTGGCAGTCGACGATCACATTGGAAACGATCCCCGTGACCACAGCGGTAGCGTTGAATATGGTGCAGCCTTGCACCTGGCTCGTGGGAAGCAGGAACAAGTTCACGTTGTAGGTTGTGCCAAAGGTGAATTGAGTTGGGAAGGTAAAGTCCACGTCGCCTGTAACGAACAGATTGTCGCCAGCGTTGTCCTGCAATTCGAGGGTGTCACCCGCGCCAACAACGAGCCCAACGACAGTGCCGCCAACCGGGAACTTTGGTTGTGGGCAAGAGATCTGAACGTTCGAGACACTACCGACAATCGTGCCGGTGCCGTTGGAGACCACGCAAGTTTGCGAGGGGTTGGTTGGCTGGGTCTTTATGGTTACAGCGTAATTCGCGCCAGCGAGAAGAGCCGTGGCAAAAGTGAAGTTGACGTTGCCGGTGCCGCTGATCTTGAGATCGTCTCCGCCATTGTCCTGCAAAACGACACCCGTTCCCTGTAACCCGGAAATGGTCCCGCCGACGGTATAAGTAGCGGCACAATTTACCTGAACGCTTGTTACGTTCGCGGTGGCTGTTCCGGAACCGTTTGCGACGCTGCACACCTGACTCGAGGATTGCGTCTTGATGGTCACGTTATAAGTACCGCCGCTGGCAATCGCAGTCTTGAACGTAAAGCTGACTGTACCGGTGCCCGTAATGGTAAGGTCGTCGCCGCCGTTATCCTGGAGCGTAAGGCCGGTTCCCGTCAGGCCCACGACCGAGCCGCCGATCGTGAAGGGGCCACTTGCTGTTCCTCCACCTCCCCCGCTGCCCCCGCTCCCTCCATTACCACCGCCGCCTCCCGTGGTACCCCCCTTTACGCCGCTGCATGCAGCAACAACTACCGAAATGATGAGCAGATGCACCACAAAAAGCGGCTTGGCAGCGACTTTCATGACCGTTGTTTCTCCTCAGGTTCTCCGGACACTGAAGTCCCCAGCGGAGTGCGACCGTTCGCCTAACCTTGCGCGCCCGAGAGCTTCTGGTCCCCCAGGGCGCCACAATGGTTTGGTTTGAACTTAGGGCTAATCCGTCCGCAGTAGTTTTGCCGGAGCAGGTTGCTACACGCTCAGCATAGGTTCAGACTTCTCAACGAAGCAATCACAAGAAACTGTCCGTGTGTCCGCCTCAGTAATAGCACTTTGCGACAATAAATCCGGGATAACTCTCTGCCCCAGCAAAAGTGGGCCCTGAGCGGCTAAAGCCGCGTTCGCTGATTGCAGGCCATTTAGGGCAAGGCTGAAACAGCGCCCTGGCGAGGAAGAACAACGCTTCCCACACAGACTCTTTACCTCCAGTATGCCTTGTGGCTCATAGCCCCTTCGTTTGTAACCGTAGAAATGGGGCACAGAAAAGAGAACGCGTCGTTCAACTGCTTGATAGCTGGAGCGAAGTCTCGAGGAGATGGATCGGCCTTGGCAAGAGAAGTAGAGGAACGTAAGGGCTGTGCTATCGTAACGGCTGTACGCTATTGATAGAAGGACAGACAATGCTAATCGGAGCGGGACAGGCATCAGGATAAGGTGGGCTTTCAGGTGAAGCGGTCGGCCAAATCGGTGAGTGAAACTAGCGGGAAGAAGAGCGAGTATTCGCTGCTGCAGCGCGAAGGGCAATACGTGTCCATGGAGGACGATGCCACACTGGAACGTGGCGGCGCAACGGGTGGCCAGCGGGATAGCGCGGCCACTCCGGCGAGGCCTTCGATGCGGGAGGTGTTTGGGCCCGGGGGATTCCTCGAGAAATGCATGGTGGGCGGGTTTGACCGCTTGGCGGTCAACTCCGACTACGAATACCGGCCCGGGCAATTGGAAATGGCGGAGATGGTGCACGATGCGTTCGAAAAACGCCATCATGCCATCGTCGAGGCGGGCACAGGCACGGGCAAGACGCTGGCGTATCTGATTCCCGCGATCTGCAGCGGAAGGCGCGTGGTGATTTCCACCGCCACGAAGTCACTGCAGGAGCAGCTCTACCAGAAGGACATTCCGTTTCTGCAAAAGCATTTCGCGCCGAACCTGAAAGTGGCGGTGATGAAAGGGCGCTCGAATTTTCTGTGCATCTCGAAGCTGCATCATATGCAAGATCAGGCGCTGCTGAAGGGCATGGAGGAAATGGATGCGTTCCGGCAGATCAAGGATTGGGCGAAAGTAACGGAAACGGGCGACCGAGCGGAACTCACGTTCCTGCCGGATGATTCGGAGCTTTGGGGGCGGCTGGACGCGAGAAGGGATACGTGCACGGGCAAGAAGTGCCCGTCGTTTAATCCATGCTTTCTGACGGGCATGCACCAGCGGGCCAAAGAGGCCGACCTGATCATCGTGAATCACCATTTGTTTTTCGCGGACCTGGCGCTGAAGCAGGACGATTTCGGGAGCATCCTACCGGAATATTCGGCGGTTGTTTTTGATGAAGCGCATGAGATGGAAGACGTTGCCAGCGACTATTTCGGACGGCAGATTTCGAATTTCCGGTTCGAGGAACTGGCGCGGGACGCCGACCAGACGCTACGGTTGCTGCGTCTTGGATCACCGTCGTTGCTGCGAAAGACGCAGCGAATCCGCGAACGCAGCCGGGGCTTTTTCGAATTGTTCCCGGCGCGGGAAGGGCGGTTCTCATTTGGACGAAACGAGCGCGCGGCGTTTCTCGAACAGAACCGCGAGGCTTACGATTCGCTGGCAACTTCGCTGAAAAGCCTGGAGACGGAATTTGCGGCGCTCACGGCAAAGCCGGAAGAATTGACGCGCATCGCGCGGCGGAGCTTCGAGCTGCGGCAGGAGCTGTCCTTCTTGTTCGAATCGAACGAGCGGAATTTCGTCTATTGGTACGAGCGGCGGAACAAGGGAGTTTTCCTGACGGCGACGCCGATCGATGTCAGCCAGATCCTGCGGGAACGATTGTTCGAGAAATTCGACACGGTGGTCCTGACGTCGGCCACGCTTACGGTCGGCGGACGCTTCGATTACATTCGCCAGCGTTTGGGCATCGACCATGCTAAGGACCGCACACTGCCGCCGGAGTTTGATTACGCAAGTCAGGCGCTGCTCTACTTGCCGCGCAAGATGCCGGATGTGCGCGATGCCGGATTTTCGGCCAAGGCGGCCGATGAAATTGTGCAACTGCTGGAGCTGAGTCAAGGCCGGGCGTTTTGCCTCTTTACCAGCTATACGCAGATGAACGATCTGTTCGAACGGGTGCGCTCGCGCGTGTCGTTTCCGTTGCTGCTGCAGGGCACCGCGCCGCGGTCTGCGCTATTGGAGCGCTTCAAGAACACGGAGGCGGCGGTGCTGTTTGCGACCGCGAGCTTCTGGCAGGGGGTGGATGTGCCGGGCGAGCAGCTATCCTGCGTCATTGTGGACCGACTGCCGTTTGCGGTGCCGAGCGACCCCATCCTGGCGGCGCGAGTGCGCGCGTTGCAGGAAGATGGCCGCAACCCCTTTGCGGAATTGCAAGTGCCGCAGGCTGTCCTGGCGCTGAAGCAGGGATTTGGACGCCTGATTCGAACGAAAACGGATCGTGGCGTCCTCGCCCTGCTGGATACCCGCATTCAGCGCATGCCCTATGGTAAAATTTTTCTGGAGTCGCTGCCGCAATACACGATGACACACGAACTGGCGGGTGTCGGCCGGTTTCTCGCCGCCACAGGTGGCCCGGAGCGACTGGGGGCCAGCTCAGCGGCCCCTGCCTGATGTGCCGAGCCGCCGGGAGGTTTACGAGAAGCGCGGAGCGGCAAAGTGGAGATGAGTGACCGCATGGCGGTCCATCGGACGTATGTTTCAAGTCAGCGTAGAAGAGACATTTTCAGCGGGGCATGCCCTGCGAGGTTACAAGGGGAAGTGCGAGAATCCGCACGGGCATAACTACCGCGTGCGCGTGACAATCGAAGGTCCGCAGCTCGATTCGATCGGATTATTGGCGGACTTTATGCATCTGAAGCAGATCATTCGCGAGGTTATGGGCGGGCTCGACCACCAGTTCATGAACGACCTTGAACCATTCAAGACCGTGAACCCTTCGGCAGAGAATGTCGCGAAGTATTTTTACGACGAGGTCACCCGCCAATTGAGAGAATTGCCGCCCGGAGCAAAGGTTACCGATGTCACCCTGTGGGAGACGGACACGAGCCGGGCGCAGTACCGGCCGGGGGCTTAGGACGCGCGGAATGAGGGTGAGGCCATGAACCGCGCCTTTCTCATCATCTTGATTCCGGCGCTGCTGGTGGCATTCGGCTACATTGTCGTATTGCGGTACATGGGGTTTGCGCCCGGATATCCGGGGCTGATTATCGCGATGGTCCTCTTTTTTGGCACAATTTATTGGTTGTCGCGCCGCAATGCAGGCAAAGCGAATTCCAACCGGCCGTAAGTTAAGTTGCAAAGGTCTGGGCCGAGCGAAGTAAGAAAGGCGGCGGTCCGACGAGAGTCTGGGCAGGCAAGCCGCCGCACTCCAAGATTATGTTCATCACGGAAATCTTCAAATCGATTCAGGGTGAGGGCACCCGCGCGGGCCTGCCTTGCATTTTTGTGCGGTTGACGGGCTGCAATCTGCGATGCACATGGTGCGACACGGCGTACGCATTCCACGGCGGGACGAAGATGAGCGTGGAAGAGATACTGGCGCGCGTGGACGAACTGGCGGGACGCCGAAATGGACTGCATGGCTCACAGGTCTCCATTCCCTTGGTGGAATTGACAGGAGGCGAGCCGCTTTTGCAAGAAGAGATTTATCCACTGGCCGAAAAACTGCTGGCCGAAGGCTACAGCGTGATGATCGAAACCAGCGGCGAGCGTTTCATCGGGCGGCTGCCGCGCGAAGTGATCAAGATCGTGGACGTAAAGTGCCCCGACTCGGGCGAGCCGGATACTTTCGAGATGCGCAATCTCGAGGAGCTTTCTGAAAGCGACGAAGTAAAGTTCGTACTTTCCACGCGGCGGGACTATGAATTTGCGCGGGATTTCATGGCG
>WNFY01008553.1_pt1 | contig 11423 bp, 5 predicted proteins | sample 5400091 | NCBI WGS metagenome assembly WNFY01 (sample SAMN13153364, study PRJNA577476) | soil metagenome | isolation source: 60 cm soil or saprolite under grassland replicate 1 | place: USA:California | collected 2016-06-15
ATAAACAAACGATTCAAAAAATTGCAGGCGCTGAATGATATATCCGCGCAATTTGATAAGGGACAAGTCGTCTCGCTGATTGGCCCGAATGGTTCGGGAAAGACCACGCTGATTAAATGCATACTGGGAATGGTAAAACCAGTCAGTGGAAAAATTTTTGTAGATGATCAACTTATCAATGGCGATCCTTCTTACCGTGAAAAAATTGGTTATATGCCGCAAATTGGCCGTTATCCCGATAACATGAAAGTAGGCCAGTTGTTCAGCATGCTGAAAAACATTCGCAATGTTGAAGAAGACAAGTTGGATAATGACCTTATCATAAAATTTAATCTTGTTTCCATTTCTGATAAACCAATGCGAACGCTTAGCGGTGGCACAAGACAAAAGGTGAGTGCTGCACTGTCTTTTTATTTCCAACCTGATATATTGATACTGGATGAGCCTACTGCAGGACTTGACCCTTTGTCATCAGAAATATTAAAAGAGAAAATAATCGCTGAAAAAAAGAAGAACAAGTTAATTCTAATCACTTCTCATGTATTGAGTGATCTGGATGAACTGACCACTCATGTGATGTATTTGCAGGAGGGAAAGCTACAATTTTTTAAAAATATTGAAGTCCTGCGGAAAGAGACAGGGGAATTAAAATTAGGAAAAGCCATTGCCCAGATCATGAAAGGTCAGCAAATGGAAAGTGCGTGGGTGCCCCTAAGTCCCCTAAAGGGGACTTTAAAAACTCTGATAGTAGAAAAACAAAAAATAAAGCCAACGGAAGCTTAACAAAATTTAACCTATGTTGAAATTATCAAAATATATTTTGTATGACATCCTTCGAAACAAGGTTGTCCTTGCCTATACCATTTTTCTTTTCGTTATTTCAATGAGCTTGTTTCGCATGGAAGAAAATAGTGGTAAAGCGATGCTGAGTCTCCTGAACATTATACTTATTGTGGTGCCCCTGATTAGCATGATATTCTCTACCATTCATTATTACAACTCCTACGAATTTATTGAACTAATGCTCTCACAGCCGATGAGCCGAACAAAAATTTTACTTAGTGAATACAGCGGCATTGCTCTCTCACTGGTTACGGCATTTTTGATTGGTGTAGGTGTCCCCGTGCTTGTCTTTTCATTGAATGCAACAGGACTGGCCATGATCTTCACCGGTTGCGCTTTAACAATTGTATTTACCTCCATCGCTTTCTGGTCATCGGTAAAAGCGAGGGATAAAGCAAGAGGAATTGGTTTTGCTTTGCTACTCTGGTTTTATTTTTCCCTTATTTACGATGGATTAATCCTGCTGATACTTTTTTCTTTCAGTGATTACCCTTTAGAAAAATTAACCTTGATCTTATCGGCATTAAATCCAGTTGACCTTGGCCGCATTTTCATTATGCTGAAGATGGACGTGAGCGCATTGATGGGATATACCGGCGCACTTTACCAGGATTTCTTTGGAAGTATGACCGGAATGCTGTTCACAACAGGCATCATGTTATTGTGGGCCATACTTCCGTTATATGGCGCTATTCGCACTTTCAGAAAAAAAGACCTTTAATAAAAAATAAAGCAACTCGTCATGAGCAAAGAATTATTATCAAAAACACACAAAATTTTGCTGAGAGTCAGACCAAGGCTAAAATAACAGGTATGGCGCATGTAAGTTTTGCTCTTTAAAATTTCTGTCAAAAAAGATATCAAAGTGTTTAACCTAATTGACAAAATCATTTGGTGATATTTAAAAATCAGTTCTTAGCCATTTGCCGGCACTATACCTTTAGCCTTAATAAATGCGTAGATAAACAATTTCCGCTTGAGGGCCGGAACATCGTTGGTTTTCCTTTCAATAGCACACCCCCTGTTTCTTCGGGGGTCGTTAAAACGAAATCCGGTCGGTCATCGGCGACTCAAAGGGGAGTTTAAAATTTAATCTGCGTAGAACACTCCTATCTTTGAAACCTTTTAGCTTTTTAAGGAAAAAGCTTTTAACGAATTGACATCACCAGGTATTTTCTTTATGGATACAGTCATATATAGCACGCACAAATTTGAAAAGGAATTTCTTATTAAAGCAAATACTGGCAACCATGATCTGAAATTTATTGACCTCCCCCTGAATATAGAAGCAGCACATTTAGCTGCGGGCTCACAAGCCATATCTATTTTTGTAAATGATGATGCTTCTGAAAAAGTTTTAGAAAAACTTCATATTGCCGGTATAAAATTTATTGCATTACGCTCTGCTGGTTTTAATCATGTGGATATGCGAAAGGCAAAGCAATTGGGTATGAGGATAGCCAGAGTACCTGCCTATTCGCCATATGCCGTAGCCGAACATGCAGTTGCATTAATGATGGCTTTGAACCGAAAACTGGTAAGAGCTAATAATAGGATTCATGAACTGAATTTTTCACTCGATGGACTGACGGGCTTTGATATGAATGGCAAAACTGCGGGAATCATTGGCACGGGTAAGATCGGCGTGATAGTCGCTAAAATACTTCATGGATTCGGCTGCAATATTCTTGCAGTTGACCAGTTTGAAAATGATGAGATAAAAAACAAATACAATGTCAGATACACGGATTATGATACCTTATACAAAATGTCGGACATCATAACGCTGCATGTGCCTTTGACACCGGAAACACGATACCTGGTGAGTAAAGAAAGCATTCAAAAAATGAAACCGGGTGTAATGCTGATTAATACCAGCAGAGGCGCTTTAGTAAATACCAAAGATGTAATTGCCGGATTAAAGACGGGGCAAATCGGTTACCTGGGATTAGATGTTTATGAAGAAGAGGCAGGATTATTTTTTGAAGATCATTCCGAGGATATTCTCCTGGACGATATTATTTCACGCCTGCTGACATTCCGGAATGTTTTGATCACCAGCCACCAGGCTTTTCTCACACAAACCGCTTTGCAAAATATTGCCGATGCCACCATTTACAATCTTGATTGCTTTGGAAAAGACATTGTTTGTAAGAATGAATTAACCCTCTGAGAAAAACGTTCATTACATTCTTTCACTTCGTTTTACTTATAACCTTATAACTTCTCAGACGATTAATAATTGAAATGATTTCAGTCACCCTATTTATGAATGAAAAACAAGATTTTTGTAAAAAATTTAATCGAGATGATTGAATATAGATCAGCAGAAGAAGCAATAAAATTTGTAAAATCAGGAGATAGGGTTTTTATTCATGGCAGTGCATCTACACCTGTTTGTTTGGTTAAGGCCCTTCAAAACAGGTATGCTGAATTGCAGGATGTGGAACTAGTGAGTATTACAAATCTTGGAAATATTGATTTTGATAAACCGGAATATGGGAAAAGTTTTTTCTTTAACTCATTATTTGTTTCCGCTAATACGCGATCTGTCGTGAACAGTAATTACGGCGATTACGTGCCAGTATTTCTCAGCCAGATACCACAGTTATTCAGGAAAAATATTTTGCCGATTGATGTTGCACTTATACAGGTTTCACCGCCTGATACACACGGGTATTGCTCACTGGGAACGTCGGTAGATATTGCAAAGGCTGCTGTGGAAACAGCCAAAATAGTTATTGCACACGTGAATCCTAAAATGCCACGTACTCACGGGGACGGGTTTGTTCATGTTAAAAAAATGCATGCATTAATTTGGCACGAAAGCGACTTACCGGAAGTTAATTACTCTTCGAAAAAAAACGAATCTATCGCCCAAATAGGCAAAAACGTAGCATCACTCATTGAGAATGGCGCTACGCTGCAATTAGGTATCGGGAGCATACCCGACCAAGTATTACAAAATTTGAATAATCACAAGAACCTTGGCATTCATACCGAAATGTTGTCTGATGGCATCATCCCACTTTTAGAAAAAGGGATCATCGATAATAGTTTAAAAAAAATAAATGTAGGATGCTCTGTTACGGGCTTTATGGTGGGAACAAGAAAACTGTATGATTTTGTAAATGATAATCCCCAAATGCGGGTGATGGATATAGCTTATGTAAATGATACAAGTATAATAAGGCGAAATCCAAAGGCTACAGCGATTAACAGCGCTATCGAAATAGACCTTACCGGGCAGGTATGTGCTGATTCAATTGGAAGCTATCAATATTCAGGGATTGGCGGTCAGATGGATTTTATGAGGGGAGCCTCTTTATCCGAAGACGGAAAGCCGATTATTGCATTGCCGTCCATCACTTCTAAGGGATTGTCACGAATAGTGCCATTTTTAAAGGAAGGTGCAGGTGTAGTTACCACGAGAGGCCACGTTCATTGGGTGGTAACTGAGTATGGGATTGTAAACCTTTTTGGCAAAGGCCTGAAGCAAAGAGGAAAGGCTTTGATTAGTATAGCTCATCCTGATCACAGGGAAAGTTTGGAAAGAGCTTTCCATGAGCGATATAAATGATTCTGTTAACTCTTAATGATCAAAAACTTTCCAATTTATTTTTTTGCCAAAAGGAAAATCGTGCGGATTCCCTTTCCGTTAATAGCATCTTTTAATCACCTTGGAATTACTTTAATGGAAAAGATAAGTTAGAACAAGAGAACTGCTCATTGCCGTGTTATGCAATTATTTCTGAATTGTCGCTGCATTGTAGTGCTAATAGAAAGTCGCGCATGCTTCATCCTATTATTCTCTACTCATTTAATTCCTGACAAACTTCTGGTTTTACACTGACTACGATCATTATCCGTTTCCTTTTCTCATTTTACCTTGATCTCTTCTTTAAAAACTCTTTATATGCAAACTATATTCAAAGAAGTAGCTGAAAAACGCTACAGCAAAACAGCCAAACTGATACACAAATATGTTTTCTCTTTTCATGAAGGCGACGGAAAAAATAAACAGCTTCTTGGTGGCAAAGGAGCCAACCTTTGCGAGATGACGCAAATTGGTTTGAACGTACCACCGGGGTTTGTGATCTCAACAGAAGCGTGCATGAGTTATTTATCGGGTAATAAACAATTGCCTGAAGGCGTAATGGAACAGGTGTTACAGCAGATGAAGAAAGTTGAACAAGCAACCGGAAAACGTTTCGGTAATGCTGAAGATCCATTGCTCGTTTCTGTTCGCTCGGGTTCTGCTTTATCCATGCCCGGCATGATGGATACCATTTTGAATTTGGGATTGAATAAAGAAACCTTGCATGGTCTTATCCAGCAAACAAAAAATGAACGGTTTGGTTACGACGCTTATCGTCGCTTTATACAATTGTTCGGCAAAGTTGCTCTTGGCGTGCCCGATGAAATTTTTGATAAAATATTTGAAGAAGTAAAACACAAAGCAGGAGTAAAAATTGATATCGGTTTAAGTGCTGTTAATTTGAAAGAGATAAGCGAACGGTTTCTTGATGCAGTAAAAAATCATACACACAAACCTTTTCCTGAAGATGTTTACGAGCAATTGGAAATTTCGATACAAGCCGTGTTCAATTCGTGGATGGGCAAGAGAGCAATTGATTATCGCCGTGAATTTAATATCACACCTGATCTTGCAAATGGCACCGCTGTGAATGTTGTGGCAATGGTGTTTGGCAACATGGGTAATGACAGCGCTACAGGTGTTGGTTTTACAAGAGATCCTGGCACAGGTGAGAATGTAATGTTCGGGGAATATCTTGTGAATGCACAAGGTGAAGATGTTGTTGCAGGTATTCGCACACCGAAAGCTGTTGATTTACTCGCAGAAGAAATGCCAGACTTGTATCGTCAGTTGGAGGAGCTGCGTGATAAGCTGGAAAGCCATTATAAAGAAATACAGGATTTTGAATACACTATTGAAAAAGGAATTCTGTATTGCTTGCAAACCCGCAATGGCAAGATGAATGCCACCGCGATGGTTCGCACATCGGTTGAAATGGTAAAGGAAAAATTGTTTACAAAAGAACAGGCATTGCTGCGTATAAAGCCTGCAATGATCGAACAATTATTGCATCCTCGTCTTGACAGTAAACATAAACTAGAACCATTGGCACAAGGTCTGCCTGCTTCACCGGGCGCCGCTTCCGGTCAGTGTGTGTTTGATGCAGATCGTGCAGAAATGCTTGGTCGCTCAGGAGCTAACGTGATATTGGTTCGTGAAGAAACAAAACCTGAAGACATTCATGGCTTCTTTGCATCACAAGGCATTCTTACGAGTCGCGGTGGCAAGACTTCACACGCTGCCGTTGTAGCAAGAGGAATGGGAAAACCTTGCGTGGCCGGTGCTGAAGGAATTAAGGTTGATGTGAAACTAAGACAAGCGATTATCGGTGATAACATTTTGTATGAAGGTGACAACATTACGATCGACGGAGGAACAGGCTATGTTTACAAAGGTGTTATTCCAACTGTCGAGCCTGAATTTAGCAACGAATTAAAAACATTGTTATCATGGGCCGATGATGCTTCAAAATTAAAAGTGATGGCAAATGCGGATACACCGGATGATGCCGCAAAAGCATTGCAGTTTGGTGCAGTCGGCATTGGTCTTTGCCGTACGGAAAGAATGTTCAATGCAAGTGATCGTTTGCCTGTCGTTGTAGAAATGATCATCGCGAAGACAGAGCATGAAAGAGAACAGGCATTGCAACAATTGCTGCCAATTCAAAAAAAGGATTTCAAAGAAATACTTATCACCATGGCTCCGCATCCTGTAACCATTCGTTTGCTCGATCCGCCTATTCATGAATTTTTGCCAACCGAAGAAGAACTGAGAGAGGAGTTGCAACACCTGCGTCATTTAAAAGAAACAGCAAGTGGTGTTAGTAACCTCTTTAGCAGTTTGCGCCTGCTTCACGCTGATAATCTTGATCTGAAAAATATACTTCCATTCAATGGAAAAGGAGTTGAATTAATTGAACAGGCAATCACCAAGAAAGAAAACATTTTGAAGAAAGCACATGAATTACATGAAGTAAATCCGATGCTTGGTCATCGCGGGGTGCGTCTTGGTCTTACGTACCCTGAGATCTATAAAATGCAGATACAGGCTATACTCGAAGCCGCTGCAGAATGTCAGAAAGAAGGAATTGATGTCCAGCCTGAAATTATGGTGCCACAGGTATGTACAGCAGAAGAATTAAAAAAGGTGAGAGCATACGTAGATGAAGTAGCTCAAAAAATTGAAAAGGCATATAATATAAAAGTGGCCTTCAAATTTGGAACAATGATAGAGGTGGTTCGTGCATGCATGGAAGCAGATGAACTTGCAAAAGAAGCAGATTTCTTTTCATTTGGCACCAATGATCTTACTCAAGCTACTTTCTCTTTTTCAAGGGAAGATGCTGAAAATAAATTTCTTCCTTTCTATGCGGAGAAAAATATTTTGCATGATAATCCATTTGAAATTCTCGACAGGGATGGAGTTGGGAAATTAATGAAGATCGCTATCGAATGGGGACGGAAAACTAACCCGGGATTGGAGATCGGTATATGTGGAGAACATGGCGGTCAGCCTGATTCAATAAAGTTCTGTCATGAATCAGGTTTGAATTATGTTTCCTGTTCTGGCCCGAGGGTGCCTGTAGCAAGGTTAGCTGCTGCTCATGCAAAATTGGGAGAAGCAAAAGATAAATCTCTTTGATAAGGTTAGCCTGTTGAAGAAAAGGCAGGTAACTGCATTTCTTATTACTCTGTGTTCTAAAAGGCCGATACAATTTCCAGAATAAGAGATCTCTTTTTGTTGATATTGCCGTATAAATTCAAATCAGCCTTGGTCCTGATATGTATCAGCTTCTGTGAAATCACGGCCTTGTAATTTGTACAATCTTCTTCTTAAAAAATAAACTGTTATGGAAACAGTAATTGCCACAAAGACGGCTGCAGATACTTCTGAAAAAATAACGGTAGAAAAAACTATTATGGATGGAAACGAGGCAGCCGCCTATATTGCTTATAAAACCAGCGAAGTTTGCGCCATTTATCCCATCACTCCCTCATCAGCTATGGGTGAGTGGGCCGATGAATGGAGCAGTAACGACGTAAAAAATATTTATGGCGATGTGCCAAAGATCATTGAAATGCAGAGTGAAGCCGGGGCTGCGGGCGCTATTCATGGTGCATTGCAGGGTGGTGCACTGGCGTCCACTTTTACCTGCTCTCAAGGCTTGCTGCTTATGATACCCAATATGTATAAAATAGCCGGGGAGCTTACGCCGGCTGTTTTTCATATTGCAGCAAGAGCTTTAGCCACTCATGCACTGTCCATTTTCGGTGATCACAGCGATGTAATGGCTGTGCGTTCAACCGGGTTTGCGCAGGTGTTTGGAAACAATCCGCAACAATCAATGGACATGGCGCTCATCGCTACTGCATCATCACTCAAAGCAAGGGTTCCTTTTCTAAATATTTTTGATGGTTTCCGCACTTCACATGAATTGAACAAGGTCGAAGTAATTGGTGACGGGATTATCCGGCAAATGATCGATGAAGATGATGTGAACAGACACCGTCAGCGGGCATTAAATCCGCACCATCCTTTCATTCGCGGCACCGCCCAAAACCCTGATGTATTTTTTCAGAGCCGTGAAGCTGCTAATGAATATTATCATAATGTTCCTGGCATCGTTGAAAGCATGATGGCAAAACTTGAACATTTTACAGGTCGTTCTTATAAATTATTCGACTATCATGGTCATCCGGAAGCAGAACGCATTATCATCATCATGGGTTCAGGCGTTGGTCCTGTTCATGAAATAGTGGATTATTTGAATCGTGCGGGTCAGAAAGTAGGGTATGTCAACGTGCATCTTTATCGCCCTTTTTCTGTAAACCATTTTATTAAAGCTATACCATCTACCGTAAGAGGTATCGCAGTTCTTGATCGCTGCAAAGAACCAGGCGCCATTGGTGAGCCACTATATATGGATGTTGTCAATGCATTCAATGAAGCAAGACATAATCACATGCCTTTGGAAAAACAACATCTGTTCCGTGGACTATTTTTTGGACTTGGCGCCGATGGAACGGTAAGTGCCAATAAAAACACGATCAAAATCATCGGTGAGGTAACAGATAATAATGTGCAGGGATACTTTGTTTATGACTCAAAAAAATCAGGATCACTCACAGTTTCGCATTTACGGTTCAGTGAAAGACCAATTTATTCAACCTACCTTATCAATTCAGCCAACTTTATTGCCTGCCATCATTTTAATTACCTGAAGAAATATGATGTATTGAAAGATGCAGAGGATGGGGCTACGTTTTTACTGAATGCTCCTTATCCAGCAGAACATGTTTGGCAGGAATTACCAAAAAAGATCCAGGAAGAGATCAATCATAAAAAACTAAAATTTTATGTGATCAATGCCTCCAAAGTAGCTAAGGAAACGGGTATGGGTTCACGTATCAATTCTATTTTGCAAACCTGCTTCTTTGCCATTTCCAATGTAATGCCAAAAGCCGAGGCTATTCAATACATTAAGAATGCCATTAAGAAAACTTATGGACGCAAAGGTGAAGATGTAGTACAGAAAAATTTCCGTGCCGTGGATATGACAATTGAAAATTTATTCCGTATTGATTATGCCAATTTTGAAGTGGGCAAAAAAACAATCGAACCTGCGATCAATGGTGATGCCCCCGATTTTATTCAAAATGTGTTGGGAAGAATTATTGCCGGTGAAGGTGACGAACTACCGGTGAGCGCCTTTCCGGTTGATGGAACTTACCCTACGGGAACAACCAAATGGGAAAAAAGAAATATTTCAGACCAGGTTCCTGTATGGGATCCTGAGCTCTGCTCACAATGCGGCAAATGTTTTTTTGTTTGTCCTCATGCTGCAATTCGCGTAAAAGTCTATGATCGTGAAAAGCTAACGGACGCTCCTTCATTTTTTAAACACACTAATCCTATCGGCAAAGAATTTTATAAAGACAAGGAAGCTTACACATTGCAAGTGGCAGTAGAAGATTGCACGGGCTGTAAACTCTGCACGGAGGTTTGTCCCATTGAAAGCAAAACGCAGCCTGGCCATAAGGCTATCGACATGCAGGAGGTATTGCCACTAAAAGAGGCGGAGAAAAAGAATTGGGATTTCTTTCTATCGTTGCCCGATATTGATCGCACAAGAGTAAATAAGGGAACAGTGAAAGGTTCACAATTATTAGAACCGCTATTTGAATTTTCCGGTGCTTGTAGCGGTTGCGGTGAAACACCCTACTTAAAATTACTCACTCAATTATTTGGTGACAGGATGATCGTGGCTAATGCCACCGGTTGCTCATCCATCTTTGGCGGTAATCTTCCAACCACACCATGGACAACTAATCATGAAGGTTGCGGACCTGCCTGGGGGAATTCTTTGTTTGAAGACAATGCAGAATTTGGCCTTGGTCTCAAGCTGGCTTCAGACAAAAAAAGAGAAATGGCCCTGCGCATGTTAAAAGAATTAAGAGAAGAAGTAGGTTATCATCTCACCGATGTCATTCTGCAAAATGCAGAAAATACAGAATCGGAATTGATACAGCAGCGTCAGAATGTAAATGAATTAAAAAGAAGATTGAGAGAGATTGAAACAAAAGAAGCATGGAGGTTGTACCAGCTCGCCGAGTTTCTTGAGAAGAAATCCATTTGGATCGTAGGTGGTGATGGCTGGGCTTACGATATTGGTTTTGGTGGTTTGGATCATGTGCTGAGCACCGGCGAAAATGTAAATATCCTGGTAATGGATACTGAAGTGTACAGCAACACCGGCGGGCAAAAATCAAAAGCTTCACCTATTGGCGCTAGTGCAAAATTCTCCATCAAAGGAAAAACAACAGGCAAAAAAGATCTTGCCATGCAGGCGATCGCACACGGTAAGGCATTTGTTGCAGAAATTGCGATGGGTGCAAATGATGTGCACGCACTCAAAACAATTCTTGAAGCAGAAGCTTATCCTGGTCCTTCCATCATCATCGCATACAGTCATTGCATTGCGCATGGATACGATATGTGTCACGGACTGGACCAACAACGTTTGGCTGTTAACTCGGGTTACTGGCCACTCTTCCGTTACAACCCGCTAAAAGAAAAAGGACAACGTTTTGTGCTTGACAGCAAAGCGCCTTCCATTCCATTGGAAGAATTTTTATATCACGAAAATCGGTTTGCTACCATTAAAAATAATTATCCGGAAAAAGCGATTGAATTTCTGGCAATGGCAAACGACGGCATGCGCCAACATTGGGAAAGAATTGAAGCCTTGAAAGGGTTGTAAGATTTTTATCACGCGCCGGGCTGTTTGAAAAATTAGTAACGATCCACTGAGTGACGTACCGATGCAGATGCAAAAGCAAAAGCATCTATAGTAGTATAATTACAAGAAAAATCGGCGTTTCAAATAAATTGATAACAAGTTAAAAGCCTTTATATGATTGGAAACTTAACCAATGAGCAAATCAAAGAAGTATTAGAAGACAATGTATGGGGCCATCTCGGC
>WNFY01006382.1_pt1 | contig 11418 bp, 7 predicted proteins | sample 5400091 | NCBI WGS metagenome assembly WNFY01 (sample SAMN13153364, study PRJNA577476) | soil metagenome | isolation source: 60 cm soil or saprolite under grassland replicate 1 | place: USA:California | collected 2016-06-15
CTGGTGCTCGTCGTCGTTGATGCGAATCCAATTGCGAGCTGCATCGTCTGAGCGAAAGATTCCGCGTAAGCCGTCGATTACCCCCACCAGATAGATCGCTGGGGAATCGGCGCCGGGTGCAGCTTTGCCGAATCCGAAAGCATGAATCTGCTGCACACGTGGCAGTCGAACAAATGTCGCGCCGCTGTTGCCGGAGTGATAGAGACCATCGAACGCTGGCAGCCACAAATCACCTTCGCGGCCGGGAGTTGCGTACAGACGGTCCTGGCCGCCACGCTCATCACCGCGCTTTCCCCGCACAGTGGAAGAAGGCAATCCACCCGGAATCGTCAGCGGATTTGTGGAGAAAGTAGTCGCGCCGTCAGTGCTTAGAAACAATTTCCCGGAGAAAAGATTCATCCCGTAAAACTTCTGTGGGTTTATGCGGTCGGCGATGACTCGCGTATCCGGCGGCACGCCTTGTGACGCAGTCCAACTCGCGCCACGGTCGCGCGTGAAATAAACGGGACTGCGCTCCGGAGTCCATACCCAGGTCGTTCCGTCTGACGAGACGGCTATGTTCCCAAGAGCGCTGTTCGGCTGCGGCACAGATGCCGTTGGGTGCCAAGTCTTCCCGCCGGCAAGCGTGTAGCCGATGTTTTGACCGGGATGATGACCCGATGCGCGCCCTACCCGCACAATCACCTCAGGCTTATTTTCAGCGACCGCAACACTCGTGGTATTGCCTAATAGCGGCGGCTGCGAACTATGGTCAGTTGCAGGACGGCCGAGGTCCCAATGCACAAATCCGCCGTAGTCGCCGATGGCGGAAATCACATGCGCGCCGTCGGGCGGGCTCAACAGATCCAGCGCAACCGTTTCTTCGATTCCCGTGCTCATGACGGTCCATTTCGTCGGCTGTCCACGATCCATGTCAGAGAGGTTGAATGTCTCCCATCCGCCATAGCCGGTCGTAAACATGGCGTGATCGGAATCCGAAGGATCGATCTCAATGTCGAACATCCAGTGAATGGGCGTGTCGGCGACGTAGGGTGCGAGCGCTGCGTCGAGGGTGCCACCGCCGCCGAACACTGGCTTCCAGCTTTTGCCGCCGTCAGTGGATCGGTAAATGTCATCACGGTCGCCGTGTCCGCCCTTGCGAGTGCAGCGCGATGCGGCCGGTACCGGGTGGGCTCTCCTGCAATGGATTGCCAGGTTCTTCCCGCATCGACGCTGCGGAACAGATTGTCTCGACCGAGAATTGAAGCACCGGCGTAAATTGCAGACGTAGGTTTTCCGTTGCTTCCGGTGGTTGGATCAAGAATAACGAAGACAATACCTACGCCGCGGTGCTGCTCCGCCATCCATGGATTCTCACCCCGTGCAGGATGGTAGGGTGGTTCGGAGATATCAGGAAAACTATCGACGCGCTTCCATGTCGCTCCCGCGTCTTGGCTCCGCCACAGCCCAGCCTGACGGGTTCCGAGGTAAAGAATCTTCCCATCATTCGGGTCCACTGCGAGACGCTCACCATTGCCTCGGCCGCTCTCGTTGCCGCCGAACTTGAATGGCACGTTCGTGCGCTGGAAAGTTCGTCCACGATCGCGCGAACGCAGGATTGCGCCATTTGGAGTCTGCGGATTCGTGTAGGTGCCACAGGCAAGATAAACGCGGTCCGGATCAGAAGGATCGACTGCAATGCTCTCGACACCCATCAGGTTCAGATCCGGATAGGAAACCCAGTCCAGAAGCGGCTCCCAGCGGCTGCTCTGAGCATTCCAGCGGTAGGCGCCGCCAATGTCAGTGCGAGCGTAGCGCAAACCCTTTTCTTTTGGATGAAAGATGATGCCATCAACAAAGCCGCCACCCACGATCTGAACATTCTTCCAGGTATAGGGTTGGGATCGAAGTTTGCCAGATTGATTTTGCGCGATTGCTGAAGGAACGAGTAGAAGAACGAGGCCCGCGAGAAAAACCCGCGTCGCACTTCGAATATGCATGTATGACTCCCCTATAACGCCTAAGATTCTGCCGTGCGCGTTGCCCCGAAAAAGGCATAGAACGCGATAAATAGGTAAGCAATTAGAGGAATGGAGTATGCGGGAGCGATGCTGTGAAAACGTTCCGAGATGAATCCCATGGCCGGCGTCAGCACTGCACCCCCGACGATAGCCATCACGAGCAATGACCCTCCCAGCTTGGTGTTAGGGCCAAGTCCTTTCAGGCCGAGCGCAAAAATGGTGGGAAACATCAGCGACATGAAGAAACTGGTCAGGAACACGCACCACATTCCGAACCAACCGGGATGCAGCACCCCGATCGCAACCAGCACAACATTGACCAGACTATAAGTTCCCATCAGCTTGCTGGGTGAAACAGTACGCATCAGATACGCCGAAAAAAATCGCCCAACACCAAACGCGGCCAGCGTGCCGGTCAGGAAATATCCAGCGACCTTCTCCGGCTGGTGCGCATACTCCTGCACATACTGAATGAAGTAACTCCACGTGCCCACCTGCGCGCCCACGTACAAAAATTGCGCCACCACCGCGAGGAGGAAATGACGGTAGCGAAAAAGGTCCAGAAAATGACCGTGATCTCCCGTACTCTGCTCGTGCTCGCTTTGAATCGCAGGGAACTTCGTCCGCATGATAATGAGTGCCCAGATAACGCACACAATGCCGAGCGCCACATACGGTCTTATCACACGCAGACGTTCCGCCTGGAGGTACGCCTCATAAAGCCCTGCCGACTTTTTCGCGGCAATCTCCTGCGGGCTCAGTTCGATTCCAGAGAAGATAAAAACCGTACCGATCAATACGCCGGTGATTGAACCAATAGGATTGAATGCCTGCGAAAAATTGAGGCGCTGTTCGGAGGTATCCGGATCGCCGAGTTGCGCAATGAACGGGTTCGACGCTGTCTCAAGGAACGACAGCCCACTGGCAATCACGAACAGCGCTAGCAAAAAGAAGCCGTATCGCCCGGCAAGCGCGGCGGGCCAGAAGAGAAAACAACCTGTCGCATATAGGAATAATCCGGTGACGAAACCGCTCTTATATCCAACTTTGCGCATCAACAGGGCGGCCGGCATGGCAAGGATGAAGTAGCCCATATAGAACGCGGACTGCACCAGACCCGCCTGCAGCCGGTTAATAGCGAACGATTTCATGAACTGCCGAATGAGAACGTCATTGAGGTTGTTCGGAATGCCCCACAGAAAGAAGAGTGCAGTGACCAACACAAATGGCAGCAGTTGGCCAACGGGAAAAAGATGGTGGCGCGGTTTTGCCGTGGGATTAACTACTGTTTCAGAGCCTGAGACCTGCATCGTGGCCTTCTCCTTCGAGGTTGATGGCGGTGCCAGTCGTCTGCAAGGCTACACTAACTTACGCTCACCATGATTTTGCTGAAGCGGCTCGGGTGTTCGCTCCATTCTGCCAGCGCTGTAGGGGCTTCTTCCATCGGCACAACTGTAGTGACCGACTCGGCGACGGGGAAACGCCCTCCCTCCAGCATCGTGATCACCCGCCGAAAATCCTCCGGCAAAGCATTGCGTGAACCGAGGACATCCAGTTCCTTCTGCACAAAAAGCCGCGTCTCGTAACTCACCGGCTCTTTCGCGTACCCGATGTACACCACTCTGCCGGTGAACGCAACCTCTTCCACGGCAAGACGAAAGGTCTCCGGCTGTCCAATGGCTTCGATCACGACATCCGGGCCCACGCCGTTCGTGAGTTCGCGCAGCGTCCCGTGAACGTCTTCGTTTACGCTGTTGATGGTGTGAGCGGCTCCAGCCTTGCGGGCAATCTCAAGCTTGGCGTCGTCGATGTCGATTGCAATCGTGCGCGCTCCTGCATAATGCGATGCGGCAATCGCACCCAGGCCGACGCCTCCGCAACCGAAAGTTGCTGCCGCATCGTCTTTGTTGACTCGTCCCCGGGCGACTGCGTGGAACCCGACTGTCAACGGCTCAACAATGCAGAGTTCCTTCAAGCTCAGCTTCGACGGGTACAACTTCTCGGCGGGCATGGTGATGAACTCTGTCAGCGCTCCATCCCGCTGAACGCCGAGAGTCTGGTTGTACTGGCAAGCATTGGGACGGTTCCTCCGGCACGACGCACACTTACCGCAACTCGTGTAAGGCGACAGTGTGACGTTGACGCCTGCCGCGAGACGGGCGTCAGATTTACTTCCCGAGACAATGGTCGCTGCGACTTCGTGGCCCGGTATGCGAGGAAACGTGACCAGCGGATTCTTGCCTCGGAATGAGTTCAAATCGCTTCCGCAGAGCCCGACCATGCGGATCCGGAGGAGCAATTGCTCGTCGCAAATTGCCGGCTCGGGGATCTCATCCACGATGGTTTCGCCGGGTTGTCGTATGAAGAGGGCTTTCACTGAGCGTCCGAGGTTGTGCCGTAACTCTTTCGCCCCTTCGGGGCTTCTCTCTGCTCCGAAACTTACCCACGGCTTAGGCCGTGGGCTTTATTCTTCTGCCCCTTCGGGGCTGAGTGTCGTTCTGCTCCTTACCCCCGAGGCTTTATTCTCTCGCCGCTTCGCGGCTGCGGTCGCGAATGGTCATTCCACCTTTACTCGGCATTCCCCTGCCGCTCCGCGGCCGCAACTGTGATGTTATTTCTCTTTCACTTCTTTGCTGTCGCAATGACGCTGTACAGGACACTTGCGTGGGACGGCAGCTCAACGGTAAGCGAGTCTGCTGCACCGAGATCTTTGTGTTCCCATAAATCTCGCGGACTGTAGCTCGCGCCATCGATGCCGAGTTCGCTCCATTTATAGCTCAGCTTCTGAGTCGAGTTGCTGATGTTGAATGCCGCAAAATAGTAGCCGTGCTCTGACTTGGATCGCCAGATCACCACCTTGTCGGTCGAAATCACTGGGCGGCTGTCAGTGGATTTTTGGTCCACCGCGATGACTTCCGGATTGGTCAGTAACGAGACCGTCCATTGATCCGCGGAAACAATACGTCCGCCAACCATCAGGGGCGAGCGGAAAATACACCACAGCGTCATAAATGTGCGCTGTTCGTGATAACCCAGCCGGGTTTGGCGGGGCGCTCCCCACCCCGGTGCCGGCCCCAGGTAGCCGAACGGCAGCATGTCGGCGTCGGGCCAGCGGCCGGGTTGCGCCACACCAGCCCATTTTGCGACATTAGCAAACTGATCGCCAAGTCCCTGCGGATAGGGAACTCCGCTATGCCAGAGGTCCCAAATATCATCAGAAATCCGCCACATCTGTGCGTACTTTCGCATCTCCTCAACTTTGTCGAGTGGCGCGGCTCCTGGCGAGAGACTCAGCACAATCGGCCGACCGGTTTTTTGCAGTGCCGCGCTCAACATGCGGATCTCATCGCCTTTATAAGGACGGCTGGCAATGCAATCGACTTTGATGAAATCCACGTCCCAGCTTGCGTAGAGGCGCGCGATGGAGTCGTAATAGGCCTGCGCAGCCGGCTTCGATGCGTCGAGGTCGTAATTATCCGGATTCCAAGGACATGTGCCCGACTTGTTGGCAGCGTCGGCCGCATGGAACGAGGAGCCCTCGATAGGCAGTTCCTTCTCCACTGCCTCTTTGGGGATACCTTGCAGGATGTGAATGCCGAACTTCAGGCCGAGCGAATGTGTGAACTGCGCGAGCGGTTTGAAACCAGCGTGACCGGCAGCCGAAGGAAATCTGCTGGCGGGAGGCGTATAGCGCCCGTACGCGTCGATGTTGTATTTTGAGTTCTTGGAGTTGCCCTCTGGCTGCGGATTCGTGACGAACCACTCCATGTCGATGGTGACGTATTCCCATCCGAACGGCTTCAGGTGCTTGGCGAACCACTCGGCGTTGGCGCGAAACTCCTTTTCGTCGATGGTGGTACCGTAGCCGTCCCAGCTGTTCCATCCCATTGGCGGAGTCGCCGCGAGCATCGTGGGGTTGGGCTTGGCAACGTGTATTTCTGCCCGCTTCGCTGCCCTTTGGGCGAGAAGCCCAATCGAACTTCCAAGCAGGCAACAGACCAGCCCGCGGCGAACAACTTTCAGCCAGCGCTTCGAATTTTGCATTCTTATGCCCTTGTCTCTTTGCTTGACGGCGATTATCGGATGCCCTTCAAGTCGCGCAAGCATAGTAACAAAAGCAGCAGAGAAGCACTTCCAGGGCAGCGTTTTGGTACTGGCTAAGTTTGAAGGTCGACCACGAAGGACACGAAGTCACACGAAGGGAACTCATGTCCAGAACGGCCTTCGTGATACTTCGTGTCCTTCGTGGTGCAAGGGCTTTCCTTTTCATTGCCAAACTGAGCCAGTACCAGCGTTTTGGACAAAGGGACTTGCGAGCAGGCTACTTGGCGCGATCCGGAAGTGCCACATGGCTGGGAGTGAGATTTCCTTCACTTACTCATACAGAAACGTTATTGTAAGTTGAATTAGACTTAGCTGGAGGAAGTGTGGTTTCCCGATCGCGGATTTCCCGACTTTTTTGGGTGCATTCCCATATATTTGTCCCCCTAACTCACAAAACTCTGCTGCTTTGGACTAGAATCAATGCGCTGTTATTCAGGGGGGTTTATGGCAAATCTTGATCATGTATTAGCGCAGCTTCGCGATGAGCGGGGCCGCGCGCAACAGCAGTTAGAGAAACTAGAGTCGGCAATTTCTGTGCTCGAAGGTCTCGGTAACGAAAACGGCTCGCACACAGCTCGCACTTCTTCGCGGTCGGGACGAGTCGTCTCAGCCGCAGCCCGCCGGCGCATGGCACAAGCCCAACGCGCCCGATGGGCAAGGGTCCGCGCATCGTCAGGGAGTGGTAAACACGCAGGGCGTCGCCGCGCGACGCGTGTACTGTCGATGGAAGCGCGGCGAAAGATTGCTGCCGCACAAAAAGCGAGATGGGCACGCTTCCGTGCGCAGAAGAAGTTAGCCGCTTAGTCTCAGGCAACGAAGGTAAAGAAGCACGGGCACCAAGCCCGTGCTTTTTGAGTTTGGCCGAAGTTCGCAAAACGCGCACCGTGTCCCCGCGCAAGAAGCTTGTATCAAGGCATGCCTTCAGGCATGCCGCCATGTGCCATTCAGATCATGCGGCTTTAGCCCCTGAGGGCATCCCATTACACACATAAGAACGCGGCATGCAGGGGCTAAAGCCCTCGAAGATTCCGCCCTGACCGGCACGTCTAAAGACGTGCCCTGATGCAAAGGGCTCTGATACAACCACACTAAAAGGGGGACCTGGAGAATCCGAGGTTGAGGAAAGGCTCTGGATCGGAAGACAACAAAAGTCTACCAAGCTTTTGCTTAGTGCCCTTTTGTTAGTTCTCGAATCAAGTCGGCTTCCCGCTGACGATACGGGTGTCCGTCCGGATACAGCACCTCGTGAAACCAAACCGGTGGCTGCTCCAACACATAGGGCTTCTGCCAGGAATCCCAGGGGAGATTCGTCTGCGTTTTCCCCACGACAAATCCCCAGTTAATCGCCGCCACATGGTGCTGCTTGGCAATCGGCAGAATTGTGTCGAATGTACTTCCGACTGAACGCGCCATAAACTCCGTGCACAGAACGGGTCGCTTGTACTGTTCGAGCCAGCGTACGTGCTTCTCGAAGTCCTCGGGCCATGCGTAATTGTGAAACGTCAGTACGTCCGATTGTTCAAACTGCACGCGAGCAATCGAATCCATTTTATCCGGAGACGACCAATCGCCCTCCCACAAACCACTGGTCAGCGGCTGTGAGGGATGGGCTGAGCGCGCCCAGGCAAACACTTTGGGGAGCAACTCCAGCACACGCTTCTGCTTGTCACTGAGTTCGATCTTTCCGTACGCACCACCATTTGTGTTGGACGGCTCATTCCACACGTCCCACCCAAGAACGCGGGGATCATTGGCGAATGCGCCTACGACTCCTTCGACGTAAGAGCGCAACCTGGCTTCCTGGGCGAGATCGGTAAGGGCCTTCGCTCCCGGGCTCTGTACCCAACCGGAGTTATGCACGCCCGGAATGGGCGGATGCTGCGGACCCAGTTTCGGATTGGGATCCCAGCAGGAGTCGAACAGGACGAACAGCGGACGGATATGGTGACGCGACGCAATGGACAAGAATGTGTCGATTCTTTTCTGAAAACCTGCAGAATCCTGTTGCCACAAGAGGTCGTGCAGGAATACACGCATCGTATTCATGCCAAGCCCTTCCGCCCATCCAAGTTCTTTATCGATCTCCTGCGGATCGAAAGTGTCGGCCTGCCACATTTCGAGTTCGTTGATGGCATCCGCGGGAATGAAATTGCTGCCGACCAACCAGGGTTGCTGCTTGTACCACTGATTCGCTTGCGCCTCGCTCCAGCGAGTGCTCGCTTGTGCATTTGCGGAAATGGCGAAGAATAGAAGAGCGCCAAATATCACTGCTCGGCGCAGGAAAACGTCTCGGCTGGAAACCATAGGCACCCCCTCGGAAAGCCTGTTTCGGTCGGCTTGCAGTTTAGCGGTGCCGAGAGCTTACAGACAAGGGGAATTCGTCATAAAGAAGCAGAAAGGAGCTGCCGAAAACGGCAGGACTTCAGGGAAAGAAATGAGGAAGGGGCGAAGCAGCATAGCTGCCTCGCCACTTAGTTGTGCATCAGGCCTTTGGGTGGGCGGACAGGCCTTCTGATGCTCACAGCGCATTGGACTTCACGATGCTTCCGCCACCTCCAGGCCGGGATAGTCGGGTGCTGATGCAAAGCTGGGATGCTCCCACGCTGCCGGCACGTCGAAGAAGTCGAGGACCGATACGTCGTCGGGCACACGCAATCCAGCCTGCTGAATTGCTGTGAGCGCTCGCTCAAACTGGTCCGTGCCCGCGATCACAAGCGCGCCTCGGGCGGCACTGAATTCACCCCCATGTAAGTTTGAAGTTGTACGGCCGGTTCGCAGAGCGCGTGCCAGCGGATTCGGTTGGTAATTCATTTCCCGCGCCGCTGCAGTCACGCGGTCTCGGGTGTGCTGCGGAATGCGTTCTGCCGCCCGGGTATTATTCAGGACCGCTGAAATAGTCCCCGGCGTCAGGCCAACTTTTTCCGCAATTGTTTTGAGCGTAACTCGTGATGTTTTCTTTGACGTTGTAATTTCCATGGCAATCGCCCTCCTTGGCTTTTTTCGTTGCCGAACGCCACCTCACCGGAACCGGAGACACAAATCCCGGAGTTTATGGCGCCAACAATTTGCGTTCATTCCTTCGTTCTAGGACGACAGGGCCGGAGAACAGCGCTACGGAGCGAGCCGAACTTGCAGCTTCATGGCAGCAACTTATGTATGCAATGTGCCAAGACGCGAGTACAAAGTCCAATTGAAAAAATCTATGAAAGCCATAGAAATGTGAAGAAAAACGTATGTGCAACACAGCGCCGGATTTAGGTCGCGGCGGGCACGACCTGCTCCGACAGTTCCTCCAAGATGCCCTGCAGTTGCTGTAACAATTCCTGCGGGCCCTGGCCGCGAACGAAGAACTTTAAGGTTCCATCCGGCAGGAATTGCGATCCACGGTGTGACGATACAAAAGTTGCGAGTTTGGCGGGATTAATGGGCGCGTCCTGCTGGAATTTAATGCTGACCAGATCGCGTTTGCGCTCGATGTTCGTGACTCCTACGCGAACGGCGTTCAGCCTGAGAATGGCGTAACGAAGCAGCTGCTGTACTGCGACAGGCGGATCGCCATAGCGGTCGCGCACTTCGCTGGCAACGTCCGAGAGTTGACGCTCGGTTTCCACTCCGGCAATTCGCTTGTACATTCGCAGTCGCTGGTTCTCCTCCGGAATATATTCCGCCGGAATGCGAATGTTGAGTCCGAGGTTGAGCTGCGCCTGGGTGGGAGCTTCGACCTCGCCTTTCATCTCGCGAACAGCCTGTTCCAGCATCTGCGTGTAAAGATCGAATCCCACTGCTTCGATGTGCCCGCTCTGCTCGCCTCCTAGCAAGTTTCCTGCCCCTCGAAGTTCCAGGTCCAGCGCAGCGATCTTGAATCCAGCGCCCAAGTCCGAGAATTCTTTGAGCGCGGCGAGTCTGCGTCGCGCAATTGGCGTCAGCTCAATATCTGGAGGAATCAGCAGATACGCGTAGGCGCGTCGATTCGAGCGGCCAACCCGGCCGCGTAGTTGGTAGAGCTCCGAAAGCCCCAATCGCTCGGCTCGGTTAATCAGAATAGTGTTGCAGAGCGGGATATCCAAGCCGTTTTCGATGATGGTAGTCGCTACCAGAATGTCGGCTTCGTGATGCATGAATTTGAGCATCACTTTTTCCAGCGCGCCTTCCGACATTTGCCCGTGCCCCACAATGACCCGAGCGCGTGGGACTAACTCCTGCAACTTGGCCGCGATCTCCCATATCGTGTCGACTCGATTGTGAACGAAATAAACCTGTCCACTGCGCTCCAGTTCCTGATCGATCGCCGATCGCACCAGTTTTTCGTCCCAGCTTGCGACTACGGTTTGGATGGCGATGCGATCTTTCGGAGGCGTCTCGATGATGCTCATGTCACGCAGGCCAACGAGCGACATATGCAACGTGCGCGGAATTGGCGTCGCGGACATGGTTAGAACATCCACTTCCTTACGCATCTGCTTCAATCGTTCTTTGTGGCGTACCCCGAAGCGTTGCTCCTCGTCAACGATCAGCAACCCAAGATCGGTAAATTTCACATCTTTCGACAGCACGCGATGAGTTCCGATCAGGATGTCAACTTTCCCCGCCTCCACGCGCTGCAGAATCTCTTTCTGTTGTTTGGGAGAGCGGAAGCGGCTGATCATCTCGATCGTCACTGGAAACGCGGCAAACCGCTGCCTGAAAGTTTCGAAGTGCTGGAATGCCAGGACCGTCGTCGGAGCGAGTACTGCCACCTGCTTGTTGTCGTTGATGGCTTTGAACGCCGCGCGCATTCCCACTTCCGTCTTACCGTAGCCGACATCGCCACAGAGCAGACGATCCATCGGCAGCGTGGACTCCATGTCGCGCTTCAGATCGGCAATGGCCTGCGCCTGGTCTTCAGTCTCGTTGTATTCGAAGGCGTCTTCGAATTCGCGCATCCATTCGTTGTCCGGTGGAAAACTGTGGCCCTGGGCTGCCTTGCGCTGAGCATACAGCTTCAGCAGTTCCTCGGTCATGTCCTTCATCGCCTTGCGCACGCGAGCTTTTGTCTTTGACCAAGCTGCGGTGCCAAGATGATTCAGGACAGGTTTGGCGCCTTCTGCGGAGCGATACTTCTGGACGAGATCGAGCCGGGTGAGGGGGACGTAGAGCTTTGCGCCTTCCGCATACTCGAGGAGCATGAACTCGGCGTTGCCGTCGCCCTGGTTGATCTCTTTCAGACCGTGGTACTGCCCAATCCCGTGCTCGACGTGAACAACGTAGTCGCCAACTTGCAGATCACGGAAATCTGAAAGAAATGCCGATGTCTTCGATTTCTGGCGCTGCGGCC
>WNFY01005530.1_pt1 | contig 11417 bp, 11 predicted proteins | sample 5400091 | NCBI WGS metagenome assembly WNFY01 (sample SAMN13153364, study PRJNA577476) | soil metagenome | isolation source: 60 cm soil or saprolite under grassland replicate 1 | place: USA:California | collected 2016-06-15
ACGTAACCACCAAGAATGAAACTTGTGACAACCAGACCCGTCGCCAATAGCGCAATAACACCCCTCTTCCTTGTCCACTCGACTCTGAGAAACTTCATTCTATGCTTTCACCTCCGTCCACTCTTTAGCTTCCTAATCGACACTGAGAACCTTCTTCTAGTTCGTGTTACCTTGTGGAAACTAGCGTGGTACTACCACAAACAGAAGACCCGCTGACCGCTCCTGTACAGCCCTTGCGCGATTATTGCAGACGTTGATTCATGCACATTCTCTCGCACTCCATTTCCTATTCCTCACCTTCTTCTTTCCTCGGAGATTCCTCCCACTCTTCCTCCCCTGAAGATGCAGACTCTGGGCTTGTCGATGACGATCCTCGTTCGCCGGGAGTTTTCTGGATATGCCTGGGCATCCTACGTAGGAGCACGAACACACTGAGACCGATGACGAACGCCAAGACCGCAAGAACGACCATCGTAACGGGTACAAGGTTTATTCCTACTGAGGTCGTCGAGCCTGACCCTGTGGCGACTCCGCCTACATTGCTCACGTCGAGCGCTCTCTCATAGACCACTCTAGCGTAGGCGAGCGCGCTCGCGCTGAGGATGATTATTGTTGAGAGTAGTAAGAGTCCCATCCTTAGAGTCTTCTTGTGCTTGAGATCTAGAATGTCTCTCATGTTTTCCATTTTCTTCTCCTAGCCCTCTTTTTTCTTCGGAGATTCCTCCCACTCCTTCCCTTGCAAGGAGGGCGGCAATACCAATCCTGTTCCTGAGGTCCCTAGAGAAGTAGACGCTTCGCCTGTTGGCGATGAGAATGGTGCACCGGGTACTTTGCTGATGTGCCCGGACAATTCACGTAAGAACCCGAATATGCTGAGGCTTGTGACTAGCACTAGGACTGCGAGAGTCACTATCGCGGTGGGCGACAAGCTTACTTCCCCGCCATTTTCGAGGAAGGAATAGATGAAAACCGCTGATATCATCAGGATCGGTACTGTCACCGTTTCCGAGAGGGTCGACGCCATATCCGTCCTCCGACGTGATATCCATAGGTAGACGTTCAGGCCGACAACGCTGGAAAGGGCTGATGCGAGATAGGCAATGCTTACCCAAATGCGGGTCAGGTTGATGAATATCTGACTCGTCAGAAGCTCTCCCAGACCCGCTATCGCTGCAATCTGGAATATGTATTGGAGGCGTGATGGCAGGTCGTCATCGAGGTAAGCGCTGAGGAGGCTCATGGCCAGGAAAATATCGATCCCTAAGAATACAAAGAACTCCGGCATCAGTCCCATTTGGACTCGTCTCAGTGCTTTGTCCGACTAGTTCTCCGCTGAGTTGCTGGATTTCTCTCGGATAGAGTAGACGAGCCGTTGGCCTTTGTCTGTGTCTTCGATGGTCAGGTTGAGGATGCTCTTGTCGTCGATTTCGAGAAGCTGCGCTAGGTCCTTGGGGATGAGGAGATATTTGCTTCCCTTGATCCTTGTCGGTGTTAGTTGTATTCCCATTCTTGATCTACCAACCCGGCGGTTGGATAGAACTAAGCACGGGCAATACCATAATCCCGGCGTAACCCCAGCGGTTGTCTAGTCGTCACAAGGAGGCCCGATGCTCAGGAGTCAGCTGCGGAGGCGGGTCTCTGGAGATCTGGATAGGCCCCCCGGGGGGGAAAAAATTTCACGAGCGACGATGGAATCATTTTTCTAGAAAAATTTCGTGTCGGCTTCTACAAGACTGGGTTTCGGGTCCAGCTTTTGGAGCCCTTAAATATGACTAAAGTCGGGAGAACCTCGACTCATAATACTGGTGCTCGAAGAAACGTCGCGAGCATCGAAGCTTCGGTGAGAGTTTCTCAAATCGGGCATTATGTTCTCCTCGTAAAAACATGGGATTCGTCGGCAATAAACGCCTATCCTTGTTCTGACTGCGATATGGGGTCAGAATGGAGTCCTATCATCTATAGGAAAGGAGAGCATTCGCTACGGGACCGAGACCATGCTCGGACCGTCTCGTTAGATTCTTTGAAGGAAGCCTTATACTCGCATACAGATCCTGCCCAGAGATAGCTTGGATACCGTTGAGAGATGGAGCGGGCCATTGCTCCTGCTCGGCGGAGGGATGATTGTCGTAGCGTCTATCATACACCCCCAAGGGGCTGGATCCCAGTTTGTTCAACAGTCGCTCTGGGTCCCAGCGCATATCTTTGAGTACGCCGGGTGGACGACCATCCTCCTGGGGCTTGTAGGCTGGTACTCGCATTTCTCAACCAGCCTCGGCAGGCTTGGGACCTTCGGCTTTCTACTCTTCTTTTTGGCGCTTGCCACTGGCGTAGGATACCCATTGTGGAACGATCTCCTCCTCGGGCCTTACATGGCGGCTAACTCGCCCTCGCTGTACGACGCCCTACCTACGAACAACGGCTTCATTGCAATATTTCTAATAGGTTTTTTTGCCCTCGTTGCTGGATATCTTGTCTTCAGCGTGGCAGTTGTCCGAGCCAGAGTCCTCCCCAGATGGGCCTTTTGGCTCATTGTTCTCCAAATTATCGGGCTCGCCTCTATCTTTGGAAGCGTAATAGCCTTTGCCGCATTCCTCATATTCGAGGCGCTTTTTGGACTCAGCATCGCTGGTTGGGGATATGCTATTCTAACGCGGAAGCGAGTCGAGAGTCCTGAAAGATTACAGTAGGTTGATAATTCTTCCGAGCCTAGACTCTTTTGCTGCCTTTCAAATGAAGCCAAGTAGAGCAGTAACAGTCGCTATACCGCCGATGATCACCAAGAGGATTGTAGAGCCAATGCCTGTCTGAATCAGTCCTGATGCTTGATTTTCGAATGCGTGTACTGGGTCTTGAAGATAGTTCGCACTACTGAACATTGACAATCCGTTAGCGAGAAGAACGAGAGCGACGATGAAAGCGCCGACGAGAATTAATGCTTCTAACATGGCTCATGTGTCGTCTTCCACTTTTCTGCCTTAGGATTGAGGAGAAGTGTATCCCGAAATGTGAACGAGACTTCTGCGACACTAAAGCGTCTGCTGAATCTTGTCTTCAACCAGCCCTGTGACTGGAGCCGCGCCTAAGGTTGCTTTCTCGGGAAGAACTTCCTGTAGGGTAGGAGTAGCGGAACTAGGGACAGTATCGCGAACAGAGGGGGACCTGGATTGGCCTCCTCTCCCAGGAAGACCCCCTCAAGGAACCGGGCTACAAAAAAGATGGGCGCGGTCCAGAGTCCATACCACGCCCAAGCAACTGCACGACGATACCACTTCAAAACTATCAGCAGCGTCACAATTCCGAAGGCAACCGAGGTTAGGCCTATCTGCAAGGCAGCGTCTCGAGGGAAGCTCGTGCGCACTCCACCCAAGTCAAACGCCGCAAGGATGTACGACAAGCCAAAGAAGATGACCAGAACCTGAAGGGGAATAAAAATCACCCAAGCATGCTTCTCGTAAGCTTTCTCAGTCCTTACTGCTGTAAATGCCATAGCATCGAAAGGTGCCCGTTTTCGTATAAAACACCGTGGAAATTCGCGTCGGCTCTGCCCATAATGTTCCTCAAGGTCGTCTGGCAACCATCTGTACCAGCCTTGACCTTTCCTCGTCACCGTATGCGCATGCATGAATCATTGCGAATCATCTTATCACTGATGCGCGGGCCCGTGTGGTCGTCTCCCTCTACAACCCAGAACAAGAAAAGGTGGAGGGGAAGACGGCTCTGAAGCCGTCGCGGCTCGTTTGCCCTTTTAAGCCTTGACCCCTAATTGCTTGAGGAAGTTTGCCACATCGAAATAGCCGCGTGCCTCCGCAATCAGACCTTCACGGTTGAACCGAAAGAAAACGGCCGCGGGTAGTGTGACCTGTTTATTTGTGGGAGGTAAGGTTCCCGTTGGCAATTCCAGTGCACCGCTGTTTCTCGCAGTGAGCACAAATTCCGCAGCGAGGATGTCACCCTTGGTAGCAATGTTTAGGGTCCTGATGTCAATGTCTCGGAGAGCCTTCAACAAGCCTTCATTGAATTTTCTGAACCGCGTCTCTGCCCTTCCCCTTCAGGCGTAAGAGGGAGTGAGATCACGGCATCGGGAGCATGCAACGCGGCAACCGCACTCGCGTCACCCTGTTTTATGGCATCAGCAAATCTTCTGTAGACGTCTTCCCTAGCGACTTCTACTGTAGCCATTCCTGCAAACCACGAAACAGCCAGCGCTGGCTTGGAATTTGAGACTATCCACTTGCTAGCGCTTTTGGCGCTCCCGACCTAATATTATGCTCCCGGTCAGTCTAGTCCTACGATGTCATGCAGAAGGTTCGCATTTGCTAGAATGTTACGGACCTAGAGGATTCGGTTGCGTTCCCCCAAAAAAAAATATAGAAAATGGGGATGGTGCCGGGGTTGCTCATCTACCGTTGGTCTCTATAGAGATGAGCCCAGCACCGACGAACGTCTTGGCGTTGGGGTCGCCGATGGCTCCGACGGTGAGGGAGATTTGCCTGGTGTCTGGTTCCACGAGGCCGTTGACCGTCACTGGGGTCCGCAGTAGCGTGGGGTCTGTCGACTGAGTCACCTGGCCTGAGAGTGTTATTACCGCCCCCGCCCTGCTGTTGGGGTCGCCAATGATGTTACCAGTAAGGCTGAATAGAATAGTCATTGTCGATGTCTCAAATTTTCCAGTTCCCACAAGTTGGTTGGGGTCTCCCACAGCACGTGCCTCAAAGGACCCTCTAATACTCGGGTCGCCGATGAGGACAAGGTCGCCGCTCAGTTCGACCATCGTGGCTGCACGGACCGCCGGGACAAGCACCAGAGGTGCCAGGACCATGAAGGCCAGTAGTAAACGGGCATGGAGGATTTTCAAATTTCTTTTCATCTCCTATCGCTCTGGGTACTTCTTGCCATAGCGCCCCTCCTCGGCGCTCCGCCAGAAGAATCGTTTCAAGCCCGAAGAGAAAGGGCGAGGAAATGATAGGAAGTGGCAGTCGTAGGGTCGCTTAGTCAGAACTTAAGCCTGTTGGTATCGTGGGATTGAAACTGACATTCATGGACATTGATCGGCTGAATAATTGACTATATGCTCGTGTCACATTGTCGAAAGCGGACCAAGCGAACGAGCTGTCCGCCCGCGCAGTCTTCACTTGAGCCAGGACAGGACTCGTGCCTTAAGGGCGGTCTCCGATTCGCCAAGCCCGGACCTGTTCACATCCGCTGCATAGGCCGGATGGGACCAAACTGGCAGAAGAGAAGTCTCCCTCAGAGTGGGTAGTAGGTAGCCCGCAGATATCAACAGACCTGGCGTCCGCGCCGGCGACCTCGTGCTCCGAGACCCGGAACGGGCTGATAGAATCGTCAGCATTCCTCCGCGATTCCCAGACAACCAGCCTCTGCTTCCCATTAGAGTCCCTGATCGCCGCGATTAGGCCCGAGGATCCCAACGGAGCCAGCGATGGAGACTCGACGATAAGGTCACCCGTCGGCAAGGTGTCACCCACCAGCGTAAAGCCTAGGAGGTTACCGGACAGGTCGAAGTTCGCCCGCGTATACATAATCCGCATAGAGCCCGTCTGCCACCTGAACGCAGTCGCGAAGTACTCCCACGTGACAATCTCATCACTGCCAGTCACGACAGGAATCCTGATGGCACTTATCATGCTTCCAATCACCCCTCCAAGGTTGATCGACTGGACATACTTGACCTCGCCGCTGGTGCTGTTGAGACGCCAAACCTGGTTTCCGACGAAGCCGAGGTCGTTGCGCGTTGTGGTGAGGAAGTAGCCGGAGAAGTCGAAGCTGGCAACCGCCACCTCGTCCACCGTCCCGACCAGTGGGATGGACTCCTCGGTCACCGAGCTTATGATATTAATCTCAGTTATGGGCTTGGCAAACCGCACAGCAGTGGGCGTTACAACCACGGCCCAGTACTTGAACACAAGCTTACCGTCAGAGTTGACATACACTGTCATGAAATGGTTCTGGTCAACGGGGAGAAGTTGAATGCTAGAACCTACACCTGCTTGTACGTTCTTGACAAGAATGCTCGGTAACCCCGTCCCAGATATCCCCCACAGGGAGAGGCTGATGGTGCCGCTCCCCGACCCGGTGCCGGCCCCTAGCAGCAGGAGTGGAGGTCCGATCTTCCTGGCAACTAGAATTCGGTCATTTCCAAGTGCTAGAGTCTTCACATCAACACTAACCGGAAGCCCTGTCGTGTTAAGCTGGGCAGCGGTTTCCGAATTCTCCCCAAGCTTTGTAATCTGAGAACTGTCCACGTTCACGTTCCACGTTATCATCTTCAGGCCAAAGTTTCCAGATAAACCGGTACTCACTGCCCTACCGTTAGAGAGGCATTGCAGGTCATGGTCCCGCCACTGGTTCACGTTCAGGGCAGTATCGCGAAGATCGGGGTGAAACAATTTTGCAAAGCCGTAGTCAAGCATCTTGAAGATGTCCGCGGAGTCTGCTCCCTGCATGAAAGCCATAACCAGCTGCCTCCCAATCCTGTGCGCACTCAGAACCACGCATCCAATACCGTTAGGAGGGTTGAAGGCGGTCCCACAACCCGTCGATGATCCACCTTTGACGCCTTCCCATCCTATCGTAGGGTACAGGCTGCCAAAGCAGCCAGGTGGAGGGCCCCAGCAATAGCTGTACTGTTTAGTTCCGCCTCCCAGGTTTTCAGGAAGCTGCGTCTGGAAGCTGTAAGTCCCCGCAAACCCTACAACCTGCTTGAAGTAATCGTCTTGGTATGCGTGCATCCAAATCTTAGCCAGTTCCCTGGCAGTGGTATAGTGGTCGGGGTTATCAAAACCGTTCGGGTTCATGAAATGCGTGTCGGGAAGGCCTTGGGGGCTAACCTCGCCTGGAAGGGTCTCATCGTTCATAAGCTCGACGAAAGTCTGCCAGTCCCCAGCCAAGTGTTCAGCCACGGCGTAGGCTGCGTTGTTACCTGATGGGTACATCATGCCCCGCAAGAGGTTATCAAAGCGAACCTTCTCTCCCGCCTGAAGGGGCACATTGTTCACGTCCTTCATAGAAGAGCCACCAATGCCGGCGGCGAACGGGCTGATGGTCACTTCGTCAAAGAGGTTCGTGAAGTATGATGAGTGTTTCTTGCCGAGTATGAAATCAACCGCTATGTGCAGGGTAACAATCTTCGTCGTGCTGGCCATGGGCGTGCGCTCATCAGGCTTTATCGCGAAGACAGTCCCTTCTTGACTGTCGAGCCCGAAAAGAGGATCCCCAACGAAAGCGTGTTGCGCCTGAACAGTCGGCGGCGAAAAATCAGCGTGTAAAAGGGGTGCGGAGTCAGCGACAATCAGCATGAGCAATGAAACAATCACTACCCTGGAAATTTTCCAGCCCAATCTAGGGCTCAAGAAATACACTTCTGGGGATCGGGCAAACCAACTGATTAAAAGACTTTTTCCCAATCGTCCGTTTGGTGAGAGGTGCCCTAAGTCAACAAGACGCTCACGATTTGCAATGAGCAAGTCCTCTGACGCACACGACGCGTAGCGACCATCAATTTCACGCACGAGATGAATGCTTGTTTCGGGTGAACCCCGTCATAGGGCAGAGGCGCCAATTCGCCGAGAAATGCAAACGTCTCAATGTTTCATGCATGCGCCGCTGAAGGAAGGCATCTTTGAGTCGCGCAAATCTTGATGCATTATGTTGGTCGTCCCCTCTCACACCCGTATGCGCAGGATTGGATCGGGTAATGGGGTCCCAAGAGAGCTAACCGGTTTTCCGCCTAAGAATGAACTCGGCCACCGCGTCCCAGATCGTAATGTAAGGCAAGTCGTCATACTTCAAATGGTCCGCGAACTCTACGTCTGAGACGATTAGCGTAATTGTGCCTCTTACCTTTCTTAGGAATGCCATGATTTCGCCGTCCGGAATGTGTTCCTCCGAATGTTCATTGCCTCTCAACGACATGTGAACAGTTTCGCAATCTATCCCTCTGCTTCGGAGTTTCGGGGCGACATGGGCAAGACCTGCGTCCGTCATGTATTTCATGGACTATCCTAATCGTCGCTTACTTGTAAATCGACCGGAATGTTCTTAGCTAGCCAAGCACGATTACATGATGGTTAACATGTCTGACGAAAATAAGAATTCTAACGAAAACATCCGGGTTGGCGCCGGAGGCGCCGACGTGGATTCAAATCTCACTCCCCGCACCACTTTTGTTAGCTAGCTGATAGTGCTCCAAGCATCGTTTCACGCACAGCCGAAGAATAGTCTAGCCACCCAATGATGGCGGTGGAATCTAAGGGGTTGCAGTGATGTTTCTCGCGAGCTGGTCGTAGATTCTCAATCTTTCCAGCGCGATGTCAGCTCCGGTAACTTTGTGCTCGCTGAAGAATTTCTCGACTTCAGCTGGGCGACCGACGCCGACAATCGAGAAGTATTCTCGCAAAATGATCGAGAACTGGGCTGTTCCAGAGTACATCGCTTCTAATTTCGCCATGTTGTTCTTGAACCATTGCCAGATGGCAGTTTTCGCATCTGGGTTGGCTGTTGCGTAGAGGATCACGTTCCGGACGTCTTGCCGCTTTACCTTGCCACTCAACGCAAAGTCTAGCGTTTTTGCTACGAGTTCAGGATTCTTGAAGCTGGCTAAGCCTTCCAAGTATCTGAGTCGTTCTTCGTCTGTGTTGCTTCTTGTGTATCTGCTGATTAGGCCGTCATAATCGTTTGAAGATCTAGCGTACCCCATAACAACTGATCGTTTCATGTCCGGCTCGACCTTGGCCAGCTCGTTGAACTTCGAACCGGCCAACTTTGCGTAGCCATCATCCAGAAGCGTGAGACGGGCTGCGATGATGCCTTTGAGGGTCGTGCTATTGTCGTCCTTCTTGCTCCCGAAGATTCTGAGCCCAGCGCTGTGGAACTTGCGGGAAGTCTCGATTAGTTTTGAGGGTGCGATCTGGTAGAGGAATGACAGCTGGTCAGAGACTTCGACCGCGGGAAGATACTCCTCTTCGTTCGAATACTTTTCAATTAGGTCGAGGTATTCGTTGAAGGACGTTCGTCCGGATAGCAAGAAGGCCTTGGCGTCGCTGATCATTCCCCAAAGGTCGAACGGGGAAAGCCCTGCCTTCCACACTAAGTCTTGTAATTCCTTTCCATCATACTGTACGACGTAGAACCCCGTCTGGTCCACGTTCAGCTTGAGAGACCGTGGGTTTGTGGAGAGATTGACCTCGGCCCTCTTCTTGTCCAGCAATAACGACTGTGTCTTGCCGTCAACATTCATTGTGACCGGGATCGGCCAGGCTTGCTTGGAAGTTCCGCCAGTCAGAAGGAACCTCTCCTGTTCAAGAATCAGTTTGCCCCCCACTAATGAGGCTTTGACTACCGGGAAGCCTTCTTGGCTAATCCAGCCTTCCATTATTCGGCTTACATCCGTCCCGGATGCTTCTTGGAGGCTTGACCAGAGATCGTGACCCGAGGCGTTGCTGTAGCGGAATTTCTGCAGATACTGAGCGACGCCCTTCTTGAAATTCTCTGAGCCAATATAGGCCTCGATCATTCGCAGGATGCTTGCGCCTTTTCCATAGCTTATCTCGTCGAATAATTCCTCAATCTCTTCAGGGTCGTGGACCTTCGCCATGATGGGATGGGTCTTGGTCAGTGCGTCGCGGCCCATCGCTCCTGATGTGGATGTTCTGACAAAGTCTTGCCAGACCTTCCATTCTGGATAGGCTCGGTCGGTGGATTTGAAGTCCATGAATGTCGCGAAGCTCTCGTTCAGCCAGAGGTCGTCCCACCATTTCATCGTGACTAGATCTCCGAACCACATGTGAGCAATCTCGTGTGCGATCACGTGAGCTACGGACTTTCTCGCCCGGATGCTCGTATCCTTGTCCACGTGCAGGAGAATTTCTCGATAGGTTATGGCTCCCCAGTTCTCCATCGCACCATAAGCGAATTCGGGGACGGCTACATTGTGGAGCTTGGGTAGTTGGAAGGGGATGCCGAAGTATGACTCGTAGAAGTCTAAGACTTTCCGGGTGGCGTCGAATGAGAATTCTGTATTGATCTTACTAGTCGGCCGATCCGCGTAGGCTGCATAAAGCTCTGTTCCGCCATGCTGGCTCTTCTCCTGGATGAACTTTCCAACTCCCAAGTAGAGGAGGTACGTGGACATTTTCGGAGTTTTCTTGAACGTGACAGTCTTCTTGTTCCCCTCATTTGTCTCGGATTCGATGGGCATGTTCGAGATGACGGAAAGGTTAGCGTCGGCTCTGACTCGAACCTTGAACACTGCCTTGTAGGCAGGATGGTCCACGCAAGGGAGGACCTTGCGGGCTTGAACTGCTTCGAGGTGCGTGCTAAGGATATAGCCGTCCCCATATGACGCCTTGTAGAACCCGGTAAAATTGTCGGAGACTATGCCATCGAACTCTATTTCTAACGGACCCGAGAACTTCCCGGTCTGAATCTCTAGGACCTTCCCGGAATGTTTGAACGGGAGTTTGCTTCCGCCCGACTTCACACTGTTGATCTGTTGGCCCACAGCGTCTAGGGATACATCCCCGATGGATTCTAGATCTACTGTCACTTTGCCGCTATATTTGAGACCAGCAAAATCTACATCGAGGAGTAGATCGTATTCTCTGACATGCTGAACGTTCTTCTCGGGCTGGATTGTCGCTACCTGCATAAATGTCGCACTTGAAAAGCGTTTGAGATGTACTTAAGAAAGAAACGGTGGGAGACGTGCTTAACGAAGGACCTGTTCCGGATGCAATGTAGGTATAGGACCCAGCGATGGTCGCAAGAACTTTCGGGTTGAGGACTCCTTCTCTGGCTTCCGTGGAACAACCTAGAAACTAAACAGAAGGAGCATTTTTTGGGTCTCTCGAAAATCCCGCCAGGTGGTGTTTCGATTCTACCGTTTAGGACCTGGATTGGCCAGGTACGGCAGTCTGCTTTCCGGCTCGACGCTTCATAAGCACGGCGATTGATATTACAACAATAATCGCCGCAACTCCTCCAACGACAGCATACGGAGTATAATCAAAGGAGGTTTGTACGGGTGACTGGGGCGGTTGGATGTCAGACCCGGTTACATTAACCGAACCGTTCATCGTTGGATGGAAGCCGCATTGAATCGGGTAGAAACCATGCTTGTAGAAAATGTAAGAAAAGCTTTGGCCGGGGTTCAAAGTTCCGCTGCTGATTAGAGGCGTCCCTCCCTGGGTAATATTCGTCTGTGGCGTTGAGGAGACGGTGTGCCTGTCCAATCCGCTGCTGACATAGGTCCAGATTACCTCTGTTCCCGTGGTAATGTTGATGACCTTTGGTTGGTAAGCATAGTCAACTATGGATGCCGAATATGTGGGAGTGCTGGCTCGAACAAACAGTGTGAAAGAGTGGAGCATAGGAAAAATGCATAGGCTCGCAAGAATCAG
>WNFY01005539.1_pt1 | contig 11412 bp, 10 predicted proteins | sample 5400091 | NCBI WGS metagenome assembly WNFY01 (sample SAMN13153364, study PRJNA577476) | soil metagenome | isolation source: 60 cm soil or saprolite under grassland replicate 1 | place: USA:California | collected 2016-06-15
CTCGGGCGCCGCGGCGAGCCGACCGCGCTCGGGGCGATCGACCCCGATCCCGGCGAGGCCCTGCGCACCGCGCGGCTGCGCGCGGCCGGCTTCGACCCGCCCGCCGGCGGGACGGACACGGCCCAAGGTCCCCAGAGCAGCCGGCCGCACCGGTGGCGCCGGGCCCGGCGTGGCGTGGCGCGGTGAGCGCGGCGCGGCGCGTGGCCCACGCCCGCCGGTGGGGGCCCGGCGGACCGGCCTCGGTGCTGCTCGCCCTGCTCGCCCTGCTCGCGCTGGCCGCCGCCGGCTGCTCGCCACAGCCCGAGGCGACCCCGATCGACGCCACCACGACCACGGCGCGCCCGGCTCCCACGAACAAGGCGCACTCGGCTCCGCGGGTGATCGTGGTGGTCGAGGAGAACCACTCCTACGACAGCATCATGGGCTCCCCCGACGCGCCGTTCCTCCACTCGCTCGCGCGCCAGGGGACGCTGCTGACCTCCTACCACGCGATCACCCACCCGTCGCTGCCGAACTACCTCGCGCTGCTCGGCGGCGACACCCTCGGCATCACCGACGACTGCCCGACCTGCACGCTCGACGCCTCGAACCTGGTCGACCAGCTCGAGGCGGCAGGCGTGTCCTGGCGGGCCTACCTGCAGGGGCTGCCCGCACCGTGCTCGAACGTGCCGACGGCCTCGAGCTACGCACGCAAGCACAACCCGTTCATGTACTTCGACAGCGTGCGCACCAGCCCCGCCCGTTGCGCCAAGGTCGTGCCCTCCAGCGGGCTGGACGCGGATATCGCGGCCGGCAAGCTGCCCCGGTTCGTCTACATCGCGCCGGACCTGCTGCACGACATGCACGGCACCGGCCAGCAGGGCGACCCGCAGCTCGTGTCCGTCGCCGACGGCTGGCTCCACGACCTCTACGACCGGCTGCGCGCCTCACCGGCCTGGCAGGAGGACACCCGCCTGGTGGTCACCTTCGACGAGGGCGGCAGCGGCGACGACGCGGGCTGCTGCGGCGGGACCGTGCACGGCGGCCACGTCGCCACCATCGTGGCGGGACCGCGGATCCGGGCGGGCACCGACAGCCGCGCGTACTCCCACTATTCGCTGCTCCGCTCGACCGAGACCCTCTACGGGCTCCCGCACCTGCGCCACGCCGCCGACCCCGCCACCGCGGACATCCCCGTCATCGCCAAGCGGTAGCGAAAGAGCCCCTGGCCGCGATGGCGCAGGGGCTCTTCGGACGCGGACGCGTCAGTGGAAGCTCTCGCCGCAGGCGCAGGAGCCCTGGGCGTTCGGGTTGTCGATGGTGAAACCGGACTTCTCGAGCGTGTCGAGGTAGTCGATCTTCGCACCTGTGAGGTAGGGCGCGCTCATCCGGTCGGTCACGACCTTGACGCCCAGGGTCTCGCCCCCGACGTCGCCATCGAGCGCGCGGTCATCGAAGAACAGGGCATACCGGAGACCGGAGCAACCACCCGGCTCGACCGCGACCCGCAGGGCGAGGTCCTCGCGGCCCTCTCGGGTGAGCAGGTCGCGCACCTTGGCCGCCGCGTCCTCGGTCAGGCTCACGACCGGCGTGACGGTCTGCGTGGCCTCGGACATCGTGCTCCTTTCACATCCCGCCGAACCGGGAAATCGTTCAGTCGGCAACTGCCAGCACCAACGATGATAGTGCTCCTTCGGGCAACATTCACGCCGCCGGGGCAAATCGCTCCCCCGTCCCCGCCTGAGCGGTCAGCTACTCGTCGGCGAGGACAGCCGCTGCGATCCTACGGACGCGTTCGGGGTCGGCGATCGCATCGATCTCGGCGATCCTGCCGTCGGCGACGGTGAAACCCATCACGGTCATGGGCTGTCCACCCAACGTGACGACCACTCCGGCTGCTCCGTTCACCAGCGCGGGGCGCAGGTCGACAACCGGGCGCGCCAATATTGCCCGTAGCCCACTGCGCGCCTGCCTGGCGACGGCCGCTGCGCCATGGATCACCATGGAGGCTGCGGGGCGCTTCGCGCCGGCGTCGACTCGCAGCACGACGTCGGGGTCGAGCACGGCGACGAGGGCGTCGAAATCCCCCCCTCGCGCAGCCAGGAAGAAGGCGTCGACCACGTCTCGCTGACGAGCGAGATCGGGGTCAGGCGCCGGTACCTCGGCGCCCTTCACGCGGCGTCGTGCCCTGCTGGCCAGCTGCCTCGCTGCCGCGGGGGTCCGACCAACCATGGGCGCGATCTCCTCGAACGGCAACTCGAACATGTCATGGAGCACGAACGCCAACCGCTCGGCCGGGGCCAGGGTATCGAGCACGACCAGCAGGGCAAGGCCGACCGAGTCGGCCAGCAACGCCTCCTCCTCCGGTTGGAGCTCCCCGGCTGGGCTGATGAGGGGGTCGGGCAGGTGCACCCCCAGGGATTCCTCGCGCCGCAGGTTGCGCGAGCGCAGCATGTTCAGGCACACGCGGGCGACGATCGTCGTCAACCATCCGCCGAGGTTCTCGACCTCGCCCGCCCCTGACCGGCTGAGGCGCAGCCAGGTGTCCTGGACGGCGTCGTCGGCCTCGCTGAGTGAGCCCAGCATCCGGTAGGCAACCGCCCGCAGATGGCCCCGGTACTCCTCGAAGCGCTCCGCCAGCCACTCGTTGTCGTCCATCGGTCACATCCTCCCGTTGCCAGGTGTCATAGAAGTGACCCCCCACCCACGACCGGTGTGACAGGGAATGCCGCAACGCGCATCCGGCCGATAGCACCCTCGCTCCACGGTCGGTCAGCGCGACCGCCCGTCCTGGGCGACGTCGCGGACGCGACCTCCGGTGGCGCGGACCAGGTCGCCGGAGAAGAGCGCGAAGACGTGGCGGGGCGTGCCGGCGGCGGCCCAGACGGTGTCCAGGCGCGCGAGGTCCTGGTCGATGAGCACCTCGAGCGGCTGCACGTGCCCGAACGGCGGGGTGCCCCCGATCGCATAGCCGGTGGCGGCCCGTGCCTCGTCGGCATCGGCCTTGCGCACCCCGCTGGCCCCGACGTGCTTGGCGACCTTGTCCATGTCGACCAGGTTCGCCCCGCTGGTCAGCACCAGCACGGGCCGGTCGTCGGCGACGAACACCAGCGACTTCACGATCTGCGCGACCGAGCAGCCGACCGCGCGCGCCGCGTCGGCGGCGGTGCGGGTGCCGGCCGGGAACTCGCGTACGTCCGGCGCGAGGCCGCGGGCACGGGCGGCCTCCAGCACCGTCCTCGCCTGCCTGGGCAGCTCCTCCATGCTGTTCACGGTAGCGAGGCCCAGGCGCGGCCGACCCGCTCGGCCAGCTGCTCCAGCAGGGGCGCGGCCTCGGCGATGCAGCGGGCGACGTCGGGCTCCAGCTCGGTCAGGCCGTGGGCCTCCTCGAAGCCGGCGGCGCGAAGCTCCCGCTCGGCGACCTCGACCACGCCGCCGACCGCGACCACGGGCACGCCGTGCGCGGCCGCGGCCCGCGCCACGCCCAGCGGCGCCTTGCCGCGCAGGCTCTGGAAGTCGATCTTGCCCTCGCCGGTGATGACCAGGTCGGCGCCTGCCACCGCGCCGTCGAAGCCGACCAGGTCGAGCACCAGCCCGATGCCGCTGCGCAGCTCGGCGCCGAGGAAGGCGATCGCGCCGGCGCCGAGCCCGCCGGCCGCCCCGGCGCCCGGGACCTCGGCCAGGTCGGCGCCGAGGTCGCGTGAGAGCACCCGCGCGTAGCGGCGCAGCGCGCTGTCGAGCAGCAGCACGTCGTCGGGGCTCGCGCCCTTCTGCGGGCCGTACACGGCGGCGGCGCCGTGCGGGCCGACCAGCGGGTTGTCGACGTCGGCCGCGACCGTGACCCGCACCTTGGCGACGCGCGGGTCGAGACCGGCGGTGTCGATGCGCTCCAGCCGCAGCAGCGCCGCGCCGCCGGGCGGCAGCGGCTCGCCGGCCGCGTCCAGGAAGCGCGCGCCCAGCGCGCTGGCCATGCCGCTGCCGCCGTCGGTGGTCGCGCTGCCGCCGATGCCGAGCACCAGCTCGGTGACGCCGAGGTCGAGGGCGGCCCGCAGCAGCTCGCCGGTGCCGTAGGTAGTGGCCTCCAGGGGCGCCCTGCGGCCGCCGGGCAGGCGGCGAAGACCCGAGGCCTCGGCCATCTCGACGAACGAGCGGTCCCCGCGGACCGCGATGGCGGCGTCCACCGGCGCGCCGGTCGGGCCGGTGACGCGCACCGGGACGCGCTCGAACCCGGCCGCCACCACCGCGGCGAGCGTGCCGGCGCCACCGTCCCCGACCGGCAGGCGGACCACCTCGGCGTCGGGGCGGGCCCGCAGCAGGCCGGCCTCGACCGCCAGGGCAGCCTGCTCGGCGGTGAGGCTGCCCTCGAACTTGTCGGGAGCGACGACCACACGCATGCCGCGTAGGATAGCCGCCATGGGACAGCGACCGCGCGGGCGTCCCCGCGCCACCAGACCGCCGGTCCCCGGCGGCGGCAGAAGCGTGCCCGACGGGCAGGGCGAGCCGGGCGGCCGTCGCGCGCTGCAGTGGCTCAACCCTCGCAAGATGCCCACCAGGTCGAGGGTGCGCAACGCGGCTGTGGTGTTCGCCGCGCTCGCGCTGGTCCTGGCGGTCCTCGGGCTCGCCGTCGACCGCGCCTACCTGCAGCCGGCCCTGCTCACCGCCTTCCTCGCGCTGCTGTGGGGGGTCCGCGCGGCGACCATGCGCTGAGCGAGGGCGCAGGTCACGGCGGGCGGTGCCCGCCGAGGTAGGGGGCGCTCTCCCGGGGCATCCCGGCGGGGTCGAGCATCGGGTCGAGCGCGGCCCTGGTCCGGACCGACTCGCCGAGCCCCTCGAGGTCCACCCACGGCGACAGCGCGACGGCGGCGGCGGGCAGGGGAAGGCCGGCGTCGCGCGCGGCCACCAGCGCCGCGATGGTGAGCCCACCGCCGGCGGAGTCGCCGGCGACCGCCAGGCGCGCGGGGTCGTGGCCCTGGTCGAGCAGCCAGCGCCAGGCTGCCACCGCGTCCTCGACCGCTGCGGGGTGGGGTGCTCCGGGGCCAGGCGGTACTCGACCACCAGCGCGCTGGCGCCGGCGGCGAGCGCGAGCGCGGAGGCCAGCCGCCCGTGGCTGGAGACCGACCCGAGCTGGTAGGCGCCGCCGTGCAGGTACAGGACGGCCGGCTCCCGGGCGGCGCCGGGAGCGCCGAACCACATGGCCGGCAGGCCGGCGACCGTGGCCGCCTCGGCGGCGACGCCCTCGACCGGCGGGAGCAGGCCAGGGGCCTGGTCGAGCTGGGCCCGGCGCTCCTGGAGGGTCAGGTCTCTTCGCCAGAACCGGCCCGCGCGCAGCATACCGACGACGGCGTCGAGCTCCTGGCTTGCCATGTGCGCCTCCTGAGCGTGGAGCTTTCCGCCGATTATGACGCCGACCGGCGGGATCGTCGCGAGTGCCGGGATCGCGAGGGCCCGCACAAGCCGGGGCCGGGAGCCTCGCCTGGCTCCCGGCCCCGGATCTGGATCTGGACGCGCTCGGCGGGTCTGTGGCCCGGGCTACGCGGTCGCGACCACTCCGTGCGGGTCGAGCACGTACTTGCGGGCCGCTCCCTGGTCGAACTCCTGGTAGCCCTGGGGCGCCTGGTCGAGCGGGATGGCGGTGGCGTTCACGTTGCGGGCGATCTGCACCCTGTCGTGCAGGATCGCCGACATGAGCTGGCGGTTGTAGCGCATCACCGGGCACTGGCCGGTGGTGAGCGACTGCGACTTGGCCCAGCCGAGGCCGATGCGGATGCCGAGCTGGCCGATCTTGGCCGCCTCGTCGGCCGCGCCGGGGTCGCCGGTCACGTACAGGCCGGGGATGCCGAGCTTGCCGGCCGAGCGGGTCACGGTCATCAGCGAGTTGAGCACCGTGGCCGGCTGCTCGCGCTGGGACCCGTCGGCGCCGTGGCCGCGCGCCTCGAAGCCGACGCAGTCGACCGCCGCGTCCACCTCCGGAATGCCGAGGATCTGGTCGATCTGCTCGCCGAGGTTGTCGTGCTGGGACAGGTCGATCGTCTCGCAGCCGAAGCTGCGCGCCTGGTTGAGGCGCTCGGCGTTCATGTCGCCGACGATCACCACGGCCGCGCCGAGCAGCAGGGCCGAGGTGGCGCTGGCCAGCCCGACCGGGCCGGCGCCGGCGATGTACACGGTCGAGCCGGTGGTCACCCCGGCGGTGAAGGCGCCGTGGTAGCCGGTCGGGAAGATGTCGGAGAGCATGGCCAGGTCCTTGATCTTGGCGAGGGCCTGGTCGCGGTCCGGGAACTTCAGCAGGTTCCAGTCGGCGTAGGGCACGGTCACGTAGCGAGCCTGGCCGCCGTGCCAGCCGCCCATGTCGACGTAGCCGTAGGCGGCGCCGTCGCGGGCGGGGTTGACGTTCTCGCAGACGCCGGTGTTGCCCTCCTTGCAGTTGCGGCAGCGGCCGCAGGCGATGTTGAACGGTACGCTGACCAGGTCGCCGACCTTGAGGAACTCGACGTCGCGGCCGGCCTCGGCGACCTCGCCGGTGATCTCGTGTCCCAGGGTCTGGCCCGGCGGGGCGGTGGTGCGGCCCCGCACCATGTGCTGGTCGGAGCCACAGATGTTGGTAGCGATCACCTTCAGGATCACGCCGTGCTGGAGTGGGCGGTGATTCTGCTCAGCGAGCTCGAGCTTCGGGTAATCGAGGTCCTCGACCTCGACCTTGCCCGGGCCCAGATAGACGACTCCGCGATTGGTGTCTGCCAAGGCTTGCACCTCCGCTCTGGGTTCCCGCTACTCCAGGGATCGGCAGAAATGCTCTCTGGCACCACCCCCTCTCTCCCCCGGTCGCGCGTCCAGACCGGCAACCTACGCTTCGGGTCAAGCCGGCACAACAAGACAGGCAGGCGCTTTGCACCATCCTTGCCACCGTGATGGAATTTCCCGGCACAACTGCACCGGGCCGACGCAGGGGTGCCCCGGGGAGGAGGAGAGCCGTCATGGGCGGCCGGATCAGGCTGGTCGGCGCGCTCGCGGTGCCGCTGGTGCTGGGACTGGCGCTGGCCGCGGGCCCGGCCATGGCGCAGGGCGACTCCAGCGTCGACCGCGCCCACCAGTGGCTCGACCGGCAGCGCAAGGCCGACGGCTCGTTCAATGACGGCGTCTTCAACCCGGTCGACCTCACCTCCTACGCGGTCATGGCCGAGGTGGCCGCCGGGGCGAGCCCGCCGCAGGCCACGCTGAGCTGGCTGCGAGGCTCCAGCGCCGCGGTGGGCTATGCCAGGAAGGGCCCGGGCGCGGCCGCCAAGGTGGCGCTGGCCCTGGAGAGCGCCGGCGGCGACCCGGGCGAGCTGCTCTCCGCGATCGAGCGGGCGGCCCGCGGCGCGACCTTCGCGGGCGCGGCCGGCGACTTCGACGTCGCCCTGGCCGTGCTGGCCCTGCGGGGCGGCGGCAAGGAGGTCCCCGCCACGGTCCTGGACGGCCTCGCCTCCAGGCAGCAGGCCGACGGCGGCTGGGGGTCCGCCAAGGGGCGGCCTTCGGACACCAACACCACCGCGGTCGTGCTGATGGCGCTCGCCAGGGCCGGGCGCGCCGGCGCGCCCGCCGCGCGGCGCGGCACCGCCTTCCTCGACGGCCAGCAGCTCGGCTCGGGCGGCTGGGGCTATGACAGGCGCAGCAAGGACGTGAAGGCGATGGACGCCAACTCCACCGGCCTGGTCCTGTCGGCGCTGAGCGCGCTCGGCGTCGACCAGAGCGGCAAGGCCAGGAGCGGCGTGACCCCGCGCGACGCGCTGCTGCGGCTGCAGGTGCCGTCGGGCGGGTTCGCCTTCGGCCCGGACAAGGCCAAGGCCGGCACCGCCGACCAGCTCGCCACGGCGCAGGCCGTCATCGGCCTGGCCGGCAAGTCGCTGCCGGTCGAGCGGCCGAAGGCGTCGGACCTGTCGATCGAGTCCAACCGGGCCTTCCAGGTCGCGTTGGCGGTGCTGGTCGGGGTGGCGCTGATCGCGGCGACCCTCGGCGTGCTGGTCACCCGCCGCGGGTCATGAGCCGCTCTACCGCGCATACCATTTCCAGGGAGATCTCCATCGAGGAAATGGGTCTCCCACTAGCTCAAGAAACCGGCGAAGAAGCCCGACGCGGCGGATGCGGAGGGCTCGGAGGAGCAGCGATGCATTGCTGGGAAAGGGGCTGGGGAGCCGGTAGGCTGACCGTCGGGTCGGGCCGGTCGTGGATGGTTCACGGGGTGGGACGAGCGGACCGGCGCGACTAAGGTAAGAGGTACGACGCGACGACCCCAAGCCCGGGAGCAGCACGGTGAGCGACCACAACGACGTCACCACGGGCCGGGCCCTGGACCAGGTGCCCGACCCGGACCCGCAGGAGACCAGGGACTGGCTGGACTCCCTGAGCGAGGTGGTCCGGCGCGAGGGACCGGACCGTGCCCGCTTCCTGCTTCGGCGGGTGCTGGAGCACGCGCGCTCGCTGGACGTCGGCCTGCCCCCGCTGACCTCGACCGACTACGTCAACACCATTCCCCCCGCGGCCGAGCCCCCCTTCCCGGGCGACGAGGACGTCGAGCGGCGGCTGCTGTCGATCGTGCGCTGGAACGCCGCGGCGGTCGTCTCCCGGGCCAACAAGCCGGAGCTCGGCCTCGGCGGCCACATGGCCTCCTACGCCTCCGCCGCCGAGCTGTTCGAGGTCGGCTTCAACCACTTCTTCCACGGCAAGGACTCCGGCCACGGCGACCAGGTCTTCTTCCAGGGCCACTCCTCGCCAGGGGTGTACGCCCGCGCGTTCCTCGAAGGACGGCTCAGCCAGGAGCAGCTCGACCTGTTCCGGCAGGAGACCAGGCCCGGCGGGCTCCCGTCCTACCCGCACCCCAGGCTCATGCCGGAGTTCTGGGAGTTCCCCACCGTTTCGATGGGGCTCGGCGCGATCAACGCGATCTATCAGGCCCGCTTCAACAAGTACCTGACCCGGCGGGGCGTCGTCGACACCAGCGGGTCGCGGGTGTGGGCGTTCCTGGGCGACGGCGAGATGGACGAGCCCGAGGCGCTCGGCGCGCTCGGCGTGGCCGCGCGCGACGAGCTCGACAACCTCACCTTCGTGGTCAACTGCAACCTCCAGCGCCTCGACGGCCCGGTGCGCGGCAACGGCAAGATCGTCCAGGAGCTCGAGGGGCTGTTCCGCGGCGCCGGCTGGAACGTGATCAAGGTGCTGTGGGGCCGGCTGTGGGACCCCCTGCTCGAGCGCGACTCCTCCGGCGCGCTGGTGGCCCGGCTCAACTCGCTGCCGGACGGGGCGCTGCAGACGCTGGCCGCCGAGGACGCGGCCTATGTCCGCGCGCACCTGTTCGACTCCGAGCCGCTGCGCAGGCTGGTCGAGGGCATGTCCGACGACGAGACCGTGCGGCTGTCCCTGGACCGCGGCGGGCACGACCTCCGCAAGGTCTACGCGGCCTACCACGCGGCCGTCCGGCACAAGGGCCAGCCGACCGTGGTGATCGCCCAGAGCATCAAGGGCCGCGGCCTGGGGCCCGAGTTCGAGGCCCGCAACGCGACCCACCAGATGAAGAAGTTCGTCCGCGGGACGCTCAACAGCTTCCGCGACCGCCTCGGCCTCGACATCCCCGACGAGGACCTGGCCGGCGGCTACCCGCCCTATCACCGGCCGGCGGAGGGCTCCGACCTGCACCGCTACCTGGTGGAGCGCCGCCGGGAGCTGGGCGGCCCGGTGCCAAGGCGGGTGGTGCGGTCAAGGCCGCTGGAGCTGCCGGGCAGGGACACCTACGCGCGGCTGAAGGGCGGCTCCGGCCGCCAGCCCGTGGCCACCACCATGGCGCTGGTGCGCCTGGTCAAGGACCTGCTGCGCCACCGGGAGGTCGGCAGGCGGATCGTGCCGATCATCCCGGACGAGGCGCGGACCTTCGGCATGGACTCGCTGTTCCCCGACCTGAAGATCTACTCGGTCAAGGGGATGACCTACGACGCGGTCGACCGCGACCTGGTGCTCTCGTACAAAGAGGACGCGCGCGGCCAGATCCTGCACGAAGGGATCACCGAGGCGGGCTCGATGAGCGAGTTCCACGCGGCCGGGTCGAGCTACGCGACCTTCGGCGAGCCGATGATCCCGCTCTACGTCTTCTACTCGATGTTCGGCTTCCAGCGCACCGGGGACCTCGCCTGGAGCGCCGCCGACCAGCGCTGCAAGGGCTTCCTGATCGGCGCGACCGCCGGGCGGACCACCCTGAACGGCGAGGGCCTGCAGCACCAGGACGGCCATTCGCCGCTGCTGGCGGGCACCAATCCGGCGTGCGTGGCCTACGACCCGTCGTTCGCGTTCGAGATCCCGGTGATCGTCGAGGACGCGCTCGAGCGCATGTACGGCGAGCGCGCCGAGGACGTCTTCTACTACCTCACCGTCTACAACGAGCCGATCGTGCAGCCACCCCTGCCGGACGGCCTCGACGAGCGGCTGATCGTCGAGGGCCTGTACCGCTACCGGGCGGTCGAGGGCGCCCGCGCGCACCGGGCGCAGATCGTTGCGAGCGGCAGCGCCATGCCGGCCGCGCTGCGCGCCAGCGAGCTGCTCGCCGCGGACTTCGACGTGGCCGCCGACGTGTGGAGCGCGCCGGGCTGGCAGCGCCTGCGGCAGGAGGCGCTCGAGTGCGAGGAGTGGAACCGCATGCACCCCATCGAGGAGCCGCGCGTGCCCCTGGTCAACCGCACCTTCGCCGAGGTGGAGGGCCCGGTCGTGGCGGTCACCGACTTCATGCGCGCGGTCCCCGACCAGATCTCGCGCTGGGTGCCGCGTCCCTACACGATCCTCGGCACCGACGGGTTCGGCCGCTCCGACACCCGCCCCGCGCTGCGGCGCCACTTCAAGATCGACGCCGAGAACATCGCGGTCGCCGTGCTCCAGGAGCTGGCCATGGCCGGCGAGCTGAAGCGCGAGACGGTGGCCGAGGCGATCGGCCGCTACGAGCTGGACCCGGAGGCGACCACCGAGGTCCCGTGACCCGACGAGGCGCTACGCGGGCTTGGCGGCGGGCGCGTCCCTGGGCGAGGCGTCCACGAAGGGCGGCCTGGTCACGCGCACCCCGCCGCGCTTGCCGCGCACGTCCACCTCCAGCTCGGTGCCGGGCTCGGCGTGCCCGCGCCCGACGTACGCCAGCGCGACGCCGTGGCGCAGGCTCGGCGAGAAGGTGCCGCTGGTGACCTCCCCGACCGGCCGCCCGCCGGCGAGCACGGTCATGCCGTGCCGCGGGATCAGCCGGTCGGTCGAGGCCAGGCCGACCAGCAGCCGCCGCGGGCCGGCGGCCTTGCGCTCCACCAGCGCGGCCCGCCCGCGGAAGTCCGGCTTGCCCATGGCCACGGCCCAGCCCAGCCGCGCCTCGAACGGGTCGGTCCCGGTCGAGATGTCGTTGCCGTGCAGGGGGTAGCCCATCTCGAGGCGCAGGGT
>WNFY01009339.1_pt1 | contig 11407 bp, 10 predicted proteins | sample 5400091 | NCBI WGS metagenome assembly WNFY01 (sample SAMN13153364, study PRJNA577476) | soil metagenome | isolation source: 60 cm soil or saprolite under grassland replicate 1 | place: USA:California | collected 2016-06-15
CGGCGCGGCAGCATCGGGGGCAGCGCGCGGCGATGACGCGGGCACGATTCTCTGGCCCCTCATCTTCGCCGTCCTCGCTCTCGCTTCGTGGGCACTTCGACCGCAAAGCCGTATCCTCGGCGTCCTCTTTCCCGCCAGGCACATGCGTAGGCCCGTCATGAACTCTCGCCCCTGTCGTTCATATGGGGGTGACAGGCGCAACGAAGCAAATTGCGACGGGGAGCCGTGTGACACTTGATGGTACTGAGGGCCTCGCCATCATCGAGGGAAACAGTATCGAGGAAGATCAGTCTGGACAACGGCGGTGGTAAAATGGAAGCGGATGCCCGAGACATCATTCAAGGCACCGGAAAGAAGGGGCTCTGCTATGCGAGCACGAGACGATCACCGATTGCGAGCAAAGGGAAACACAAGCCCTCAGGGAGTCGAGACGAACGATGAAGTGATTAGGGAGAGTGGCGTCACCTTCCACCTCTGGCAGCTCTACCAGCACTTCTGGCTTATTATTTGTCTGTTCTTTCCTCTGGCTTCTTTGGTGAGCAAACCGGATGCCTGGCTTCGTCTCGCTGTGGGCAGCACGGCCCTGCTCTTTTTTGCGATCAGTTATACCTGGATCATGTGGCCGCATCCCGCGAGCCGGGGAGCGCGAACACGTGGCCGATCCCGTCTGTCGTTGCTCCTCCTGGTTGCTCTCGGCCTCCAGGTCACCGTGTTCAGCCTCCTTGATGCTCCTGCCTGGCTTTGGCTCTTTCTTGGGGTGAGTGCCATTGCTGGAGTGTTGCTCCCCATGCGCCGTGCGGGGATTGTCGTCGTGCTCTTGACGCTGCTGCCGCTCCTCATCACCATCTTCACACATGGAGGCGTGGCGGGGATCGATTGGTGGTGGCTCATCGCGCTGATGCTGCTGGTGCGAGGACTGGGCCTGGATATGATTGGCGTGTCCCGCATGGGCAGCGCCATTCGAGAGCTGCATACTGCGCGCCGAGCACTTGCTCGCATGAAAGTGGAGGAAGAGCGCCTGCGTTTGGCGCGGGATTTGCATGATCTACTGGGACAAACCCTCTCGGTGATCACCCTTAAGAGTGAACTTGCCCGTGGCCTGATCACTGAAGATCCCGCACGCTGTGCCCAGGAACTCTCTGAGATTGAACAGGTCGGACGTATGACGCTGCGCGAAGTCCGCAAGACCGTCGCGGGCTACCGGCAACCGCGACTTTCGAGCGAATTGGACGGTGCGCGACAACTGCTCGAAGCAGCGGGGATCGCCTATGACATCGAGAAGCTTCATGGAGAGCTTCCCCAGCCGCTCGATGCGGTCCTGGCGTGGACTGTGAGGGAAGGGGTCACCAACGTCATCCGTCACAGCCGGGCACGACACTGTCTGCTGCGGTTCACGCGGGATCAGGGATGGATTGGTGTGGAGATGCTCAACGACACGGAAGGGACAGAGGATGCTCCAGAGCAACGCATCGGCCAGGGGAGTGGGCTGCTTGGCCTGCGGGAACGGGTGAGTGTACTGGGAGGAACGATGGAGGCCGATCCACTTATGCTGTCAGGGAAGCCACATTTTCGCTTACGCGTGGAACTGCCGATGCAGCCCCAGGTGGAAGTGACAGCGATGCCGGAGGAACGATCATGATCCGTGTGCTATTGGCAGAAGACCAGGCGATGGTGCGTGGGGCACTTGCGGCGTTACTGAGTCGAGAAACAGATATCGAGGTCGTCGCGGAAGTGGCGCGGGGCGATACGGTCGTCGAAGCAGCTCTTACTTCTCGCCCGGATGTGGCGCTGCTGGATATCGAAATGCCTGGTGGAGGCGGACTCGAAGCTTCCTACGCGTTGCGCACGGCGTTACCATCATGCCGCGTGGTGATCCTGACCACCTTTGGGCGCAGCGGCTATCTGCGCCGGGCGATGGAGAGCGGGGCAGTCGGCTTTCTGCTCAAAGATGCCCCGGCCTCAGAACTCGCTTCCGCACTGCGGCGTGTGATGCATGGGGAACGAGTCGTTGATCCCGAACTGGCCTTGCTGGCACTTTCGGAGGGAAACAATCCCCTGACTCATCGAGAGCAGGAGGTGCTTGCTGCCGCTCTCCCTGGCCTCAGTCATGCAGAGATCGCCGCACGCCTTTCTTTGTCTGAAGGCACGGTGCGCAATCACCTTTCTGCGGCCATGCAGAAATTGGGGGCGCACAATCGGATGGAGGCGGCACGCCTGGCCGAACAAAAGGGATGGTTGTGATCACGCTGTTCTTCTGCTCTCGCTCTTATGCTACAAATTTCAAATGCTTTTATTCAATAATTTGAATTCTTCACAAAAGATGCTTTCTTTGCTGTGTACAGAAGAGAGCATGAACATAACCAGTACTTACTTCTTCTCCAACTGCGCCAGCCCCTCATCAATCTCTTCGCGTGCTAAGTTTCCAGCCTGTAAATCAGCGTCGCTTTTCGCAAGCAGGCGCGTATAAAATGCTCGTCCGCTCTCGACCATCTCGCGATTATTACCGATTTCCATCAGATCAAAGAGCGTATCCTCCGCCCTGGCGTACTGGCCGCTGAGTTCGTAGTATGCAAAGAGCTTGCTCTTCAATGGCGGCGGAAGCTCATAGTCTTCCAGCTTCTTAAGCAACTGCTCGATATCTTGATACAGGTCGGCGTCGGTGGGGATGTGTTCGTGCAGGATGGCTGCGAGGAACAGGGAGAGCGACTTCTGATAGCGGTAGTAGCTCTCGGTGGTCTTGTCCAGGTCCTCTTCGTAGATGTCGCCCTCGGCCTTAAGGAGCGCGGCGATCCACAGGCAGGCGTCCGCGTTCAGCACGCCCAGCGGGGAGATCGTTGTGACCAGCGTCTCGTCGGAGAGGGAGTTGATGAAGCGCGAGGTGAGTCCCACGGTCTTGAGGAGCAGATCGTCGATGTAGATCAGCGCCTCTTCGTGCTGGTTATATTGGCGCAGACCCAGAATGATGGCGAGCGACCGTCCTATCTTCTCCGCCATGCGTAGAATGTAGTCTTTATTAATCACAACTCGTGCCCTTCATAAAAAACGCGGAGGAAAGAAACTTCGCGCCTTTCCTCCTCTTAATACTGTCCCACTACGACAGGAGCGCAATCGCCTTGTCGATGCGGCGCAAGGTCACGTCCCGACCGAGCACCTCCATCATCTGGAAGAGCGGGGGCGTCGCCGTCAGCCCGCTCACGGCGCTGCGGATCGGGCCGAACAACTGACCCGCCTTCAGGCCGAGCGTCTTCGCCAGTTCGCGCAGGGGTGGCTCCATCAACGTCGCATCCCAGCTCACCAGACTGGTCAGCAGGTTGCGTGCATGTGTCAGGGCATCGCGTGTGCGTGCCGAATCCATCCCCTTCTCAATGAGAATGGCCGGACTGTACGTCAGCTCAGCGACGTAGAAGAAACCGATGCGGCTGGCCGCCTCGCCCAGCGTCTTCATACGCTCCTGTTCGAGTTCCAGCACGCGCTTCGTATAGGCGACATCAAGCGGTCGACTGACGCTATTGGGGAGGCCGCCCTCTTCCTCGGGTCGCTCCAGGTAGGGCAGCGTGCGCCGAACCAGCTCGTCCAGCGGCAACTGGCGAATGTAGAAGCCGTTCATCCACAGCAGCTTGTCGGGATCGTAGATGCCCGAGGAGACGCCGATGCGATCAAGCGTGAACACGCGTATCAGCTCTTCGCGCGTGAAGATCTCCGTCTTGTCGTCATAAGACCAGCCGAGCAGGGCCAGGAAGTTGAAGACCGCTTCCGGCAGATAGCCCTCGCGCTGGTAGTCCGACCACGAGGGGGCATTGCGCCGCTTGCTCAGCTTCTTCTTATCCTTGCCCAGAATATTGGGAACGTGATAGAAGAATGGCGGCTCCCAGCCCAGCGCCATGTAGATCTGCACGTGTCGCGGCGCGCTGGAGATCCATTCTTCGCCGCGCAGGACGTGTGTGATCCCCATCAGGTGATCGTCGACGAGATGGGCCAGGTGGTAGAGCGCCAGGCCGTCCGATTTCACGATCACCATGTCGTCCAGATCGGTATTTTTGAAGGTCATATCGCCGTGCACCATATCGTGGACGACCGTCTCGCCTTCGATCGGCATCGCAAAGCGTACCGTCCAGGGCAGGCCAGCCGCCTCGTTCGCGGCCCGCTCCAGCGGTGTCAGGTAGCGACAGCGGCGGTCGTAGCGCGGCGGCAGTTTCTGCGCTTCCTGTTCCTTGCGCATCTGCTCCAGGCGTTGCGGCGTGCAGTAACAGCGGTAGGCGTGGCCTGTCTCAATCAGCTGGTGCGCATAGTGCTGGTAGAGCGCCTTGCGCTGCATCTGGTAGTAGGGACCGTAGAGGCCGCCGGTGACCGGCCCCTCGTCATAGTCCATGCCCAGCCAGTGCATGCCTGCGACGAGATCGTCGACCGCGCCCTCTACGGTACGTGCGACATCGGTATCCTCGATGCGCAGGATAAACTGTCCGCCGCTGTGACGGGCATAGAGCCAGCTAAAAAGGGCGGTGCGGAAGCCGCCAATATGTTGAAAACCGGTTGGGCTGGGAGCGAAACGCAGGCGCGGTGTGGGCTGCGCCTGCGTACTCTGCTGCTCCTGCTGACGGTTGTTGATCTGTGTCATAAATTGCTCTCTCTCCTCTTTGTCGCTACACCATCGCCTATTGTAGCATAGTCTGCCAATGGATGGGTAGCGCTGCATGCGAAACTGCGAAACGTTTCCTTTTCCCATCGACTGTGTATTTATCATAAAATTTACCCATAAAATTTGCCAGGTCGTCTTTACTCCTCCTACAACTCCCTTGCCGCCTATCCGTAATATCCATAGATGAAATAGGGATAGTAGTAGCGTAAAGTAAACCGAGAAGCCTCATTTCGTAATGGTAATAGTGTATGCTAATAAGTAGTAGTTGTATCACTTGCTTCGCCAGAGTTTTTGGGTGAGGAGGACCGCTAGCATGAGAAGGCCGCAGAAGAATGGTGTTGAGCCGGTCGATGAACACGATCAGCCCACCGAACCGATGAACTTTGCCGTATCGCCGTACGCACCAACCGCGACCGGTGATGATCCGGCACCAGTGCCCACTCGGCCCTTCACGCAACAGCCGCAGCCTCCGCAGGCTCCCCTGATTGGTGCCTATCCATTTCTCCCACCGGCTCCAACCCGGCAGAGCGGCTACGATGGCTACGCTGGAAATGCTCCTGTCCCGCCTGGTGGTAGCGCCTCTGCCCGTTCCGGTACCAAAAGGCGCCGCGTTTTTCCCGCGCTGGTAGGACTGTTTTTCGTCGTGATACAGCTCGTATTGCTGGTGCGCTTTGTGCTCACCATAGTACCGCTATGGAACGATATTACCTGGGTGAACATTTTTTACAGCGTCACAGCGCTCTTCATCTGGCCGGTGCAGGCATTGCTACAGCAGTTTTCCTTGCCGCTCGTGGTAGAAATATCGACCCTGGTAGCCATTTTAGCCTATGGTCTACTCTCGCGCATCGTGGTGCGCTGCCTGAAGCTCATCTTGCGCTCGCGTTAGAGGCAAGGAAGGAGCGTTGTCTGAGACCGGGGGGAAGGATGTGCTAGTCTTTCCCAAACTCGTCTAGCACATCCAGCGTATTGATAAAGTCGCGGTAGGCGTCCAGATTGTCCGCCTCTTCCTCCTGCTGCTTCGACTCAGACTTACTCAAGGTTGCCTGCTTCTCTTCTGGCTGTTCCAGGGCGACACCCGCGCGGTCGAGCACGCTCTCTTCAACGAAAATAGGCGTTTTAGCGCGGACGGCAAGTGCAATCGCATCGCTCGGACGTGAGTCGATTTCGACATGTCGGCCCGCCACATCCAGAACGATACGAGCGTAGTAGATCTCGTCAATCAGGTCGGAGATCACAATACTCACTATCTTTGCGCCCAGTTCGCCGATAATATTCTTCAAGAGATCGTGTGTAAGTGGCCGGGGAGAGGTAGTGCCTTGCAGTTCGACGGCAATCGCGTATGCCTCTGCGTGAGCTATCCAGATAAAGAGATAGCGTTCTTGCTTCGTTGCTTTTAAGATGACCACCCGCTGCTGCGTGGCCAGATTAATACGCACGCTCTCAACTGTCATCTCAACCATGTTTATCTGCTTCTCTCTTTCGTGCCTGTGTCCGTCGAGTAACCAACGCCTCTATTGTACACCTATCGAAGTGTCTGGCGCAAATCAGAACAATGTACTGATCCTCGTCTGCCCTTCCTGTGTGTAGGCGGATATGAGGAAGTATAGCAAAGGAGATACATTGCTGCAAGTCGTTTTTCCCTCCTTTTCAAGAGGAAATTCCTGACCATGATAAAGGGATATAGCCTCCCTACCACAGATACGAAAAAAAATTCTGAAATTCCGTTCCAAAAACGCTTGTATTGCCTGTGCTGTTATGGTATTATTTTCTTGAATGGCCGTTCTAGTTTTGAGGAGGTTGGGGAATGCATGCATACGTGTTAGAAAGGCAGGAGAATTTCTATGTCATCATTGGAGCAAGCCAGCGAAATACAGCGCCGCATGTATGAGTTTATCGTCTCGTACATGAAGTCTGAAGGGATGCCACCGACCAATCGGGAGATTGGCCGTGAGTTGAAGATTGCCAGCACAGGTCATGTCGATTATCACCTGACGATGCTGGAGAAGAAGGGCTATATTTCCCGTCAGGCGAAGAAGAGTCGTGGCATCAAATTGATAAAGTCGACGGTCGGTATCCCGGTCGCAGGCGCGATCGCCGCCGGCGAGCCGCTCGATATCTTTCCTAATCCCGACCAGACGGTCGATGTAGGCCGTGATATGGTGGAGAGCGAGAGCACCTATGCTCTGGTCGTGAAGGGCCGCTCGATGATCGAAGATCACATCTGCGATGGCGACTACGTGGTGATCAAGCCGCAGACAACGTGCCAGAATGGCGATATCGTCGTCGCGGTCCATATGCAGGAAGGCATCAGCGGCAGCGCAACCCTTAAGCGCTTCTATCAGGAAAAAGATCACGATCGCGTGCGCCTGCAGCCTGCAAACTCCGAATTGGAGCCGATCCTCATTCCGAAGACTGTGTGGGATCGCGAATGGCAGGTGCAGGGGAAGGTCATTGCTATCTTCCGCCACTGTGGCAACGCCGCCTGATCTTATATCGGCTGGCTCCCTTTTGTGACCTGGTAAGGCAGTCAAGAATAGCCTGGCTCGCGTTTTTATACTGAACAACGCGAAACATCGCTATACAGCTTGCTGCCTGTATTTTGTGCCTGCCAGTCGCCCTAAATTCGTCTTTTGTATATAAATTCCTTCTTTATCCCCCTTGCACTCGTGTATGAAGTCTGGTATACTCTTGCTAGCGTATCGTTTTCGGAGTGCGTCATTTTTCATCGCTCATGAAAGGTGCCTCTCTCCCAAACAAATGGTACACCCAAGATCAGATAAGAGTAGAGCTTCGAGCTAAGGGCGTGTTAAGTGCAAATGGTGTTTCGCTCGTCTGGCCGGATTTGCCCCCCACACTCGAGCAGGGATGTTCGCAAGCCATCTACCCGGTGCTTATGTAAGGCCAGGGTATCGACATTGGAGTGTTAGATGGTCAGGGACCCCCGCGTGAAAGCTGGGGGCTTGTAAACTGTTCCGCGCGTGAGCGGAGGCTGGCAAGCCCTTCACCTGACCAGACCCAGCCAGGGGTGAGCAATCACCTATCGGGCTACGATATCGGCAAGTGTTCAAGAACGTACCTTCGGATGCGTTTGCCAGTCTGAAGCTCTATAACTTCTGAGTGAACCAGGTCTAAGGGGTTAAGCCAGTGCTCAGAAGACGTACCGACCGATATCATCGTCGAGGCACACATTACCCGGGCAACCGGCGAGGGTTTGAGCGGTCCCATCAAAACCGCCCCCCGCAAGGGGATAGTCGTGGCAGGAGCGAGCGGAGCGGAGGACCGCGTCCGAAGAAGCCCTTTCATTCCTCCCCCGCTTGAAAGCTGGGGGTTTCCTGAAAGGAACTATATGAAGGTTGTTGCTGCAGCGTTGGTGTTTATCGCAGGTGCTGCTGTAGTTCTCTGGTTTGGTAATACGCTCAATTCCTGGGTTCTTGGTGGGCTGATAGGTGGGCTGGCTGCTATACTTCTCACTATTCCAATTTCCCTTACGCTATTTTCCTACCTCTCTCGCCGTCATGACGAGCAACTGCGCGCCGAAGCCGAGCTGGGGGGGGACGAATACTCGCAGGTTTATGAGTATGAAGATGTGCCGGCCAGGGTCGTGCGTGGGACGTACGCAGCCGAGGGTTACGCGTTGGAGGCAGGTCCCGAAGAGCTATACTATGAGGAAGAGGAGTATTATCAGCCGCGCGCTCTGTCGCCCCGCCAGGTCCAGCGCAGCCTGCCAGCGCCTCAACGTACCTCCGAACAGAGTCAGACCATGAACAGGTTGCCGGCTGCCCGACAGAATGCCCGTTCTCCCCTGCCCAGGCCGCCTGGCTACGAACCTGGCTCGGTGCTGCGTTCTCAAAAGTCGGCAGCCCTGCGTGCGGCGCGCCTGGAGAAGGCCCGGCAGGACGATGATGTGGAAGTAATGCCGACGTATACCTCAAAGCGCATGCCCACGGTTCGTCCCGATCCGACCGAACAGCACGATCAGATGCCGCGACCACGCTATACCCACCAGTTGTCGCAGCGGGACCTGCAGTCGCCGCTACCAACACAGAGGTCGCGCCGCTTCGTCGATTCTAGTCCGCCTGATGAGCTCTCTCCGTTCGATGAGGGAGGTGTGTACCGTCGGGGAGATCCCGAGACAGAGAATCTTGCTCAAAATCTGTATCCTTATACTGGCTCTTTTCGTCGCCCCACAGGCCAGATCGCGCGCAATCCTCAGATCAGCGATCACCAGGCGGAAAGCCCATCGGGCAGTATAAAAAGGCCGCTGCAGCGTCGCGCTCCCTATATGTACGAGGATGATCCTCTGCGCGAGGAACTGTCGCAGCAATTGCGTCCTCCCATCGTACGTCGCTCCTCACGCCTTGAGCCACAGCACTTCGACGAAGAAGAATAGCCTTTAGCTTACCATTAAAATGCAGTTGTGAACGCTGCTCAGTCGCAGCTAGTGAAAGCGCCTGGGATACTCACAGCATCCCAGGCGCTTTCACTCACACAACTGAAAGGCGTGCCATTTTTGTACTACTGGTCCTGGCCTCTTTTGACAAAGTATGCTACTATTGGTCAAAAGTGCAGGTGCTTAAAGGAGGCTTCTCATTGTTAGCAAATTTAACAAGCTCACTAACAACGCTTATTACTGATCTCTATATCTTGACTGGTTTATTGGGTATAGTGATTGCTATGGCTATTGAAAGTTGTTGTATTCCTCTTCCCAGTGAAATCGTCATGCCCGTTGCCGGTATTCTGGTAGCGCAGGCGACCGCACAAAGACATCTGCCCGGTACGAGTCCGTCCTTCCCCCTGTGGCTCAACCTGATTCTGGTCGCTCTGGCGGGGGCTGTGGGCTGTCTCGTCGGATCGATAGCAGCCTATGGCATTGGCTATGCCGGTGGCCGTCCACTGATGCTGAAATATGGACGCTATGTGCTGATCTCACAGCATGATGCCGACAAAGCCGATAGTTTTTTTCAGCGCTGGGGCAGCCTGACGACCTTCTTCGGTCGCCTTCTGCCCGTAGTGCGTACTTACATCTCTCTGCCCGCCGGTATCGCCGAGATGCCCTTTGGGAAGTTCTGTCTCTATACCTTCCTTGGCTCGTTCCCCTGGTGTCTCTTGCTGGCGTATGTGGGCACTATTCTTGGAAATAACCTCGATAAGCTCAGTCCGATTTTCCATAGCCTGGATGTCGTTATTCTGCTGCTCGTGGTTGTTCTGGCTGTGCTCTACGTCTGGCGCCATCTGCGCAACGATCGCCGGGCCCGCGCCGAACATGCCGCCACTGAAGCCTCCTCCGCCCAAACTGCCGCACAACCCTGGAATCAACAGACGTCGCAGGGGTGGCCTGATAATCAGCAACAGGGCTGGGGACAACAGACGCCGAATCAACCACTACAACAGGGATGGCCTCCACGGTCCGACGACGATCGCACTGTGAACCGCCGCTAGTCTGGTGCTAAAGAGCTGTAGGGGCCTGCCTTGCGCGGGTCCTGGGAGCCACCCCAGTCCAATGTGAAGTGATGAGCAAGGCCCGCGCAAGGCAGGCCCCTACAGCCGCTGGATCACGCGGGCATGCCCGCGTCGATCCAGCGGCGCAACACGTTGATCTGCTCGGCGGGCCACTCCCCGTCGCATGGCATCGAGCCATCCTCTAGCCGTTCGAGGATACTCTGGGCGTGAGTGCTGACATCATGATAATTCCAGAGATCGAAGGCATACTCCATGGCCTCTCTATCGTCCTCACGAAATAATAGCTGGATGTCGCGTGCAAAGCTGAGTGGGCTGTTCCCTGTCGTCACAATGGTGTCCCTTTCTTATCTATGTTAGTGAGAGGGGAGGCGGCATGTTTGATAGGCACCCCTCTTCACCTGCTTACCACGGTTGAAACGTTACGGGAAGCGAGCGAATCACAAAGACGATGCCCGTGTGGACAGTAATCGGAATTCCTTCCACGCGCTGTAGGCCCTTGAGTTGCTCCAGCATCATTGGCAGGACGATCTTCGCTTCCAGGCGAGCTAGCGGAGCGCCGACGCAGAAATGGATGCCGTGTCCGAAGGTCAGGTGACGGTTGGGTTCACGCTCGATATCGAAGCGATCGGGAGCGGGAAACTGGGATGGGTCGCGGTTGGCCGAGGCGGTCCAGGCCAGCACAAGCTGATTGGCTGGAATGTGTTGTCCCGAGAGCTCTACATCGGTCTTCGTCTGCCGGAAGAGGAACCAGACCGGGGGGAGATAGCGCAGAATCTCTTCGATCGCAGTGGGCATGAGATCGGGCTCACGCACCAGACGCTGCAGCGCGTCTGGATGGTCCCTTAAGCAAACAATGGCGTTCGCAATCAGATTCTTCGTGGTCTCCTGTCCGGCAGCCAGCAGCAGCGTGCAGAAACTGACCAGTTCGGACTCGCTTAACCGTTCGCCATCAACTTCAGCAACGCTCAAGGCGCTGATCAAGTCTTCGCGCGGCGAGCGGCGGCGCTCCTTCAGCAGCGCCGAAAAGTAGTTGGACATCTCCTCTTGCATAGATCGTCCATTTTCTTGTTGGGCAGGGCTCGAACTGTCGATGCGCGCCCAGCGTTGGAAGATGTTCCAATCCTCGGAAGGCACGCCGAGCAGTTCCGCAATGACTTTAGCGGGCAGCGGGAAAGCTATGTCGGAGACCACATCCATCCTACCCTGGCTGCGTACTGCGTCCAGGAGTTCCTGTGTCATCTGCGTGATGCGATCGGAGAGGCGCGCCACCGCGCGCGGCGTAAACGCCAGGTTGACCAGATTGCGCAGCTT
>WNFY01005545.1_pt1 | contig 11406 bp, 13 predicted proteins | sample 5400091 | NCBI WGS metagenome assembly WNFY01 (sample SAMN13153364, study PRJNA577476) | soil metagenome | isolation source: 60 cm soil or saprolite under grassland replicate 1 | place: USA:California | collected 2016-06-15
ACCGGACGCGGGCGGCAGCCCGTGTCGAGCAGCGCGAGGCGCAGGACACGCTCCGGCGCGCGGCGCACGATCTCGAGTGCGACCCGACCTCCCATCGAATGTCCGGCGAGCGCGAATCTTGCGGGGGCGTCCGCGAGCACGCGCTCGGCCATCGCCCCGAGACTCGTCGCATCGTGGTACTTCGGAATTCGGCACTCCGCGATCTGCTCGACCTGCGGGAGCAGCGGCGCCCAGACAGCGGCATCGCACATGAGGCCGGGGAGGAGCAGCAGGTCCATCTCGGAACCGGCCGGCTTCACCGCTTCGCCGCGGCGTTCACTTCGCGCGCGGGCTTCGAACCGAGGCGCCCGAACACACGCCGCGCGTTGCCCTCGAAGATCTTGTGGTGGTCCTCGGCGGAGAGCGCTTCGATCTGCTCGACGTAACGCTTCGTGTCGTCGAAATGGTGGCCCGTCTCGGGATCGATGCCGCGCACCGCACCCACCATCTCGGAGGCGAACAGGATGTTGTCGACCGGAATCACCTTGGTCAGGAGCTCGATGCCTGGCCGGTGGTAGACGCACGTGTCGAAGAACACATTGTTGAGCAGAAGCTCCTTCAACGGCGGTCGCTTCATGTCCTGCGCGAGCCCCCGATAGCGCCCCCAGTGATACGGCACCGCGCCGCCGCCGTGCGGGATGATGAACTTGAGCTTCGGGAAATCGCGGAACAAATCGGAAGTCAGGAACTGCATGAACGCGGTCGTGTCGGCGTTGATGTAGTGCGCGCCGGTCGCGTGAAAACACGGATTGCACGACGTGCTCACGTGGACCATCGCCGGCACGTCGAGCTCGACCATCTTCTCGTAGAGTGGATACCACCAGCGGTCGGTGAGCGGCGGTTCTTTCCAGTGCCCGCCCGACGGATCCGGGTTGAGGTTGCAGCCGATGAAGCCCAGCTCGCTGACGCACCGTTCGAGCTCCGGGATGCACCGCTCGGGCCGCACGCCGGGCGACTGGGGCAACTGACAGACGCCGACGAAGTTGTCCGGGTAGAGGCCGCAGACGCGGGCGACGAGATCGTTGCAGATCTCCGACCACTCGCGGCTCGTCGCTTCGTTGCCGATGTGATGCGCCATGAAGCTCGCGCGCGGCGAGAAGATCGTGACGTCGGTGCCGCGCTCGCGCTGCATCTTCAATTGCGCGTTCTCGAGGCTCGTCCGGATCTCGTCGTCGGTGATCTTAAGCGCCGAGCGCGCCGGCCCTTTGGCCGGGTCGTCGAGCGCGGCGACCTGCAGCTTGCGCCATGCTTCGAGCGCAGGCGGCGCCGTCGTGTAATGGCCGTGGCAGTCGATGATCATTCGACCTCGCTCCTCGTCGCCCAATAGATTACCTTCGCGCTGCGCGCTCCGGTGTTCGCGCTCGGGACGGCCCTTCGCGCTCACGCGGCGCGTGCCTGCGGCGCCGACATCGGCTCGTTGGCGAGCACCATCAATCCGCTCGCGGTGTTCGAGATCGGGATGTGGTAATTCGAGTGGATTTTCGTCACGCGTCCGGTCAGCGCGCCGCGCGCGGCGATCCACGCCATCAGCTCGGTGCCTTGCGCGCCCGCCTCGCGCACGATGTCGAGCGTCGATAATCGGGTGAGCTTTTCCGGATCGTCGACCAGCGCGTCCATGCACATCAGGTCGAACGGCTTGTTGATGAACCCGGCACGCTGGCCGTCGAGCTGGTGAGACAGTCCGCCTGTGCCCATCACGACGATGCGGACGTCCTCGTCCCACGCGTCGAGCGCGCGTCCGACAGCCTGTCCGAGCCGATACGCGCGCCGGGGCGAAGGCAGCGGATGCTGGACATGGTTCATCGCGATCGGGACGATGCGCACCGGCCAATCGGCGCCGCCCGGCCAGAACAGCGCCATCGGCAGCGTCAGCGCGTGATCGACCAGCATCTCCTGGCACATCGTGATGTCGAACTCGTCGGCGACCAGCGACTCGATGATGTGCCACGACAGCGCCGGGTCGCCCTTGAACGGCTTCACCGTCGGAATGCCCCAGCCCTCGTCGGCATTGCGGTATTCGGGCGCCGCGCCGACGGCGAACGTCGGCAGCTTGTCGAGAAAGAAATTGAGCCCGTGGTCCTGGTAGAACACGACGGCGACGTCGGGCTTCGCCTTGGCGAGCCACGCGTGCGCCGGGGGGTAGCCGTCGAAGAACGGCTTCCAGTACGGGTCCTGCTGCCGATTCTTCGCGATCGCGCCTCCGATGGCCGGGACGTGCGAGCTGGTGACGGCTCCAACGATGGTTGCCATGGTCATTCTCCTCACTTGCCCTCATTTTCCCGCTGCGGCCAGCATGGCCTTGAACGCTTCCTTGGTCATTCCCGTCTGCTGCGCGCCGACATCCTGGACGTCGAGCCCGAGGATGCCGGCGAACTTGGCGAGATAGTAGATGTTGCCGCCCGCCGCGATCAGCTGCAGCACGTTGCGGCTCGCGATCGCCGCCCGCTGCTCGTCGTCGAGCCCGAACTTGCGGCAGTAGGCGTCCTCGTCGCGCTTGAACTCCGCGCGGTTGTCCGCCGAGTTGAACGAATAGCACATCCGATTGAGCGCGTAACCTTTCCGCGCGAGATACCCGTCGAACACGGTCGTGCCGGGGATCCCGTAGTCCCGCTGCCTGCTGCCCATCGCCTGCTCCTCCTGCCTCTCTCGATTCACGTCACTGCGCCGGCGTCTTCGCGCGCCGTCCGCGTTCCATTCGCCATCAGGCCGGCTCGCGCGCGAGCTGCGCTTCCAGTCCGCCGAGCGTCCGGTAGCACGGCAGTACCTGCGCCACACTCGCGTTCGGCTCGCGTCGCTCGCGGATCGCCGCAACGAACTCGCGGTCCTGCAGCTCGATGCCGTTCATCGACACGTCGACCTTCGACACGTCGATCTTCTGGTCCTTGCCGTCGATCAGATCGTCGTAGCGCGCGATGTACGTGCCGTTGTCGCCGATGTAGCGGAAGAACGTTCCCAGCGGTCCGTCGTTGTTGAACGACAGCGACAGCGTGCAGATCGCGCCGGTCGCACTTTGCAACTGGATCGACATGTCCATCGCGACGCCGAGCTCCGGATGGATCGGTCCCTGCAGGGCGTGCGCAGCAACGACCGGCCCCGTCTGCCAAGCGAAGAGGTCGACCGTGTGCGCCGAATGGTGCCACAGCAGATGATCGGTCCACGACCGCGGCTGTCCCAGCGCGTTGATGTTCTTGCGCCGGAAGAAATACGTCTGCACGTCCATTTGCTGGATCCTGAGTTCGCCGGCGGCGATGCGCCGGTGTACCCACTGGTGGCTCGGATTGAAGCGTCGCGTGTGGCCAACCATCGCCACCTTGCCGGTCTGCTTCTGCAGCCGGTCGACGGCCTCGGCATCGGCGAGGCTGTCGGCGAGCGGAATCTCGACCTGGACGTGCTTGCCGGCGCGCAGGCACTGCATCGCCTGCGCCGCATGGATCTGTGTCGGCGTGCAGAGGATCACCGCGTCGACGTCGCGCCGAGCGAGGCTTTCGGCAAGATCGGTCGTCACGTGCCCTACGCCGAACTTGCGCGCGACTTCCTGCGTCGACGCGAGCACGCGGCCGACGAGCGAGACGACCTCGACGCCGTCGATCTTCGCGAGCGCCTCCAGGTGCTTGACCCCGAAGGCGCCTGCGCCGGCGAGGCCGATCCTGATCGTGTCCATCGTCGATTCTCTAGGGGTTCTGGAAAATGATGTGGCCGACGGCGGTATTCGACGCCGGCACGTGATAGAAGCGATAGACCTCGCGCGCGGTCGCGTCGAGCGCGCCACGCATGATGAGCCACATCACGAGCTCGATTCCCTCGGAGCCAGCTTCACGCACATAGTCGAGGTGCGGCAGCTTCGCGAGGCCTTCGGGGTCGGATGTGAGCCGGTCAAGGAAGCGCGTGTCGAACTCGCGGTTGATGAGGCCCGCGCGCGGGCCCTGCAGCTGATGCGACATGCCACCGGTGCCCCAGATCATCACGTCGAGGTCGCCAGCGAAGGATTCGACCGCCTTGCGGATCGCGCGGCCGAGGTTCCAGCAGCGGTTGCCGGTGGGCGGCGGGTACTGGACGACGTTGACCGCGAGCGGGATCACCTTGCACGGCCACGCTGTCGGCCGCCCGAACAGCAGCGACAGCGGCACGGTAAGCCCGTGGTCGACGTCCATCCGGTTGACAATCGTCATGTCGAACTCGTCGAGGATCGTCGACTGCGCGATATGCCACGCGAGCTCCGGATGGCCCTGGACCACTGGCACGGGCCGTGGCCCCCAGCCTTCGTCGGCGGGCGCGAACGACTCGGCGCAGCCGATCGCGAACGTCGGAATGATTTCGAGCGAGAAGGCGGACGCGTGGTCGTTGTAGACGAGAACCACAACGTCCGGCTTGTGTTCCGTCATCCAGCGCTTCGAGAATTCGTAGCCGGCGAACACCGGCTGCCAGTACGGCTCGTGCGTCTTCCCGAGGTCGATCGCGGCACCGATTGCCGGGATGTGCGACGTCGCCACGCCTGCGGTGATCCGTGCCATCGCGCTACTTCTCCGGATCCGACTTGCTGCGGTTGCCCTGCGGCGGTCGCCCGCCGGCGATCATCATCGCTTTGTACCGGTCCTCGGCCATGCCGGTCATCTTCGCGGCGAGGTTCTGGAACGAGAAGCCGTCGGTCGCGCCGATCTTCGCCAGGAAGTAGATGTTGCCGCCGAGCCCGATCATCCGATTGTAGTCGCGCGCGAGCACCGAGTCGCGCTGCGCGTCGGTCATCGGGAAGCGCTCGAGGTACGCGCGCTCGTCGGCCTTGAACGCCGCGCGGTTCTCCACCTTCATCAGCGACATGCAGAACATGTTGAGATGGTAGCCCAGCCGCGACTGCGTCGCGTCGAACACGACGGTGCCCGGGATGTCCTTGAACGCATCGGTGTAGTCCTTCATCGACGTCATTTCCAGTACAGGCGCATCGGGTTGTCGACCAGCAGCTTGCGCTGGAGCTCCGGGGTCGGCGCGATCTTCGGCACGAAGTCGACGAGGTTACCGTCGTCGGGCATGTGGGTCTTCATGTTCGGATGCGGCCAGTCGGTGCCCCAGAGCACGCGATCGGGAAACGTCTCGACGAGACGCTTCGCGAACGGCACGACGTCGTCGTAAGCCGGCGGCCCGGACTTCGACAGCCGCTCGGGGCAGCTCACCTTCGACCAGATGTTCGGGTGCTCGGAAAGGAGCCGGACGAAGCGGGCGAATTCCGGGCCGTCGACCGGCTTGCCGACGTCGGGACGGCCCATGTGATCGACGACGACGGTGGTCGGAAGCGTGGTGAAGAAATCCCAGAGCTCGGGCAGGTCCTGCGCTTCGAAATAGACGACGACATGCCAGCCGAGCAGCGCGATTCGCTGCGCGATCTCCACGAGCACCTCGCGTGGCGTGAAGTCGACCAGCCGCCGCACGAAGTTGAAGCGCGTGCCGCGCACGCCGGCCGCGTGCAACGCGTGGAGCTCGGCGTCGGTGACGTCGCGCCCGACCGAGGCGACGCCGCGCGCCCGGCCGCCGGAGCTCAATAGCGCGTCGACGAGCGCGCGATTGTCGTTGCCGTGGCAGGTCGCCTGGACGATCACGTTGCGCTCGAATCCCAGGAAATCGCGCAGCGCGAACAGCTTTTCCTTCGGTGCGTCGCAGGGCGTGTACTTGCGCTCGGGTGCGTAGGGAAACACAGCAGCGGGGCCGAACACGTGGCAATGCGCGTCGACCGCGCCGTGCGGCACCACGAAGGCCGGCTTCGACGGCGCGGGATGGAACGGCAGATAGTCGGCGTCCACGTGGATCTGGTTCAACGAACGGGCCGCGCGCGCAGGGCCGCCCCAAGCGCGCGGGGCCCCCTGGGGGGAGGCGAACGAAGTTCGCTTCGGGGGGATCTCATCAATCGACGTATTTCAAACCGGCCTTGGCGAGCGCGTCGCGCATCCCGTAGAGGTCGAGGCCCAGCTCGCCGGCGGCGAGGCGCTTGCGGTTGCCGTCTTCCTTCTTCTCGCGGGCCTCGGCCGCCTCCGCAACCGCGCCGACGCGGGTGCGCGGCACGACGACCACGCCGTCGTCGTCGGCGACGATCGCATCACCGGGCTCGATAAGCATGCCGGCGCACACGACGGGTACGTTCACCGATCCAAGCGTCGATTTCACCGTGCCGCGCGCGCAGACCGCGCGCGACCAGACGGGAAACTTCATCGCCGTCAGTGTCGCGACGTCGCGAACCCCTGCGTCGATCACGAGCCCCCGTGCCCCGCGCGCGCGATACGACGTTGCGAGCAGGTCGCCGAACATCCCGTCGTCGTTGTCGGTGGTGACGCCGACCACGACGATGTCACCGGGACGAATCATCTCCGCCACCACGTGCAGCATCCAGTTGTCACCGGGCTGGGCGAGCACCGTCACCGCCGTCCCGCACGCTGCGGCGCCCGGATAGATCGGGCGCAGATGCGATTTGACGAGTCCGGTGCGCCCCTGCGCTTCGTGCACGGTGGCGACACCGAAGCGCGAGAGCCGCTCGACCGCCGCGGCGTCCGCGCGCTCGATGTTGCGCACTGCGATCCCCGTCTTGCCGAATTCGCTCATCGTTGTTTCCTCGCGCCGAAGCCAGGACCGGCCCCATGGAGAAAGTGTGCGCCGCGACTGCGATGAATGAAAAGCGCTATCGGTGCACTAGCAGATATGCCGGATCGGCATGGACGGGTCGCGTAGCGGGAAGCGCTGAGTCGCGGCAGCTCGACCCCCGGATTTCACGCCGGCTCCATTCCGTTCCGCCGCTTCACCGCGGCCGCGGCAGGCGATGCCATGAAGGCGAGCAAAGTGCGCACCGCGTCGCGTTGCATCGACGTCGCGGCCACGCCAGCCGAGAACGTGGTGACGATCTGGATCGCCGGGGGAAGCGGTCCCACCACGTCGATGCCCTTCTGGTGCATGAGCTCGGAGAGCTGTTGGAACCCGACCTCGACCTTCCCCTCGGCCACCAGCGTACCGACCGGCACGCCTGGACGTGCCTGCACGGTGCGCGATTTCACGGCGTCGGCAATGCCCCAGCGCTCGAACAGCCTCGCGAGATGTGCGCCGCTCGGCCCGGTCGAATAACCGATGGTGCGCGCGGCGAGCACGGCGCGCCGGACCGCATCCTCCGAACCGATGTCGGGCCGCGGAGCGTCCGCTCGAACCGCCATCGCAACGCCGGACCGGACGAGGTCGACCCGGCTTCCGGCCACGATTCTGCCCTCCCCGATCAGCTGGTCGATCACGTCGGCCGCCAGCACCACCGCATCGAAGGGTTCGCCGGCGCGCACGCGCCTGGCTGCGTCGACGCCGCCGACCGACTCGAGCACGACCTCGTGCGACGACTCGAACGCTCGGACGAGCTCGGCCAGCACCTCCCGCGTGGCCATTGATGAAACGATCCTGATCGGTGAAGTCATCGGAGATCGATCGACCGGCACTTACGCCTCGTCACGCCAAGTTTGCGCCGCGGCATGATCGACATGGAAGCGCTATTGCTACACTAGCAGTTATGCCGATGCGTTATGGCATCCGCTGCGAGCCATGGATGGGCTCGATCGCCCTGGATCGGGGATCGGCCCGACCCGTCAGCCCCTCGCCATGGACTTGAAGCAGCTCGAATACTTTGTCACCGTCGTCGACCTCGGCGGATTCAGTCGCGCAGCGCGGCTGCTCGGCATCGCGCAGCCGGCGATCAGCCGACAGGTCCGGAGCCTCGAGATCGAATTGCGCCAGAACCTGTTGCTGCGCAATGGCCGCGGCGCGACGCCGACGGAGGCCGGCAAGCGGCTGCTCGCGCACGCGCGGAGCATCCTGCAGCAGGCGGAGCGTGCGCGCCGCGAAGTCGACGAGGTGAAGGGCGCCCCGGTCGGACACGTCGTCATCGGCCTGCCTCCGACGCTCGCCCGAGTGCTGACCGCGCCGATCGTGCGTGAATTCCGGCAGCGGTTTCCGCGCGCGTCGATCTCGATTGTCGAGGGATTGTCCGCGAACATCCACGAGTGGGTGGTCGTGGGTCGCGCTGACATCGGGCTCCTCTACAACCCGACGCCGTCGCCGGCGGTCGAGCTGACGCCACTGCTCGAGGAAGATCTGTGCCTGATTGGAGTGCGGTCGAAGCGCCGCGAGCCGCGCACCGTGCGCCTCAAAGATCTGCCGCGCTACCCGCTCATCATCCCGAGCCGCCCGCACGCGATCCGCACGCTGGTCGAGGCGCGCCTCGCGAGTCACGGCTTGCGGCCCCAGGTGGCGCTGGAGATCGATGCGATCAGCGCCATTCTCGAGCTGGTCGCCGAAGGGCAGGGTTACGCGATCCTGTCGCCTCGCGCTGCGCACGCGATGGACCCGGCGCGCAAGCTCGTTGCACGGCCCATCGTCGAGCCGGCGTTGAAGAGCGCGCTCACGATCGCGGTAGCCGCCCAACGGCCGACGACGCCGCTGCAGACCGCGTCGGTCAAGCTCATCGCCGAGCTGGTGCCGCGCGCGCTGGGGCCGTCGTAATGCTGATCAGACACGCTCGATGATCATCGCAATGCCCTGTCCCACGCCGATGCACATCGTGCACAGCGCATAGCGGCCGCGCGTCCGCAGGAGCTGATAGAGCGCGGTCGTCACGAGCCGCGCGCCGCTCGCGCCGAGCGGATGGCCGAGCGCGATCGCGCCGCCATTCGGATTGACGCGCGCATCGTCGTCGGCGAGGCCAAAGTCGCGGGTGACCGCTAGCGCCTGCGCGGCGAAGGCTTCGTTGAGCTCGATGACATCCATCTGGTTGAGCGTCAGTTTCGCGAGAGCAAGTACCTTGCGCATCGCCGGCGCCGGCCCGAAGCCCATGATCCGCGGCGCGACGCCGGCGACCGCCGCGGCGACGATGCGCGCGCGGGGTGTCAGGCCGTGGTGGCGCGCAGCGTCCTCGGACGCGATGAGTGTCGCACAGGCGCCATCGTTGACGCCCGATGCGTTGCCCGCCGTCACGGTGCCGTCGGGACGGACGATGCCTTTGAGCTTCGCGAGCGCTTCGAGCGTCGTCTCGCGCGGATGCTCGTCTCGGCTCATGACGACGGGTTCGCCCTTTTTCGCCGGCACATTGACCGGCACGATTTCCTCGGCGAGACGTCCGGCGGCGATCGCGGCCGTCGCGCGCAGTTGACTGCGCAATGCGAACGCATCCTGGTCGGCACGATTGACGCCGAACTCGGCAGCGACGTTCTCCGCGGTCTCGGGCATCGAGTCGATTCCGTACTTCGTCTTCATCAGCGGATTGACAAAACGCCAGCCGATCGTCGTGTCCTCGATCTTCGCGGCGCGCGCGAATGCGCTGTCGGCCTTGGCGAGCACGAACGGCGCGCGCGACATGCTCTCGACGCCTCCCGCCACGATCAGCGCCGCTTCACCGCTCTTGATCGCCCGTGCGGCGATGGCGAGCGCGTCCATGCTCGAGCCGCACAGGCGATTCACCGTCGTCCCGGGTACGGCAACCGGCAATCCTGCAAGCAGCAGCGCCATCCGACCGACGTTGCGATTGTCTTCGCCCGCCTGGTTGGCGCAGCCATAGACGACGTCGTCGACAGCCGTCCAGTCGACCTTGTCGTTGCGCTCGACCAGCGCGCGAATCGGGATTGCCGCGAGGTCGTCGGTGCGCACCGTCGCGAGCGCGCCGCCGTAGCGGCCGAACGGCGTGCGGATCGCATCGCAAACAAAGGCGTTGGGCATTGCGGTGTTCCTTTCAACCGGCAAGAGCGATCTCGGATCGGGTGAGCGGCACGCCTGTCAATCGCTGCAGTTCATCGAAGGCGAGACCATCGATCATTTCCGCGACCGAGAGGCCACGCGGCGTCACGTCGATCACGGCGAGGTCGGTGTAGATGCGTTCCACGCACCGGATGCCGGTGAGCGGGTACGTGCAATGCGGCACGATTTTGCTCTCGCCGTTGCGCGTCAGGTGCTCCATCATCACGTAGACGTGCTTGGCGCCGATCGCGAGGTCCATCGCGCCGCCGACCGCCGGAATCGCGTCGGGCGTGCCGGTGTGCCAGTTGGCAAGATCGCCTTCGACCGAGACCTGGAATGCGCCGAGCACACAGAAATCGAGATGTCCGCCACGCATCATCGCGAACGAGTCGGCATGATGGAAATACGCGGCGCCGGGCAGCGCGGTGACCGGCTGCTTGCCGGCATTGATGAGATCGGCATCTTCGGCGCCGGGCTCCGGCGCGGGCCCCATACCGAGCAAGCCGTTCTCGGTTTGCAGAATGATCTCGCGATCCCTGGGCAGGTGATTGGCGACGAGCGTCGGCAGCCCGATGCCGAGATTCACGTAGGCGCCGTTCGGTATGTCGCGCGCGACCCGTGCCGCCATCTCCTCGCGGGTATACCGGTTCGTCGCCCTGTCCATGACGCGAAGCCCTATGCGGCAGCGCCTTGCGCCGCGACGAGACTCGCCGCCGTCCGCACTTCCACGACGCGATGCACGTAGATGCCGGGCGTCACGACGCCCTCCGGATCGAGATCGCCGAGATTCACGACCTTGCTCACCTGCGCGATCGTGCAGGTCGCGGCAGCGGCCATGATCGGGCCGAAGTTGCGCGCCGTCTTGCGGTAGACGAGATTGCCCCAGCGATCGCCACAGAGCGCCTTGATCAACGCGAAATCGGCACGGATCGGATATTCGAGGACGTAGGATCTGCCGTCGATCACCCGCGTCTCCTTGCCCTCGGCGAGCAGCGTGCCGTAGCCGGTCGGCGTGTAGAACGCGCCGATCCCCGCGCCGGCGGCGCGAATCCTCTCGGCAAGATTCCCCTGCGCGACAAGCTCGAGCTCGATTGCTCCCGACCTGTACAGCGCGTCGAAATGCCACGAATCGATCTGACGCGGAAAAGAGCAGATGATCTTTCGCACCTGCTTCGCCTTCAGGAGCAGCGCGAGCCCCACATCACCATTGCCGGCGTTGTTGCTGACGATCGTGAGGCCGTGCGCCCTCCGGGCAATCAACGCGTCGACGAGCTCGGAGGGCATACCGGCGGTTCCGAAGCCGCCGATCATCACCGTCGCGCCATCGCCGATGTCGGCGACCGCCTCGGTGACCGAAGCGACGATCTTGTCGATCATGACGACCCTTCGCCAGGCTATTTGACGAAGTTGAGGTACACCCAGAGCAGGATGATTGCGCCGATGATCGACATGATCCAGCCTGCGGGATGGAACCTGCCGTCCGGGGATCGCCAGATCAGGCTGCTGATGAATCCGCCGACGATCGAGCCGGCGATGCCGAGCAGTGTCGTCATCCAGAAGCCCAGGTTGATCGCGCCGGGATAGAAAAAGCGGGCGAGCAGCCCGACAATGAAGCCGACGATGATCGTC
>WNFY01010399.1_pt1 | contig 11406 bp, 8 predicted proteins | sample 5400091 | NCBI WGS metagenome assembly WNFY01 (sample SAMN13153364, study PRJNA577476) | soil metagenome | isolation source: 60 cm soil or saprolite under grassland replicate 1 | place: USA:California | collected 2016-06-15
TTCTCCTCTTTCGACACGACGCGGAACTTGCCGGTCGGGGTTTCGAAGACCATGGTCCGGCCGCTCGAGTCGGTCAACGACGTTCCCTTGCCCGTCGAGCAGACCGCCCGGAAGATCGTCCTGCCCGCGCGCCGCACGTAGAGGCGGTTCTCGGCGGTCGACACCACGATCGTCTGGTTGGTGTCCTGCGAGTCATCGATCTTCACTTCCGCCTCGTGGACGGCGGTCCGAAGGCGTTCCACTCGCGCTCCGCGCTCTTCCTCTGCCTCCTTCAGCTCGTCGCGGCGGGACCCGAGCCGCTCGGAGATCATTCGGTCGATCGTCGACAGCTTTCGCAGCCGTTCGACGTCGCGCCAGTTCTGCCACTCCGCGCCGGCGACCGCGGCTGCGAGAACGACGTCGATGACCAGGAGCGCCCACGCTCCCAGGAACCCGAGCCGGAACTTCATCGAGCGAATCTCTCCATCAGAAGACGTAAACGCGGGTCGCCGGCCCGACCCGTGGCCAGATTGCCGCGAGGTCCGCTTCCGACACCATGAAGGATCCGGGCTTGACGCCTTTCAACGGGCTCTCGGGCGGCGGGGGAGAGTGAATGACGTAATCGTTTCGCGAAGGACCTTGTCGGCGAAATGGAACGAGAACTCGCGCTTGCGGGTGTCGATCGCGACGTAGAATTCCTTCCGGCGCGTATTCTCGAGATACTTCAACCGGGCGTCGAGAGCGCTCGCCAGCGTCTTCTCGTCCACCTCGAGGTCCAGCAGCTCGCGGCGGATGCGCTTGATCTCGAACGGCGTCGCCTGCGAGAGCGTGACGCGCGACGAGAACTCCTTCTCGAGTGCCCGCCGGTGCATCGTCGCGGCCGCTCCGCCGAGGGCGACGCCGAGGAAGAGAAGGAGAAGCACTCCCGATCCCGGGCGCGGGAGCTTTCGGCGAGAAGAGCGCTTGCGGAGGAAGCCCGTTCGGACCGCAAGGATTCCCGAAGCGTCCTTCGCGCGGGGCGGCGTCGGATCCGGAGTCGGGGAGTCCATCGGGGCGGCTCCCTGCAAGCTTACGGCCACGTGCGGGACAATGTCTTCTTCGAGATGCCGATCGAGATGATCCTGAGTGGCCGCGTCCCGGTGAAGGTCTGGACCGACCGGATCGAGCCGGAGGCGATCCAGCAGTTGAAGAACATCGCGTCGCTGCCAGTCGTGTTCCCGCACGTCGCGGCGATGCCGGACGTTCACCTCGGCAAGGGCGCGACCGTGGGCGCCGTCGTGCCGACCCGACAGGCGATCTGTCCCGCCGCGGTCGGAGTGGACATCGGATGCGGGATGTCTGCGCGCAAGACGTCCATTTCCGCGGAGGCGCTCGGCCCGGAGGACTTGACGAAGCTGCGCCATTCGATCGAGCGCGAGATCCCCGTGGGCCGCGAGCTGAAGCGGCGGCCTTTCGAGGCCGCGGTCGACTGGATGGACTCCCACGGCGCTCCGCAGTGCGTCTCGAAGGCGGTCGTCGAGCGGGCCCTCCACCAGCTCGGAACGCTCGGCGGCGGCAACCACTTCATCGAGGTCTGCGTCGATCGCAGCGACGGGATGCTCTGGACGCTGCTCCATTCCGGCAGCCGCAACGTGGGAAAGACGGTGGCCGATACGCACATCGCGCGTGCGAAGAAGGCGATGGGCGGGGCACTCCAGGAGCTTCCCGATGCCGATCTCGCCTGGTTTTCCGAAGGAACGCCCGACTTCGAGCGATACCATGCCGACCTTCTCTGGTGCCAGGAGTACGCGCGCGAGAACCGCGCGATCATGACGTCGCGGCTGTTGAGACAGCTCGCGTTCGCGCTCGGTTTCGACGGCGACGTCTCGCGGCTCGGGATCACCCTCGGCGTGGACTGTCACCACAACTACGTTGCCGAAGAGGTTCACTTCGGCCACCGGCTCCTCGTCACTCGCAAGGGAGCGATCCGCGCGGGGAAGGGGGAGCTCGGGATCATTCCCGGCTCCATGGGAACCGGGAGCTACATCGTCCGGGGGCTCGCGAATCCCGACTCGTTCGAGAGCGCTCCCCACGGCGCCGGGCGGAAGATGTCCCGGAGCGAAGCGCGGCGGCGTTTCACCGCGGAGGATCTCGTCTGCGAGACCGAGGGAGTCGAGTGCCGGAAGGACGCGCGGGTCGTCGACGAGATCCCCTCGGCCTACAAGCCGATCGAGGAAGTCATCTCGAAGTCGTCCGATCTCGTGGAAGTCGTCGCCGGCCTGCGGCAGGTGATATGCGTCAAGGGATGACTCTCTCGTCGCGCTGAGCTAGGCTCGCGACAACCAAGAAATGATGGACTCAGAGACTGCCGCAGATATCAAACGGCACTTCGACGTCGTGGCCGAAGGGTTGCGCGCCGATATCCGCGTGGTGATCGAAGGTCTCGCTGCCAATACGAACAGGCTCGAGAGGGTCGAGACCCGGCTGACCGGGTCGAAGTGCGCCTCGACCGGGTCGAAGTGCGTCTCGATAGGATCGACGTCCGGCTCGATGGGATGGAGACCGGGCTCGGCGGACTCAAGGCGATGATCCGGCCACTCATCACCAGGAGTGATGCGTGAAGTCACCAGGAAGCGCGCGGGCGCTCCGGCAGTCCTTTCCGATTCGCGACCGCTACACGGTCTCGGGACTCGTCGTCGGCGACATCTGCTTCGCGTGCGAGTGCCGGATCCTGGAGATCGCCGGTGAAGAGGGCATGATGCTCGCGTGGTGCGAATGCGGATGGCCCGACGACGCAGCGGAGATGGAGGTTCTCGGGTAGAGCTACTTCCCGCGTCCGTTGATCGCGCGGAGATACGGTTCGGCCGGGGTCAGCGGCGCGGTGCGGATCCAGTAGGGGACGTAGAGGATCTCGGGAATCGTCATCCGGCCGTCGGAGACCGAGAGAAATCCTTCCGAGTCGATCTCGGTTGCCGCGACCCCCGCTCCGACGGTCATCCGGAGCGTCACCGTTCCGTCTTCTCCGGGCCCGAGCGTCAGGTCCGCCGGCTGGACGCTCGGAGAGACGGCGAGATCTCCGGCCGAGGAATGGGCCTCGATCGAGTAGCGTACGGTCGCCGCGGACTGGTTCTTCAGCGTGAAGGTCTTCGAGAGCGTGAAGGGAACGGCCTCGGTCGTGAGCCTCCCGAAGGAGACGCTCGTCGGAAGGACCAGGCTCTCGACGGTCGACGCCGCGGCGAGGTCGATGTCGCCGGAGCCGCGCGACATCACGCGCTCGAGACCGATCTTTCCCGAATCCGTCGGCCGCGCGGCCGTCTCGGTCAGCGCCGCCTTGACGAGATCCGGAGTCCAGCCGCGATGCTTCTGCTTGACGAGGGCCGCAGCGCCCGCCGCGCGAGGGGCGGAGAACGAAGTTCCCGCCGCGAATTCGAAACCGCTCGCGTTGTAGATGGAGCCCGCTCCCTGGTGGGGATCGGGGGCGGGGAAGCGGTCCTCTCCGGCAGGAGAGTCGTCCTGACACGGGGCATAGCTGTCGAGGCCGACCGTCGCGAGGTCCGGCTTGACCTGGAGGCCGGCCGTCTCCCGGCCGGCGCGGCCCGCATCTGCCCGACCGCGGACGGCGAAGAGTTCGACGCGATGAAGCGTTTGAGCGCCAGGCCGTCGCTGCGTCGCACGACCAGCGCCGGAACCGACGCTTGCGAAAAAGACGGGTTGAAGAGCTGTTCGCCGCTGTTGGAGACCGCCGGATCGTCCGAGTTGTAGATCACCATCCCGATCGCGCCCGCCGCCTGGACCGTCTGTCCCTTGACGGCAAAAGTGCACGATCCGCGTTGAACGAGCGCAATGCGGCCGGTCAAGGACCCTCCGGGCAATGGGGTGCAGGCGATTCCGGGCGCCTCACTGTCGACGGCGTCCACGTCGGCAAGCGGCCCTGAGAGCGCGGAGCCCGGGAGACTGCACTGATCAGCGCACGCCCCGCCGACGATCGAGACGAGGCTGGCCGGGACGGAGGGAAGGCCCGACGTCACCTCGAAGAGCCCGAGCGACGACAGGCCGTAGTGCCCGTTGGAGCTCGCCCCGACCGTGATCGCATGGGGGGCGGCTCCGGGAAATCCGATCGTCGAGGGATCCGGCCCGTCGTTGCCCGCGCTGATCGTGGCGACCACACCCGCCGCAATCGCATTTTCGGTCGCGCGAATGATCGCATCCTGAAGCGGATCGCCGGCAGGCGAGCTCCCGAAGCTCATGTTGATGACGTCCATCCCATCTTCGACCGCGGCCTCGATCGCGGCGATGATGTTGTCGTCGAACGCGCGCGGCGCGAAGACGCGGTAGTCGCCGATCCATGCTTTCGGCGCGACGCCGGAAACCGTGATCTCACGCCGGCCCGAGCCGGAGAGGTCCACCGTCGCGCCCCCGGCGACGCCGGCGGAGTGCGAGCCGTGACCCACGAGATCCTGAGCGGTCCGGTGGCCCGGATTGGTGTGCGCGTCGCTGGAATCGCTCACCGACTGGAAGAAGCGGGCCACGATCACTTTTCCGTTCGCCAGCGCCACGTCGCCCTTCGGGAAACCGGGCGGCGCTGAGAGCGCGCCGTCCGAGAACATCGGGTTCGAGAAATCGACGCCCGTGTCGATGAGCCCGATCTTCATTCCCGCTCCGGCCTGGCCATCCCCGCCGAGGGCGGACCAGAAGACGAGCGCGCCCATGGCCGGGTTCGACGCGTCGAGGGTCGGGAAATATTCGCGCACCGGGTGCACCGCGGCGACCCCCGGCATCTTCACGAGGTCGGCGAGCGATCCGGCGGGAACGGCCAGGGCGAGACCGTTGAAGACGGTCCGGTAACGGGAGCCCACCTTCGCATCCGGAACCCGGGCGCGGACCCTTTCCACGAGCTCTTCCTGCCGGGCATCCAGGTAGTCCCGGTAGCGCTCGACCTCCTCGCGGCGGGCGGCCAGGAGAGTGATGCCGGTCTTCTCCGGAGCCGTCGCGGGAAGTCCGGCGATTCCCCCCTTGTAGCGGGCGACGGGCGGTTCGGACAGTTCGACCAAAACTGTGACGTCTCCGTCGGCGGCCCGCGCCGCGCCCGGGGCGACCGGCTCCGCGCTCTTCGGAGAGAGAGCGAAGGCCGGGATGACCGAGATCGCGAAGAGGAATGCGCCGCGTCGCAGAAAGTGGAGTCTTTGCACCGGAGGTCCTCGAAAAATGAGTTGGCGAAGCGCGAAGTGTACACGAAGGCGCCGTTTCGCGGCGCCTCCGTGGACAGCCCTCCGTCAGCTACTGGGGGTCGGCGTCGGGGCAGGCGCGGCCGAAGTCGGCGGGGGCGGCGGCGCCATGGGCACCGAGGCATGATCGGAGACGTACATCCACTTGCCGTTCTTGCGCTCCGCGACCGATGTGAAGCGACCCTCCATCGTCTGCGCGGCTCCGCCGCTCTTCGGCTCCATCGTCATCGTGAAGCGGCCGGAGGCCCACGACGTGTTGCCGGCCTGCCGGAAAGCGTCGTAGTTCAACTGCATGTCTTTGACGTTCATCGTCGAAAGCATCTTCTGATAGCTCGCCCGGATGGCGTCGGTCCCCTTGGCCTGGACCTCGTCCGGCGGATACATCACCGCGTCCGCCGCATAGAGCTTCGTCAATCCGTCGGCGTCTCCGGCTTTGACCGCTTTGATCCACGCTTTGTCGAGATCCTTGACCCCCTGGCCCAGCAACGACGCGGCGAACAGACCTCCGGCAACGGAAAGAATCGCTCGTTTCATACCTTCTCCTTTCGAATCGCGGCGCGATTCTATCGCCTCGCTTCCGTCTGCTAGCCTGAGGCGCGATGACCCGCCGGGTCCTCTCGCTGGCGCTCGCTCTTCTCGGGGCCCGTTTCGCGGCGGGCGAGGCTCCCTCCGCGCCGTGGCGCACGATCGAAACTCCCCATTTCCGGGTTCACTTTCCCGCGCCTTTCGGTCCATGGGCGCGCCGGGCGGCAGGCGCGATCGAGTCGATCCACGATCGCGTATCCGAGGCCGTCGGCTTCCGCTCCGAGCGCTCGATCGACGTGCTCGTCGAGGATCCTGCCGCCACGGCGAACGGGATGGCGTTCCCGTTTCTCGACCGGCCCTTCATCGTGCTCTGGACGTCCCCTCCCGAGCCGGAGTCGGGGATCGGCGACTGGACGGACTGGATGGAAGACCTCGTGACGCACGAAGTCACTCACATCGTCCACCTGACGCGGCCGCGCAACCGGTCGCGCGGGATCCTCGCCCGCCTCTCTCCGGTTCCGTTGGGCCCCCTGGCGCGGAATTCGCCGCGGTGGGTCGCCGAGGGCTATGCGACGGTGATCGAAGGCGCGCTCACCGGCTCGGGAAGGCCCGCGTCGAGCTATCGCGCGATGGTCTTGCGGCGCTTTGCGATCGAGGGAAAGCTGCCGGGATACGCCGCGCTCTCGTCGACGTCCGGCTGGCTGGGCGGCTCGATGGCATACCTCGTCGGCTCGACCTTTCTCGAGTGGCTCGAAGCGAAGGAGGGCAAGGGAAGCCTGCAGAAGCTCTGGAAGCGCATGGCGTCGCGGCGGGGCGGAAGCTTCCCGTCCGCCTTTCGCGCGGTATTCGGTCATTCGGCCGCGGACCTGTACGACCGCTTTCGCGCCGAGGTGACCGCCGCCGGCATCGAGGAGGAAAAGCGCCTCGTGTCCGCCGGCCTCGTCGAAGGAGACCTGTGGCAGAGGTTAGACGGCGGAACTCTCTCGCTCCAGGTCAGCCCGGACGGTTCGAAGCTCCTCGCCCGGCGCGACCCGAAGCGCGGGGAGAGTTTCCTCGCGGTCTGGTCGCTCGAGGAGACGACCGAGGAACGGAAAGAAGAGGAACGGCGGCGGGAGCGCGAGGCGGAGATCCTTCGCGACCCGAACGAGGTCGCCGACCGCCCCGAGACTCCTCGGCCGCGCGCGGCGAAGTGGCGCCTTCCGACCGTCAACGGCTTCGCCGCGGGAAACCCGCGCTGGACGCCTGACGGCAAGAACATCCTCTTTACCCGCCGCGCCCCGGACGCCGATGGGGTCCTGCGGCTCGATCTCTTCTCGTGGCGTCTCTCGGACGGGAGAGTGCGCCGCGTGACGCGGAAGGCCGACGTCGTCGAGGCGGATCCCGCGCCTTCCGGCCGCTCCGCCGTCGGCGTGCGCAGCCGCTACGGCGTCTCCGAGCTCGTCCGCGTGGATCTCGAGTCGGGCGAGACCCGCGCGCTCCCCGTCGCCGGCGCGGCGGAAGATCCGTGGAGGGTCTGGAGTCATCCGCGCGTGTCGCCCGACGGTCGGAGCGTCGCGGCGCTCCTGCACTTGCGGGGGCGCTGGCGGCTCGTGTCTCTTCCCGCCGACGGCGGAGAAATCCGCGAGATCCCGCTTCCCGGCTCGCCCGCCGGGGAGCCCGCGTGGAGCACGGACGGGTCGCGTCTCTTCGTCGCGGCCGACCGCGAAGGAATCTGGAACGTCGAGTCCGCGTGGGTTCGCGGCGGCGCGTCGAGCGAGCTCCTGACCCGCGTGACCGGCGGTGCGCTCGCCCCGGCTCCCTCTCCGGACGGAAAGGCACTCTTCTTTCTCGAGATCACCGCCAGGGGCGTGGACGTTCGTCGTCTCGCTCTGCCCGCGGTCGGGCTCGCGCCGATCGGCCGCCGCGCGGAAAGCTTTCGTCTCCTTCTTCCCGAGCCCGCACTCGCTGCGCCGTTCTCGCGCTCGGACGTCGCGCCGGACCGGCCCTATCGAATCGAGCCGAGCCACGTCATCCGGCCGCTCGCGACCTGGTCGATCGGACCGGACGGCAGCGCCTGGCAGATCGGCGTCGAGGGCTCCGACGTCGTCGGAAGGCTCGACTGGGTCGCTGCCGCGTCGATCGGAAACGCCGCCGGACCGCGCGGCGGGTCCCTCGCCCTGACGTGGCGTGGATTTCCGGTCGCTCTTTCCGCGCAGATCTTCTCCGCGCGCGAGCGGCCGGGCCGGCAGCGACTGGTGCGCCGCCCGGAGCTCGATGCCGACCGAACCGGCGGGTTCTTCGACGCGTCGTGGGGGAGACCCTTTTCCGGGGGACGCGTTCGTCTCGACGCCGGCGGGGGAGCGTCGCGGGTCGAGCCGCTCGTCGGCGGAGGGGATTTCGACCGCGCGCTCTTCTCGATCCGTGGGCGCGCGGCCTTCCGGTCAATCCGCGGGAAGACCGGGTTCGGCGGAGAGCTCGACGGGTCGGGCTCGTCGGGGCGGACCGACGGACGTTCCTGGAATCAGTTTCTCGCCGGCGCGGGGCTCTCGGCGTTTCTCCCGATCGCCCGGATTTCCGCGTTCGGCCGCTTCGGCGACACGGGCGGATCCCCGACCCGCTTCGACCTGTTCTCCGTCGGCGGCGCTCCTTCGACCGTGCTCCCGGAGGGTCTCGACCGGAACCGCCTGCAGCTCGCCGCGCTGCCGGCGGCGGTTCAGATGGGCGAGCGCGTCGAATCCGTGCGCGGCGAGGCGGCATTCCGCGGCGTCCCTCTCGTCCTGTACGGGGAGCGCCTGCGCGCCTGGACATCCGGCGCCGCGAAACCCGATCCGGTCCGCGTCGTCGGCGCGGAGCTTCGCATCGACGAGCGAACGCTACCGATCTCGGTTTCCGGAGACCTGTCCTTCTACGCCGGCGTCGCGAAAATTCGCGGCTCGTCGCCGCGGTTCGATTCGACCCAGGGATACGCGGGTCTGTTGTATCGGCCGTGAGGGGGTCAGGTATTCACACTTCCGATGGAGTCTCGACAAAACGGAAATGGCCTTGCCACTTTGCGTCGCAAAGTGGCAAGTGGAGACCTGACTCCCTCAGTCTTCGTAATAAGAGCGAGCCGAGACCCTTCCCCTGAGGCCTTTCGCGAGCTTCACTTCGACGTCGTGCCCGCCGCGAGGCAGGTTCGGCTTGACGAAGACCAGCACGTAGCGGCCGGAGATCGCCCGGGTCACGCGGTCGAGTGCGGCGGCCGGGAAGAGGTGGGTCTTCTGGTACGTCCCGCCGGTCACGGCGGAGACGTCTTCGAGCCGGTACTCGAGCGTGTGGTAGTCGCCGTCGGTGACGTCCAGAGTGAAGATGTTGATGCGAGCCGCCGAGAGGGAGCGAAGCGCCTTTGCGTATTCCTTCTTCTCGGAGACTACCGGGCCGGTCAGCCCGCCGATCGTCCCGAGGCCCCAGCCGAAATACAGCATCGACTTGCCTCCGGGAATCGGCTCGAGTGCCCGCGCGACGAGGTCGAGCCCGCGCTCGGGAGTCGCGGCGCGAAACGCGGCAGCGTAGTCGAAGTGGCGCGCGATCGACGGAAAAGGACCGGGATCGATGCGGTCCGGTTCCGCGGTCCTCAAACAGGCGATCATCGCGGCGCGGATTTTTCCCCGATCGTCCGTGAAGTCCTGGCGGAGCTTCAGGTGGGAATCGAACGAGACGACCGCGACGCGGTCGGTCGCCACCAGCGTGTCCAGGAAGCGGTCGGCGTACATCCCCATCCGCAGGAAGCCGGTCAGCCGCAGGGGGTCGTAGTCGGTCTGGTAGAAGAGGATGATCAACCTTCCCTGCGGATAGGCGAGGACCGGCTCGGCGAACGTGGGCGCTTCCGTGAAAACCACTTCTCCGGCGCGAGGGGACGCCTCTTCCGGGCTGCCCGCCGAGACCCACTCGATCGACTCCAGGGCAATGTGCTTCCCGTCGACCTTGACGACGAAGTCGGCGGCGACGAGATCCCGGATCGGCTCGCCGTCGTTGTCGGTGACGTGCGCGTCGATGACGACCCGCTCGACGCGGGCCTCCTCGCGGAAAGCGCCTGGCCGCTCGGGCATCGGGCGGCGGGGCGCGGCCGGCGTCTTCGGAGTCGTGGGCGGAAACGCATGGCCGCCCTGCGGGAGCGGCGGCAGCTCCTGGGCGAGAATCGGGACGGCGGCGACGAAGAGCGCGGCCACCATCACCTTCTTCACGGGAAGAGCGTAGCGCAAAGGCGGACGATAAGATCGTCAACCGATTTCCGTGCCGCTTTTGCCCGGTGTGCGCCTGGGTCCCTACGAGATCCTGTCCCCGCTCGGAGCGGGCGGAATGGGAGAGGTCTATCGGGCGCGCGACACGCGATTGAAGCGCGAGGTCGCGGTCAAGATGCTCGCGGAGACGCTGACTGGCGACGCAGAACATCTCGCGCGCTTCGAGCGCGAAGCGGAGCTGCTTGCGGCTCTGAACCATCCAGCGATCGCCCAGATTTACGGCCTCGAAGAGTCCGCCGGCGGCCGCTTCCTGGTTCTGGAGCTCGTCGAAGGCGACACGCTCGCGGAGCGGCTCGCGGCAGGGCCATTGCCGATCAGCGAAGCACTCGAGATCGGACGCCAGATCGCCGAGGCTCTCGAAGCCGCGCACCGGAAAGGAATCGTCCATCGCGACCTGAAACCCGGCAACGTCAAGATCACGCCGGAAGGACGCGTCAAAGGTCCTCGATTTCGGTCTGGCCAAGGACCTTTCGGAGACGGCGGCGACCACCAACTCGATCTCACCGACGGTCGTCTCGGCCGCGTCCACGCGCGCCGGAACGATTCTGGGCACTCCCGCCTACATGAGTCCCGAACAGGCGCGCGGGCAGGCGCTCGATGCTCGCACGGACACCTGGTCTTTCGGCTGCGTGCTCTACGAGGCGCTGACCGGTCAGGTGGCGTTCGGCGGTGACACCGCGAGCGATCAGCTCGCTGCCGTCCTCCGGGGAGAGCCGGACTGGGCAGCATTGCCGCCGGCGACTCCGCCGATGGTTCGGCGCCTCCTCCTCCGCTCTCTCGAGAAGGAGCCGGCCCGGCGCCTCTCCGAGATCGGGCAGGCGCGCTGGACGCTCGAGGAGGCGATCGCCGGGCGCCGGGACGGGAAGGCTTCGCCCTCGGCGAAGCGGATCTCGGCGCCGGCGTCGTCGCGAACAGGCGTCGGCGCCTCGCTATTGCGATCGCTCAAGTCCGCGTTCGGTTCCCGTCCCGCGCCGGCGACGCCCGCGCCCACGGCGCCGCCACGCCTGTTCCAACTCACCTTTGCGAAGGAGATCGAAGCGTTTCCCGCCTTCTCGCCTGACGGCTCGAGGATCGTGTTCGCGCGCGAGGTCGGCCGCGTCCGCAAGATCTTCGTCAAGAAGCTCGGCTCGGGCGAGGAGAGCCAGATCACTCGAGGTCTTTTCGACGACATCCAGCCGGGCTGGACGGCCGACGGGGGATCGCTGCTCTTCGTCCGGTCCCGCGAGCCGGATGCCCGTCTCCAGCCGCGGGACGTCTCCGGCCAGTACGACGCCGGCGACGTGTGGGCGATCGAGGTCGCGTCCGGCCGAGAGACTCTCCTCGTCGAGAACGCGTTTCATCCCTGGCTGTCGCCGGACGGATCGCGGATCGCGGTCGACGCGTCCTGGGCGGGACCGCGGCGCATCTGGACGGTCGACTCCCGCGGCCGGAATCCCGAG
>WNFY01022587.1_pt1 | contig 11406 bp, 9 predicted proteins | sample 5400091 | NCBI WGS metagenome assembly WNFY01 (sample SAMN13153364, study PRJNA577476) | soil metagenome | isolation source: 60 cm soil or saprolite under grassland replicate 1 | place: USA:California | collected 2016-06-15
GCGTTCGTCCTCGTCACCCGAGTCACAGAGCATGATGACAGGCGCTTGCGAAAACTCGCGCAAGCGCTGGAGCAGTTCAATGCCACTCATATCGGCCAGGTGCGTAGCCAGCAAGATGAGAGTGGGCTCTGCAAGATCGAGGCTGCGCAAGAACTGTACGCCGGAATGAATTGTATGCACCTGGTAGCGCTGCTCCTCGAGGCGGGCGCGCAGGTAGCGGGCAATTCGAGCATCTTTCTCGACAATGAACACGCTGCGCCGCGACAGGTCGCCGAATGCGGGAAGCGGGCCACTAGAAGCGGGCCCAGAAATACTGCGCTGCAACGACTGCGATGCTGGTAGTCTTGGAGCCAACGGTAAGGTGCAGTAGAAGGTTGCGCCCTGCCCCAACCCCGGTGAGTCCGCCCAGATTTTACCACCATGCGCTTCAATTGTTGCGCGTGCCACCGACAGTCCTAAGCCAATACCTTTGAGTGACTCTTCTGCCTGCTGAACGCGATAGAAGCGGTCGAAGATACGGTCGAGGGACTCCAGTGCAATACCAATACCCTCGTCGGAGATGCGCAGGCGAATTTCTGTATCGCCAGCGTCGAGCCAGACCGTGATAGTCCCTCCAGCCGGCGAGTAGGTCACCGCGTTGTTCAGCAGGTGGTTCAGCGCCTGTTCGACACGCACAGTATCACATACCAGGGTAGGGATCGTCTCTGGCATGTGCAATACGAAGCGATGACGGGGCGCCTGCTGCTGCCAGCGTTCTAGCAGTTGGCCCAGTAGCTCATCGATACGCAGCTGTGCCAGCCTCAAGTTCTGCGCTCCCGCGTCGAGCTTCCACACGTCGAGTAACGTATTGAGAAGGTCATACAAGCGATCGGCGTGCGTATCGATCATATGCAGCATTTCGCGCTGCAGGGCAGGGTCCCAACGTGTGGAGCTTCCCAGGAGGGTAGTGGCACATCCCTTGATGATAGCAAGGGGTGTTTTCAGTTCATGAGCGGCCAGCGCTAGCGTCTCGCTGCGCACCTGAATGGATGTACGTTCCCATGTTACGTCATCCAGCAGCACGCCACGTCCCAACAGGTGGCCAGGATGGTCACGCACGGGGAAAGCTTGTACACGCAGCCAGCGTACCGCAGCATGTGCCAGGGCCAGGTCGGTTGAGCACTCCTGCTCGGGATGATCCCAAACACGATCAAGCTCGATCTGCGCCTGCTCTGGATCAGCGGCCAGGGAAATAAGTTGTTTGCGCACGTCGAAGACAGGTTGTTTGAGCAGATCGCGGCCACTAATACCCAGCAGCCGCTGTGCACTTGGATTAGAGTAGGTGATACGCTCCCCGCGATTCAAAAGGATGAAGCCACTGCGCATGTTAGCGGCGACGCCCGCGAGAATGTAGTGCTCTCGTGCAAGTGCTGGTAACGAAGAGGCAGGCTGTTCCAATGAAGTATCGGCCAGGGATAATGTGCTCTCTTCGACTCCCCCATCGTTATTGTCCATTGCTGCCCCATTTCCAGCGGCGAAATTCATAGGAGAACCTTCCCAATTCTGCGACTTTCGTGCTATTTCATATTCTATCAAAACTGGTCAACATTGATTGGATTATCCCGGACAAATTACTTGTTTCTAAGGTTGAATACAATAGGGGGCTGTGATATGCTCTCCTGAGAGGATTTTTCAAGCGGGGGAAATACATGCCGAACGCTACCTGGGGCGACCCAGAACCACGGGCTGACGAAGCTTATTCGCCAGCGCTGCTGCGACAACTCTTACAACAGATGATGGGACAGTTTGCCGCCAGCGGTGCTTGTATTGCCCTGTTCGATGAAAGCACCGACCAGATGGTGATACGGATGCACATCCGGGCGCGCGGCACCAATTCGGCTCCTGCACACGCTAGCACGGAACCCGAACGGATCAATAGTGCCAGCCGCCGTACTACTATTCAACTCAGCCCTGCACCAATCACTACAGGGGGATTACGGCACCCATCGCAGCCGCTGGAAAAGCTCGATATCGTGCCTGTACACAACGGCGATCTTTTTCCAGTAGGCGCGCTTTATCCCATCGATCATGACATGATAGGTTACGCGTGGCGTACAGGTGAAGCCTATATCATGCGACACGAGGATTATATGGCCATGTTTCATCCTGGCCGGACGCTGCCCTCTCAGGCCGAGATTACCCCCCTCTGGTATCTCGTTGCGCCGGTCCTCGAGCCTACGATGCAGAATGACGGGCAGAACAGGCACTGGCTGACCGGCACCCTGGGCGTCGTGGTACTCTACCAGATCGCGCCAGGCGCAGGATTTCAACAGAAACAGCGCAGTGAGGCTATGAGCTTTACCGAGCGTATTGCACTCTACTTACAAAACGACCGACTACGGCGCTCACAAGACCGTACCCTCGACTATATAAGGCGACTGCAGCAGATCAGTACAGCATTCCCTACCAGCGTCAAGCTGGCAAACCTGGTAGAGGATGTCTATCATTTCACTACCAACGTGGTCGATGTCTCATCAATGCAACTGACGCTCTATGATCGCGACATGGATAGAATCTACGATGTATTCGCTATTGCTGATGGCAAGCGAGTGGAAGGGTTACCAGCGCACTCAGTGGTCAAAGAAGATCGCCCGCAGTGGTGGCACATCTCGCAGGTAGAGCAGCGCAGGCTGCTGCTAGACCTGAGCAACCAGGAGCCAGGTAAGTACGAGGAACTGCTTATGGGCGTGTGGGGCGACCAGCGCAAGGCAAAATCGTTTCTGTTCCTTCCCATGAAAATGTTTACACGTGTGATCGGCTCGCTATCGCTGACCAGCATGCATGCCGATGCTTACCGCCCAGAAGAGATCCTGGTGCTGGAGACGATGGTACAGATCATCACAGTCAGTATTGAGAATGCCAAGCTCTATGACAAAGTGCGCCGCTCATTGCGCGAGGCCAAACAACGCGAGGAGACCCTGGCGGCTATGAATAGCGCCTTGCAGACTGTCAGCTCTGTTTTAAATCTCGGGGAGTTATTACACAACCTGGCCGAGTTTGCGGCTAAGCTGGTAAATGCGGAGCTATCCACATTTTTCCAGATCTCTGCCGATGGGAAGGAACTTATCGCGGAAGCTATATACGCGCCAACGAGCCGGCCAAAAGACTGGACGGAACTATCTACGGACGCGGTAAAACACAAAGACCTGATAGAGATGATCCGTCTCCCATTCACGGGTTCTATCCTGGCGGGTCTGGTGGGAGAGCCTTTCTTCTACCTGGATTACGCGGCGATTCAAGACCTGGCCCAGGCAAGCACAGAGGGTGGGGGCATTTTTTTGCGGGAGACTGGTACGCAACAGATATTGATGATCCCGGTGCGCTACCAGACGGAACTTACAGGTATCCTGGCGATACATACAATGGGGCGGAGCCGCCTCTTCCATCCTAAGGAGGTGGGGGTGTTGATGGCTGTGTGTGCACAGGCGGGCAGTGCGATCCGGAACGCGCAGCTCTTCGAGCTTTGCCACGAAGATTTCAGAGGCAACACAGCAACTGAGTGCCCTGGTAGTGAATATGACCGAGGCGTCCCAGTTGGGTACACTGGACAAGAATCTGCAAACCGGCCCCGTCAAATTAGCCACGGCGGCAGAGGTAGCGCGGGATATACTTAGTGCGAATATCGAACAACAGATCACGCTGCGCATTTCACCCGATCTATGGGCGCTCTGCGATCCACTACGGCTACGCCAGGTGATCAGTAACCTTTTTGATAACGCTGCCAAGTATTCGCCTCCAGGCAGCCACATTGAACTGGAGGCCAGCGCCACCCGGCTTGCGCACCTGGAACTTCCTGAAGACCAGCTCGACCCCGAAGAGGGTGACATGGATGTTGTGCTGGCACGCGTGCGTGATGAAGGCGATGGCATTGATGAGGAAGACCAGCAGAAGATCTTCGAGAAGTTTGTACGCGCCTCGCGTTCTCTTACCACGCCCGTGCGAGGCACGGGGCTCGGACTATACATCTGTCGCCGCTACATCGAAGCCATGGGCGGCAAGTTATGGCTCGAGCAAAGTACTCCTGGTGCAGGTTCTGTTTTCAGTTTTTATCTCCCGCGCATCGATGCACCAGATGAAACAGGGGGATCGAATGAATCGACATAACAAGCATCGTCACATGCTGGTGGTAGACGATGACCCGATCATCCGCGATATGATGGTGGATATCCTCGATTTTGAAGGCTATTCCATACGCACGGCCCGTAACGGTCCCGAGGCGCTGGAGATGTTGCGGGGCGATGACGATTACCTGATCTTTCTTGACCTGATGATGCCAGGTATGAGCGGCAAGGAAGTATGCGCCATACTTGAAGCTGAGCCGGCCTTGAGGAGACGCCACGTGATCATCTTGATGACAGCAATGGACAGGTTAGATGAAGGCACGCCACTCAGGGTTGATGCGACGATTCCCAAGCCCTTTACGGTGAACGATGTGCTTGGGGTGGTGGGGCCATACTTGGAGTAGAGCCAGAGCATTCCCACAAGGATAACCCCGGTGCAACAGGTCTGTCATCTGCCAGAAAAAAGCATTATTTTTTCCGAGGCAGTGAGGGAAGTCCAAGGGAACCGGCGTCCATCTGAAAGAAGTTACACAACTTCTGGCGGTAATAGGGAATAGGTGTGACTTTCCCTTTTTCCCAGCGATTCACGGTGATATGGGTCACGCCGATCTCCTCAGCCAGTTCTTTCTGCGTCAAATCGTGCTGCTCACGCGCCCTCCTCAGCAGTTCGTTGGGCATGGCCTTCTTTCCCGCCATCGAAGTTTTCTTCCTGGGCATAGATACTTCATCCCCTCTCACTTTGCTACGGGGACACCATTACGATGAACAACTCGATAGCCAGAGATCGGGTTTCTATAGTATACGACGGAATACAGCGTGAACAGTAAAAAATCGTCGATGCAGTAATTCAGATCCAGCAGGATGCGGCAGGCGCTGATAAAGCTGATTCCGCAGTACTTTGAGCATTTCAAATCTGTCATTGCCAGCCGAACCTAGTAGTAGAGAAGGCGTATCTACTCACAGAATCTGGTTCGTCCCTACGACCGCGATAATGCGCGCGTAGGTTGCTGTCTGGAGGATGGCTGTGACAGCGCCGGTACGTATGTCCAGCGCATAGAGCGCACCATCGGCGTAGAAGGTGACGATGTGATTATTGAACCACGCGCCTAATTCTATCAAAAGAGCCGAAGAGGTCGCCAACAAGCGCGGCCTGGAGGCATGAAGCTGCGCGCCTGAGCCGGTGATCTGTACTGTGTAGAGGGCACTGTGACGATCAAATGGGGACTGGGAATCGCTGGAGAACTCGACGTAGACCAGTGTATGCGCGTCGGGGGTGAACAAGGGCGTGGTGACCCAGTGATAGGCAGCGCTATTACTCAGGTTATGTTGTCCTGGCAGGACTACTTGTGAGGCGCTCACTGTTAACGGTTGACCGACCAATGTTGCCAGGTTCAAGCTATTGGCGTAGGTGAGCGGAGCAATATCGATAGGGATACTGTTATCGGTAGGATAGGGCACAACCCCTTCGTCTGGAGAGTAAAGCAGGGTATTGCTATAGGGAGCAAGCGCTAAGGGTCCCTGCAAAGAGCTTTCATCCAGCAAGAGCTGCGGCGCAGCAGGGGATGGCGCTGTAAGGTCAAGCGACCACAATCCGTACTGTACCGCTTCATGGCTGCCCTGGTCATCGGTGAGGAGCAGGGTAGTATCTCCCTGGTTTCCCGGGCCAGTCATGAAAGAGAAGACACGAAAACAGGGACAATCAGCGCCTGGTTGTTGATAGACCAGGCGCTGGTCTGCTAATGAGCCTGCATAAATATTCGTGCTGCCGTTGCCATCAATGGATTCGGTGCTCCAGGCCACTGCCGATCCATCATTGCTCAATGCTATAGAGGTAATAATCTGGTCGGGGGCAAGAGCGGCTATCTGGGTAGATGTTCCATCGAAAATGTCCGTTAGCCACAGGCCATTTCCGGCGTAAAGCAGCTGGCCGGTTGGAGTCAGGAGCGGTCGCACGGCTTCGCTGTAGGCATAGCCCGGTGTTGGAAGCAGTTGCGGCGATCCACCGGAGGTGGAAACCATGTACAGGTTATTTTGTTGCTCGTAGATGATGTAATGCCCGCCAGGTAACTGGAGTGGGGGTATTTTCTTGTTGTTAGGCGTGAGGATGGGGGTGGAGGTGGACGTGCTATCCTGATCCTGGGCCGCGGTAGGGGTCTGGTTCCCGGGTGTCGCCTGGTGAATCTGTGGGAAACTGGATGCTATCAGGCCCGTAAATAAGAAGAGAAGCAAGCTTATAAGCAAAAGTAAGGAGATAATGCCCGCTTTTGAGAAACGCGCCTGCTGCTCCGGTAATGGCGGCGAGATGCGCGGCTGCGGTCGATTTGGTGGGTCACTTACTTGCGGTATCAATGTTCTTGCATGCCTCTATTCTCGAGATTATAGATGTTGAGTATATACGAAACAGGCTTGTCGCGCCAAGAGTCCTAGTACTCTCAGGCTGTTTGCTCCGCAGGCGCAACCGCTCCGCGCGGCCCGGCTTTGCTGGCATAACGAGTGATGAAAGCAGCCGTTTTAGCGAATACTTCCTCGCGATCATGATCCTTCATGATTACATGATAGGAACGATGGAGGGTGACGAGGTATTTCTCTTTCGAACCAAGCAGCCTATAGATCTCACGTCCATCACGGGCGGGGACAACGTGGTCAAAAATTGATGTCATGACGAGCGCAGGCGCAGTGACATGGGGGAGCTCGGCCCGTAATTGTGGCAGAAAGCGCAGCATGCTTTCAACCGAGGCCAGGGGCATCCAGCGATATACATCCCGTTTGTAGCGACGGCGGATTCGCCAATGCACATCTTCGCCCAGCGACGGTAGCAAGGGAGTCACGCGCCTGGCAAGGCCCACGGCAAGCTCCGTCCAGGGGTGCATGTACAGCGGTGCACACATGCTTACAATACCTGCCACTTCTTCGTGAGCGGCAACATGCAACGCCAGCGCTCCTCCCAGAGAATGCCCGACCAGAAACACGACATCACAGCGCTGCTTGAGGGCTTGTAGTTCCTCACCCACGGCTTTTTCCCAATCCGACCAACCCTTGGAGATCAACTCGCGCACGTGGACACCATGTCCTGGCAGGAGCATATTGTTGGTGAGCATGCCATGGTCCTGGAGAAATTCTTCCAGACCGGCGAAATCACTGCTGGTGCCGTTCAACCCGTGCACAAGCAGCACACCCACGGCTGGCTTTTTTGCAGGATCGGATGCATGCTGTGATATCTGGGATGTGGTCATGGCCAGGTTTCCTCTTCCTAAAATCTCCTTCAAAAGGGTTTTTTGCTTTATAGCATATCTTTTATAAATACGATTTTACAAGAGTGTGGTTACAAAGACTGGCGAAAACAATTGCCCTTTTCTAGCATACGTGGTATATTCACCCTTGTAAACACGCCTCTGATGTAACACGGCGCGTATGGTAGTATAGAAATAGAAGTCAAGTACCTCCGCAGGGGGGAATCAAGCAGAAGAAGGAGGGCGGCATTCCTCCCACATCTAAAGCCGTGGGTATCCTGCCGCTTATTCAATGAAGTTTTCAACCAAGGCTATTCATGCAGGACAGGAGCCTGATCCATCGACGGGTGCGATCATTACGCCTATTTTCCAGACGGCGACCTACGCCCAGGCGGGACTGGGAGAACATAAAGGTTTCGAATACGCACGTACCAGCAATCCCACACGCAGCGCGCTCGAAACATGCATTGCGGCCCTCGAAGATGGGCGGTATGGACTGGCCTTCGCCTCGGGCATGGCTGCCGAGAGTGCCATCCTCAGCCTGCTGAGCGCGGGAGATCATATCGTTGCCTGCGATGACTTGTATGGTGGTTCGTATCGCATTTTTGAACGCGTGATGCGCCGTTACAATGTTGAGGCCAGCTATGTACCAGCAGGCGATGTCGCGGGCTATGAAAAGGCCATGCGTTCAAATACGAAACTGGTGTGGCTGGAGAGCCCTACCAACCCCTTGCTCAGTCTGGTGGATATTCAAGCGGTGGCAGCACTTGCCCACAGTCGCAACTTGCTGGTCGTCGTTGACAATACCTTTGCCAGTCCGTATTTTCAGCAGCCACTGCACCTGGGCGCGGACATCATCGTTCATAGCACCACCAAATACATAAATGGGCATAGTGATACCATTGGCGGGGCCGTAGTTACGAGCAATGCGGAGGTGTGCGAGGCGATCAAGTTTTACCAAAATGCCGCAGGAGGAGTGCCTGCACCCTTTGATTGCTGGTTAACGCTGCGCGGCATCAAGACCCTGGCGGTGCGCATGCGCCAGCACGAAGCGAATGCACAGGCGGTGGCGAAATTCCTGGCAGTGGTACGCCGCTTTAAGGTCTTCACACTGGCGGAGAGCCTTGGCGGGGTCGAATCGCTGGTCTGCCACCCTGCATCTATGACACACGGTTCCATCCCACAGCATATCCGCGAGGCTCGCGGCTTGACTGAGACGCTGCTGCGACTGTCAGTAGGGATCGAAGATGTAGAGGATTTACTTGCCGACCTGCAACAGGCCCTGGCCTAGGAGGTATGGTAGGGACGACATCCCATGTGGAGCGGCTTCTCATCTGAGATTGAAACAGTCGTTACTTTCGTAGAGGCCATGCGATGTAATATTATATGAAGGCTGTGCGTTTATATTACCAGGGACCTATTATATTATGTATTAGATGGCGCGCAACTATATGTATGAATTGTAACTACTTTGAACCTGAATGATGAAACAGGAGGCTCGTTTTAACTATGGCATCTCCCACTATAGCCCGGCGGTATAGCAAGCGGAGCATCATCGTCATATCAGTGGCATTGCTGGCTATGCTTCTGCTAAGCGCGTGCGGCGGTAATCCTCAAACACAACAGAAAGCCAATCAGACTAAAACTAAACTTGACTCTTTGATCGCTCACGCACAGAGTATCGGTGTACCCGCTGCTACGCTGCAACCTATTCTGGTCCAGGAGGCACAACTTAGTAGTACGAGCGCTCCCATGACCCTGTTTAACGATCAGCCAGCGACTGATTACTACGCAAACCTGACACGGCGCTATCAAACGCTTGGGATCCAGGTACGTGGCCTGGAGACGCAGGTGACACAACAGTTAGACTACCAGGCTTACCTGGATATACAGAAACTTGAGAGCGCACTGGCCCAGAGGCAGACACAGGGGTTTGTCGAGGCAAAGACGTTCGCCACACAGCTTGACGACTACCAGGCACAACTGGCCAAGGCCCAGTATCCAAAAGATTATATCCAGATCAGCATCAATGCCCGGCGTTCTACACAGGCACTGCGCCTGATGGGACCGGCATACGAGGATTTGAAGGCGCTACAACGCGTCATCAAGCAGATGCAGGCTTCTAAACTCGATGTAACCGCGCTGAATCTGGAGCGACAAAATGACCTGGAACTGTTCCGCAGTGCCAGCAAGCCGGAAGACTTCACCCAGCTCCTAGACCAGATGAACACACAGCTGCAGGAAACTACTATCGTATCCATCCAGGCTATCCCTTATGTTGGCGCGGCAAAGCTCGCAGAATTCAGCAACGACATCCAGTTGACCCAGCAGTACGGCCAGGACGTAACGAAATTCCAGCAGCGGCTCACCGCAGACCAGGCAGCATTGAACAATGCCAAAACGATCAAGGACTACCTCACCCTGGCAACTCAGATCGACAATGATGTCGCCTCCATTCAGCTACCTATGATCCGGGGCGAGGCTAACTACTTGCTCAAGCAATTCCATCACGAAGTAACCAGCTGGGGCAATGCGCACAAGTACCACGATCCGCAGAACGGGAACTCATATCCGCTGGACTACGAGTACGATATGCAGGGCATCGGCTCCGACGCTAATAGCGTGGTCCAGACCGCCCGGTCAATCGATGATTATCAAGCAGCGGTCGACAACATCAATAACGATCTTGCTAGCCTGCATGCCATGGAGGCCGATCACGGCGATAAGACGTCCTGGCATCACGCGCATGCCGCTGACCTGCAATTGATCCAGCGTTATGGCCTCACTGGCCAGGTGATTGTGGTTGCGCTGGTTGAGCAGACGATGCGGCTCTACCAGAATGGTAAGGTGGTGCAGGCCTTCCGCATCACCACTGGGCAATTCCAGCTCCCCTCACCTCCAGGGGTATGGCGTATCCTGCTGCGCCAGTCGCCGACGACGTTCAAGTCCAGCGAACCGAAGGGGTCGGCATTCTGGTATCCTGATACCAAGATCAACTATGCGATGGAGTACCACTGGGGTGGCTACTACTTTCACGATAGCTGGTGGCGAGCCGATTATGGTCCTGGAACGAACTTCCCCTCTACTAACAGAGTCTGGCGGGTACCCGCGAGGGTGCCTGCCCCCCATAGTTACCAGGGCGAGGGCAAGCCTCGCCCCTACATTTAGGATTCGCTGCTTCAACGGTTTGATGCGTTTGGGCAAAATGCCGTTTGACATATTTACCGCGTTTCTGCTATAATCCGTGGGCACTCAATCCGACGTCGTGTCGGTATTTTTGTGAAGTAGCCCATGAGAAGGGGCAGACGTTCCGGGGAGGATTTGTACTTAGATGCCCAATAATGCCGCCGCAGAGAAACGCATGCGCCAGGAGCGAAAACGTCGCTTACACAACCGCATGGTGAAATCGATCGTCAAGACGGAGATCACAAAGGCTCGTCAGGCCATCGACACTGGCTCAGAGAGCGCCGAGGAAGCAGTACGAGCGGCAGTCAGCGAACTTGATCGCGCTGCTAAAAAAGGTGTTATTCATCGAAACAATGCTGCTCGCCGCAAATCGCGCCTGATGAAGCAGCTCAACACAATGTAGGTTTGTGCGCCCTATGCCACCCTAATGGAGAGCATAGGCCAGGCAATAAGCGCACAGGAGGTTTAGAGGGATGGCCGATAAACAAGTCATAACGAAGCCAGCAGGGCAAGCATTACTGGCTTCCGTTGAAAAGGCTCAGTTACGCAAAGATATACCTGAGATTAAATCGGGCGACACTGTGCGCCTGCAAGTCAAAGTCGTCGAAGGGAACCGCGAGCGCTTGCAGCCCTTCGAGGGCGTAGTTATGTGCCTGCGTGGCGGTGGCGTCAATCGCAATTTTACCGTACGCCGCATTACCCATGGCATTGGCGTGGAGCGTACCTTCCTTATCCACTCTCCGCGCATCGAGAAGATTGAGGTAGTGCGCCACGCGCGGGTGCGCCGCAAGCAACTGTACTATCTGCGCGGTCTGACCGGGAAAGCGGCCCGCTTGAAAGAAATACGGCCTATGACCAGCAAGGAAGCGGCAGCGAAGGAAGCGGCGAAG
>WNFY01006511.1_pt1 | contig 11405 bp, 11 predicted proteins | sample 5400091 | NCBI WGS metagenome assembly WNFY01 (sample SAMN13153364, study PRJNA577476) | soil metagenome | isolation source: 60 cm soil or saprolite under grassland replicate 1 | place: USA:California | collected 2016-06-15
GCCAAGGCGACGCCGGCCATGCGCAAAAGCGATCAGGAGGTCGCGGCCCTGCCTCCCCCCGAAGACGTGCCGTTCTAGGGCGTGGATGTCTTGCGCCGCGATAGCGTCGCGCTATCGCGAACTCATCACGCGTTCGGCGCCGCGCGCTGACCTGCGGACAGCGCAGAATTATGCTCGCGGCGACGTGCACCTTCTCGGACGGAGGAGGAGCCAATGGCGTCCAGTGCCCACGTGTTGATCCAGAACTGCGCCATGTCGATCAGTTTCATCTTCATGGTCGTGTCGGCAGTCCGCTCCGCCAGTCGGAGACACGCCGCCGCCGCGTCCAGACAATCACTTTTACTGTTCGCCACGGTTTGCCCCGCCGCGACCAGCCTGAACCGTCACAGCCCCGGGTCCGCGAGTCCTCCGGGGCTGTTGACGAGCGCCCTCGGCCAGGACTTAGGGTTTGCCCGAAAGCACCCGCTTTCCCAATGCTCGATAGAGGACACAGTTCAGTACGTAGGAATACGTAGCTGTCACAATTCAAACTGAGGCACGACCGAGGAGGAAGTGATCGAACCAAGAATCACAGTCGAGAGCGAGCCGCAATCTATTCCGGCTTACTTGTACTCCGGATGGGGGAGCGGCCCTTCGTGATCGAAGACTTGACCGAGGTCGCGGGAATCGACCCAGACGCCGCAGGCCGGGCATCGGTAAAAATACGTAGCTTCCTCTGGCGGTAGCTTGCGAATGTTCTTTCCGCCCGGAACGTCGGTCATGGACGGCAGAACCCGCGAGCGAACGCGGAGGTTTCATTCCACCAATGCCGGCGGCGCAGAGCAGCGCGTCAAAAACGCCACGCGTCATGCTCCTTCAAGACGGTTTCACACAAAATGTCGGGATTGCGCTCGCCGGCCTGGGCGAGCTCGATCATTCGCCTGGCAATGACCTCGTGGGCGAGATCGCCGTCGCGACCTGCAAGTCGCAGGGCCACGCAGGTCATTTCAAATGCGACCCCGAGGACGCGCTTGGTCTCGGTATCAGCCTCGAAGCCGTCGAGGTACGGCGTGATGGGCATTGGTGCGCTCCGATCCGTTCAGGCGGGAGCGCGACCGGTCTCTCTGCCGCCGGCGCCTGACCCCGTGCCGCTGCCGGTGATGCAACCGACGTTAGCTCGGAATCGCATTTGAGTCTTTCGATTTAATATAGAACTCGGGCAGATCCACGATTATTGTAGAGCAAGCTTTCAGGCCGCGATGCATGATTACGCTACCCGAGCTAGCGGCAGGAGCCCTGGGCTCCTTCCTTGCCGCCGATATGAAGGATCGGTTCGGGGCTTCGCATGCGCGCTTGGCTGAACTCATTCCGTTCGCAAGGGGACGGGGATGATGGCTACGTTGTTGATGGGACTGGCCGCAAGGTTTCATTGCCGCGCGGATCGTCCGACGCCGCGCTTGCGCCATATCACGTTGAACGATCGATGCTGTTCGTGCTGGATCGTCTCGCGGCAGTCGAGGAACTCGACGGCGCGCGGATCGCACGTGCAATCGGATTCACGCGATTCCCATATTCATCGTCGACCGACGAGAAGGAGGAGGTTGACGAAGAAGGCGAACTCTTACGAGCCGCAGATCTCATCGGTCAGCTTGGCGATCCCCACTATTTGAGAAAAGCCAATGCGCTCTACTACGAATTTGAAGAAATTGGTCTGAACAAGCAGCTCGGCTATGAATCGCCAGCAGACATCGTCGATAAATATCCGCAATTTTATTGGAACCGAATCTCGCCGCACATCCAGACCGCTATCGGTTATCTCAATGTTACCTCGAGCGGACGCCAGTGGATTGCAGGACTTTACAGCAACGTATTTCGTGCCGAGCGTGAGCTACGGCATTCTGGGCCACAGCCGTAGCGATTTCATCACGCTTCTCGGCGGCGCGGCCGCGGGGTGGCCGCTCGCGGCGCGCGCGCAGCAATTCCACAGAGTGCCTCGTATCGGCGTCCTTCTGATGGGTACCCCTACGTCCTTCGCGGCACGGCTAGATTCAGAACAATTCAGGTCTTCCCCAAGGATCTCGAGTTGGCAGCGACGCTTTCGTCACGACCGAAACGCGGGAGGGCCAATATGCAAATCTTCATCACCGGCGCGAGTGGCTTTATTGGCGGCGCGGTTGCATCAGCCCTTATCGCAGACGGCCATACGGTTCGCGGCCTCGTTCGCAGCAAGGCGAAGGCCGACGCGGTTGCAGCGTACGGCGTCGAAGCAGTCGTTGGATCGCTTGATGATGCGACGCTGTTGCAGGTCGAAGCCCGGGCTGCCGATGCTGTCGTCAATGCGGCCAGCAGCGATCACCGCGGTGCAGTCGAGGCGTTGATTGCCGGTCTGTCCGGTTCCGGCAAACCCTTGATCCATAGCAGCGGCAGCAGCATCGTGGCCGATCTCGCCATGGGTGAACTGTCCGATCGAATCTTTCACGAGGCGACGCCAATCGAGCCGCACCCCGATAAGGCCGCTCGTGTCGCGATCGACCGGCTGGTGCTCGCTGCTTCCGGCATCCGCTCGGTGGTGCTCTGCAACACGATGATCTACGGCAATGCTCTAGGGGCCCCGGCGCAAAGCGTCCAGATCCCCGCGCTCGTGCGCCAAGCCAAGGCATCCGGGGTCGCGCGGTACATCGGACGCGGACTGAACCGTTGGTCGAATGTACATATCGCCGATGTCGCGGCGCTTTATACGTTAGCCATCGCGAAAGCACCCGCCAGCACATTCATGTACGTCGAGAGCGGCGAGGAGGCGTTGGCCGAAATCGCGAAGGCCATCGCGGTCCGACTTGGTCTCGGCGCTCCACAATCCTGGTCCGCCGAGCAGGCGATCACCGCCTGGGGTTGGAACATGGCAGTGTTCTCGCTCGGCTCAAACAGCCGTGTGCGCGGCAAAGCCGCGGCCGATCTCGGCTGGTCACCTACCCAGCGGTCAGTCACGAGGTGGATCGCCAGCGAACTCACTTAGGACTGGGATCGCGTCGCATCGCGTCGCGCGTGGCGGCGCACATGACGGTGCCGCGACTGGTGTCTGTCAGTTGTTTCGGGATGCAATAAATGGCAAGTTCGACGATCCAACAGATGCATGGCTGCGCTACGGAGAAGCGGTCATGATGAACACAGCGCACGCCGCGACCGCCGATGCCTTCGCGCGTGCGCCGCTGCCGAAGCGCTTTTGCAACCTCGATCGTTTGCTTCACGCCATGAAGGCGCGCGGTCTCGACGGGATCGTGGCCACCGCTCCGTGGAACGTGTTCTACCTCACAGCGTTCAACGGCATCGCGCACAAGTCGGACGAGCCGCGGCCTTACGCCGTGATACTCTCGCGCCACATGCCGGACCATCCTGTCCTCATTCTTGCTGATTACTACCTAGCGACGTTTCTCAAACAGCCGACGTGGGTCGAGGATTTGCGGCCGTTCCGCGCCGTGATGATGCCACTCGACCTACCAGCGCAGCGCAGTGATATCGATCGTTTCATCCCGCAAGACGGGGCGGAGGCGTCGTGGATAGCCCATGCCCGCACGGCCTATGCCTTCGACATGGCCAGCGCCGTCCGTCGCGCGCTCAAGGATCTCAGGCTCGAGCACGGGCGCGTTGCCTTCGACGACATGGGCTTCGGGTTCCGTTTGGAGGTCGAGGGGCTCGAGGTCGCGGATGGCTACGACCCACTGATGTTCGCGCGCGCAGTGAAGACCGAGACCGAGTTGGGCCTGTTGCAGCGCGCGACCGCCCTCAACGAGGCGGCGATCCGACGCACCATCGCCGCCTGGGACAAGGGCGCGACCTGGCGGGATCTCAATAAGGCCTATGCGTGCGCCGTCACCGAGTTGGGCGGTTTCGTGCGCGACCCGGGCGGCATGGTGTGGGGTCATCCGCGCGGCACAGATCCCGCGCTCACGCTCGCCACCGGCCTCGAGAACGACGTGATCGAGCCTGGCAGCCACGTCATGTTCGACTGCCACGGCACCATCGATCTTTATTGCTGGGACGGCGGCAAGACCTGGGTGGTAGAGGGCGAGCCTGAAGGCGCGGCCAAGCGCTTTGCCGATGCGACGGCAATGGTGGCGCAGATGCTGCTTTCCGCCATGCGACCGGGCGCGCGCATCAGCGAGCTGCAGGCCAAAGGTCGCGAAATCTACCGGCGGGAAGGCGTGCCGGACCCGGCTTCAGCCGTCATCTTCTTCCACGGCCTCGGCCTGTCGCACATGGACATCGAGCAACGCACGGCTGACGCCAAGTCGAACGTCGATTGGATGCTGGAAGACGGAATGGTGGTCCCAGTCCACCTGCTCTACCCGGGCGGCGAGCACGAGCGGTTCTGGCTGGAGGAGGTGGTCGCCATCGGAAACGACGGCGGCAAACCGCTGTTCTCTTGGGGATTTGGACCGCTGACGCGGGAAGGCTCAATCAAACAAAATCACTAGAGCATGCGGTGGCCACTGTGCCGGTGCATCCAAATTTCCGCTCGTGCGACGATACGAATTGGAAGTCCGCTCCGTGATGGACGCGTTGTGTTGGTGGGCAAGCAAATCCAATCAACAAGCTTGCGATCGCAACGAAAAGTATGGCGACGCTTCGCTGGCCAAACATTGGGAGAAGGAAGATCGACAGGGCGGCTGCCGCGAAATCAGCCCAATAAAGAATCAGGCTTAAGCAGACGTCCCAAGACGTCGGCCAATTTGTCCGCTTTTGGGACTAAGCGGACAGTCGGCAGCGCTGGTCGTAGTGATTTTGAGCCGAGGGTGGTCGCTTTCGAGCTGCTAAGCGGCAGGCGGGGCAACCTGATTACGGCGCACGCATATAAGATGGCGTACCCCCAGCGAGAAAATCTTCACGCGGTGGCGCGAAGATATCCACAACCTCGGTGTCTTCGGAGAAGAAACCTTCGTGCTCGGTGTCGCCGGGAATAACTGCAACATCGCCCCCGATCATCGAATGCCGCTCGTTGCCGATGCGGAAATCCATCTTGCCCTTGAGCATCCAAACGATCTGCTCGTGCGGATGCTGATGCGCACCCGCATGCGCGCCGGCCTTGACTTTCCACCACACGATCATTCCATGCTTCCCCGCCAGAACGCGGCGCTCAATTTTGTCATTGATACGCTCCCACGGCAGCTTCTCAAGCGCGCCGAACCCAGACATCACGGGCATGATTATTTTCCTTCCGTTGCGTTGCCCCCAGAACATTATAGCGGCTCTCGACTGTCGCGGGGGCCTACTAATTACGCGCGTCAATCACAGCATCGGCGCATGTCCGCTTGCGGGGGAACTGCGGTCATGGAACGGCGAGGAATCGATGCTATCCTCTGTCGTATTCTAAGTTTTGAACGCTCTTCCGGTTACGCGCGCGATGTCTTGCGCCAACGCGGCTCGATGTCGCTGCGCGGGGCTTTAGACCGGGGAGCGGAAGATATCTGTGACCGGCGTCACATCTCGCGCGAAACTTGGGAGGACTGGAACCCATAGGAAATTGCTATAGCCCGCAGATCAACGCACTGCCTTCGTTAGTGCGAGTTGCGGTACTATCTAACGCGAATTCCCCGGACAGCGCGCAGGCGCAGAGAACCGAAGCTGCGGCACAAGCGCTGAGGCTTGAGCTGACGAGCTTTCCTATCAGCGGGCCGGATCAGCTTGCCGGCGTATTTGAGAGGATGAGTGAAGCGCGAACCATCGCCGCTCTGTTCCGCGGTACCCTCTGGTTTCTCGACGTTTCACGATCTCCGGCGAGTTCTTAGGCTTTTTAGAAGCGCCTCGGCCTGGATCACGTCGGCCGTGTCGAAACCTTCGGTGAACTGATCATAAGTGGATTGCAACAACGTCAGGGCTTCCTCGATGCGACCTTGCCCCTGCCAGAGACGCACAAGATCGCATGCCGTGCGTAGTTGCCAGGAAAGCGCCTGCTGGGACCGTCCAGTTTCCAGGCTCTCGACGAGCAGTTTCTCGATCTCGTCGGCCGCAGCGCGCCCGGTCGCCTGCAACAAGCCGGCCTTGATCCGCAGCACCTCGGCGAGGGCCCAGCGTTCACCCGTCTCGTCCGAAATGGCGAGTGCTTCTCCGATGGTATTTAGTGCGGCATCGCTGTGGCCCGCCTTGGCGTGAATCTCGGCTTTGAGGGCGAGAAAGATGGGCAACCACAGGCGCGCGCCAGTCTTGCGCCAAGCCGCTAGACCTTTATCAAGCTTTTCGATCCCTTCGTCTACGTTCCCCTGCCATGCGATGGCCCAGCCGTCGAGAATCCGCCCGCCGGCCGCCCAGAACGGAAAGTCGTGCTCGCTGCAAATCGAAATGACGGTGTTGGCATATGATCGCGTATCCTCCGGGCAGCGGCGGAAGATATCCATCATGCCGCGGGCATGAGAAACGGTGTAGGCAAGCGTAAACGGATGTGACAACGCCTCAGCACGTTTCGTCGCCTCGGCCGCGACCGCCGCCGCCTGATCGACATATCCCAGATGCCACAGCGCCCAACACAGATAGCTCAGGGCGGTCGCTCCGATGTCCTGACCGTAGACGTACTTGGATTGAGAATGGTGCTCAGGATCGTATAGCTCCCGAGCGCGTTCGAGGTGTTGGCGCCCAGCAGCAAATTCACCCATCTGCACATAGGTAGTGCCGAGGGTGCGATGGGACAGGCAGACTGAAGCGCTCTCATCATGCCGCTCTGCTTCGGCAAGAAACTCCACCGCCGCCTTCTGCTGCATCGCGACCTCACCGGCGACGTAGTAGGACGCCCATATCCCGTAAAGGATGATGCACTTCTGCGGCACCTCGGTATGCTCATCGGTCAATGCCTTCGCCTGCAGCAGAACTTGCCTAGTTTCGGGCGCGGCATAGCCGCGGCCTGCGATCATCGCCTGGGCGAGCATCGCCTGCAGTTCGAGCGCTTTTCGCTTGTGCTCCGGACCGTCGGGAAGTGATTGCAGAAGTTCCAGCGCGAGCTTCAGATGCCCAATGGCTTCCGCATTGGCCGAGCTCTCGTTCGCACGCTGCCCGGCTTTTCGTAAGTAATTGATGGCCAGTTCGGTGCGCCCCGCTTGCGCCAGATGATGCGCCATCAGCTGCGGTTGTGTCTCTGCCAACTCGGCGAACTGGTCCTCGAGCGCATCGGCGATACGGCGATGCAGTGCCTGGCGCCTCCCCCGCAGCAAGCTCGCGTACGCCGCATCCTGCAGCAGGACGTGCTTGAAGATGTAACTGGAATCCGGCGGTTCGCCGCGGCTGAAGATCAATCCAGCGTGCGTGAGTTGCGCTAGCGCCGACTGCAGTGCAATGCCGGAAATTGGCGCGACTGCCGCGAGCAGGCGATAAGTGAATTCACGACCGATAGCCGCGCCGATCTGGGCAACCTCCTTGATCGGGCTGAGCCGATCAAGACGCGCCATCAATGAATCGTGCAGCGTGGTCGGAATGGCGAGATGCGGCAGCGGGCCGACCGTGATGTAGCGATCCCCTGCGTCCCGGAGCAGCCCGGACTCCAGCACCATCTTGGTCAGCTCCTCGATAAACAGGGGAACCCCATCGGTCTTGTTGATGATCTGCTCGAGCACTTCGGCTGGCAATTCCTTGCCGCCTGCCAGATCCCGGATCATCGCGCTGGCTTTGTCGCGCCCAAGTCGATCGATATGGATCATGGTCACGTGTGGCTGATCGAGCCACGGCGGGAAAAACTCGGGCCTGAAGGTGATCAGGAGTAAGACCGGAGCCGTCTTGACCGCCCCGATGAATCGATTCGTTGCTTCCAGCGTGGAAGGATCGATCCAATGTGCGTCCTCGATTACGAAGAGCACCGGCTTTGTGCGCGCAAGGGTCATAACTTGACGGGCCAGAGCCTCGATCATGAGATCTTTCTGCCGTCGCGGCGTCAGCTCCAAGGCCGGATAGCGTCCATCCGTTGGGATCGACAGCAAGGCGGCATAGAGCGGGGCGTCGGCCACTATCTCTGAACCGATCTGGGATAACAGGGCCTCGAGCTTCTCGAGCTTGACCTCGGGGGGATCGAGTGGTTGGAAATGCGCCGCATGTTCGTGCTGGCTGATAATTGGATAAAATGGACTGTTGGTATGATAGGGAGAGCATTGGAGTCGTATCGTCACGTGTGCATCATCTATGATCCGAACCAATAGCGTTTTGCTTATGCGCGACTTGCCGATGCCGGCCTCGCCACACAGCAGAGCAATCTGACCCTTGCCGGCCTTGATCCGCTTCCACAAGCCGTACAACTGGTGCAGCTCATTCTGCCGGCCGACAAAGCGCGTAAGGTTCGTCGGATGGATTGCGGCGAAGCGACTTTCGGTCACTCGTTCCCCCAACACCCGCCACGCCATCACAGGCTCGGAAAGGCCCTGATTTCAAACGGCCCCAGCTGCTCGCACACGAACATATCCCCGAGCAGCCGCAGTGTGCTGGCGGCTATGACTGTGGTGTTAGGGGCGGACACGCTTTGCAAGCGAGCAGCTAGATTCGGAGTCTCTCCGACGACCACCTGCTCCTGCGCCGACGCCTCGCCAATGAGGTCACCGACAATGACCACGCCGGTTGCAATTCCAACCCGCACCTGCAGCGGGTCCCCGGTCGGAAGCAGCAGCTGATTCACCTTTGCCACGAGATTCAGCCCCGCCCGCACGGCGCGTTCAGCATCGTCCTCGTGCGCCTGGGGGTAGCCAAAATAGACAAGGAGTCCGTCGCCCATGAATCGGGCCACATGCCCGCCCATCTGAGTGACCACCGCAGCACAAGAGCTTTGGTATCCGCGGACCACCTCGCGCAAGTCTTCGGGGTCGAGCTTGACCGCCAGAGCGGTCGAGCCGACCAGATCGCAAAAAAGCACGGTCAGCTGGCGTCTCTCGGGCTCGGATAGCGGCGGGGCCCGGCCGGTGCCCGACGCGCCGGCGGCTGGTCTCGCGCCTGGAAGCGAAGCGATCGCTCTGAGCATCCGTTTTCGATGGCCGAGCGCGACACCCAATCTCTCCAGATCGGCCTCGCTCACATCGGACAGGACATCGAGATCGATGGCATTCTCGGCAAAGACAGTCGCGTATTGCGCGAGTCCTATCCCATCAAGCCAAGTCGTTATCTCGTCATCGGTGCTCACGGCTTCACGCTCACGAGCGTTCTTGCTCATCAAAAGTCATCTATTTTGCCTGGTACGCTTTAAGCGCCAACGCTTTGACGCAGATCAAAATCTCTTTCGGGCTCATCCATGCCGGCAAAATGCCCCGCACTGTGTGCTCCCCACCATCCCAATTCTGCCCGAGTGTAATCGAGCATTCTGTGATGGCCATGACAGGAAAGCCTCTAAGCACCGGCAGCGGTTCATGTTGGTTACCGCTGTGTGAGAAATTTCCACCGGCTTGCGTGGGCATAATGGTCTAGGTCCAATGAGCACAATGGTCTAGTCCAATGGGCACAATGGCCTAGGCCTCAATGCAAACGTCCGGCGACCGACCACGCAGCGCTTCGCAGAACTCTACCAAGTTGCGGAGGAAGCCAACCAGCTCGACGGGCCAAAAATCGAGCGGGGTCTGTGAACCAGATCACCACTCCCGCACGTCGTCCGAACTACATTCGGATGTGTTGTGATTGGTCTCGGTCACAAAGAGAGGCTGTCGTGGCAAAGGACACCGTGCGGGACTATCGGACCGACCGGGCACGGCCCCGCGGATTCACAACGATTCAGATTTTTCCCAAGGACATGCCGGCCATTCTGCGGCAGTGTGCTGTGCGCGAAACCAAGCGCACGGGGCCAGTCGGCGGCGCTGGTACCGCATAGGGGAGGAAGTCCCCCATGCTCGACATCAAGCGACGGGAGTTCATAACGCTGCTCGGCGGCGCGGCGGCTGCATGGCCGCTCGCGGCGCGGGCACAGCAGCCTGATCGCGTGCGGCGCGTCGGGGTATTGATGGGAATTTCAGATGATCCGGAGGGACAGGCGCGCGTCGCGGTTTTCCGTCAGGCACTTGCGGCCCTGGGCTGGACAGAGGGCCGCAATGTTCAGTTCATCTATCGATGGAGTGCGGGCGATGTAGTGTATGCGCGCCAGTTCGCCAAAGAGTTGCTCGATTTGCGGTCGGATGTGATCCTGGCCAATTCGACGCCCATCGCCGTCGCGGTCAGGGATGTCACCCGCACGACTCCCACGGTATTTGTACAGGTAAGCGACCCCGTCACCGCCGGTGTGGTGCAAAGCTTGGCGCGACCGGGTGGCAATCTCACCGGCTTCACGAATTTCGAGCCCTCAATAGCCAATAAGTGGCTTGAACTGGTGAAATGGGTCGCTCCAAAAATCACGCGTGTCGCATATCTCTTTAATCCAAATACAGCGCCTCTCTTTTACGCGAGGGCGGTCGAGACCGCTGCGCCGTTGCTGTCAGTAAAGCCGTTTGCTGCAGAGGTTCACAATACGGCCGAGATGGAAGGCGTCATCGAGCAATTTGCGCGCGAATCCGGTAGCGCGCTCATCGTGCTGCCGGACCTGTTCACCGCAACGAATCGTCAATCGATCATCGGGCTCGCCGCTCACCACCGCTTACCCGCCGTCTATCCGTTCCGCTACTTTGTCGCAAGCGGCGGTCTGATGTCCTATGGGATTGAGATGCTCGACACATACCGGCAGGCAGCATCCTATGTCGATCGCATCCTCAAGGGTGAAAGGCCCAGCGACTTGCCGGTCCAGCAGCCGACCAAGTTCGAGTTTGTGATCAACCTGAAGACAGCCAAGGCGCTCGGCCTCACGGTGCCGTCTCAATTGCTCGCCCGCTCCGACGAGGCGATCGAGTGAGGCAGCGCTGATGTCTGCTAGTGGCACGTCACGTCAGTTGGTTGCGACGCTTAATTCGGTCGCTATCGGAGGTACAGCGGACATTATGCGAGCAGATTGGGTTGTGCCGGTCAGAGTGCACTCGATCTCGTGTGAGTCCGAGCGAGCGCGGAGCAAAGAAGCCCAGCCGAAGCGGGGGTGTTGGTGCATCGGCAATTTTGCGGGGTGCAGCCTCTTTAACCGAGTTCCTTCATGCAGCCCGCCTCTTTGCTGCCGGGGCGGCTTGGTGTCGACAATCGGCATCTTTGCCTTGGGCGACCGCGCGACGAGCCCTTCGTGTTAAAATGCTAGCGGGCAAATGTCGGAGCCTCGACTCAAGTGCCGCGAGGCTTGCATGAAGGACGTCGCAGAGTGGCTAGCATCGCTTGACCTCGGAGAATACGCGCAGCGCTTCGCCGAGAATGGGATCGATCTGTCAGTTATCCGCGATCTAACAGAGAGTGATCTCAAGGAGCTCGGTGTGCTGCTTGGGCACCGCCGCAAGATGCTGCGCGCGATCGCCAAACTACAGCGGGCACCCGCCAGCACGCCGCAAATGGCGACCGAACCGGGACGGGAGCGT